>ENA-UESL01000845-UESL01000845.1-human-gut-metagenome-genome-assembly--contig:-NODE-845-length-15602-cov-10.041546_pt1 | contig 15602 bp, 15 predicted proteins | sample MGYA00243008_ERZ508009 | MGnify/ENA primary metagenome ERZ508009 (study PRJEB26167, sample SAMN06115396) | human gut metagenome | host: Homo sapiens | place: China:Guangxi | collected 2016-06-08...
TTCGTCTCCCATGACATAGAGGGAAGTTTCCATGTTTTGGGTGCTGTTATTTATGTATGCGAGCACGTTAGCGAGATCGGTGAAATGGATGACGCCGGAACGTGTGGCAAGGACGATGGAAAGGTTATTCATGGAGCACCTCAATAATTGAAAGATTGGTAGGGGCCGGGGAGAGTCATGTCCTTGACGGCGATTACGTTGAAACGATAACCGGGCCTGATTTCTAGAGTTGGAGCCACATTAAGATTTTTGCTGATGATTTGACCGAGCACCTGCCCCAAGGTCTGGCCGAGGGCTTCGGAGAGGGCATCTCCGGCACGCTGCCGATCAGAACTGTCGCTGGAGTTATTATCGTCTTGGCTCAAATCGACTGCGGCGATGACGCCGGACATGAGAATGGCCGAGGATATGGTTCTGAACCAATGATTGTTGATCTGGTCTGTAAATCCAGCGTAACCGGCACTGTCTGCGCCGGGCATAGCGCGGATGTCGAACGTTTTGCCATCGGGGAAGATCAGGCGTTGCCATGCCATAAGGACGCGCTCTTGACCGTAGGCCACGTCGCTGGAGTATGCGCCGATGAGCCGGGTGCCCTGGGGGATAAGGAGAAAGCGGCCTGTTGTTGTATCCCAGACGTTTTGACTGACCTGTGCCATGACTTGTCCGGGGAGATCGGAGTTGATTCCGGAGATCATGATTGCGGGGATCACGAAGCCGGCACGGATCATGTAAGGGGAAGCGGGAGCTTCAACCTGGGAGTCAAGACTCCATGAATCTGTCCGTTCGAGCCTGCGCACGTCGTTTTTGCCCGTGGCTGTAGACCGGTAGAGTTCGTCGGCTCCGGAGACGCTTTCGCCCCTGAGCTGGGCAAGACGCGCCTGATAGGCGGAGGAGGGATCGGTCATGGCGGCAAGGCGCTGACGGGTCTGGGAGATCTCCGCATTAAGGTCACGGGTTGTGGAACGAGCACGGAGCTCCGAGACCTGCACTCCCATTTTGCTCTTCAGTGCGGCTTCCAGAGCCTGGAAACGTCTTTCCCGGATACGGAGGCGATCTTCAAGGTAGGGATCGACGAGAACAGTCGGCATGTCCACGTTATGTGAGTCTTGTTGCGTAGGAATCTGTGTTTCCTTGCCGGACTCTGCACCGGGGCTCTTTTCGGGCTGGGTATTACTTGCCTGTTGCTGAGGAATGGTGGCAATGAAGCTGCCGGGCCGGGCCTTGCTTGCGATCTCTTCGGCAAACTGCTGCGAAGATACGCTTGCTTTAGGATTTTCCGTTTTTTGAGGCCGTTCACGGGGAAGAGATCGCTGATAGCCGACATAGATGAAGACGCCGAGCACCAGCGAGCAGGCAGCGCCAAAAATCAGCAATGGAAGCCTGTTCAGACGCTTTGAATTCGGAACGGTTTCGGCGTTCAGCGGGTCAGGAGCAATGTCGGTCTGAGGAAGCCAGCTCTTCAGCTTTTGGAGAATAGCCATCAGTTCCCCCTCGTGATGGTGATTTTGGTCTGCTTGGAGCCGACACCGGCAATCAGGATTGCTTTGTCGAAAAGCTGGTCGACGATGAAGCGGTCGCCCTGCAATCTGTAGTTGACCATGACTTCCTCGTCGCCGTTGAGTACGAGGAGGGATGGAGCTTCCGTTTGTTTCATCTTCGGCGGCATCTGAATGATCGTCTTCACGCCATCGTTGTAGACGCGGACGGGTTTCCAGGGGGCGGAACCGGAAATACGGTAGGCGAAGTCGAGATTGCCCAGATATTCCTGGGTTTCCGGGATTGTCAGCTTTTCCTTTTCTTCCGTCTGGCGTTCCTTCAGAGCCAGGAAGCGGGCCTGAACCGCGTCCGGGTAGATGAAGGAGACCTTGGGCATGTACTGTGTCCGGTGGCTTTTCAAGCGGAAGTGGTAGGTGCGCCGGTTCGTAGTGACGATGAGGCTGGTTTCCAGACCTACGTCCATAGGCTTGAGGATAATGTGCTGTACTTCGGCGACGCCGGCACCGGTGACTGCCGGTTCGACAAGCCAGCGGGCGCTGTCGCCTATGCTGATGTTGTTGATCTGTTCTCCGGGTTCAAGTTCGATGTCTGTAACTTGCATAACTGCACAGACAATGGAGGGCTGGACGGAGCCGTGGAGGAAGCGGATTGCTCCGTCCGGGCCGGGAACGGGCGTGAGCTGGGTGGCGGAACGGTTTTGCCAGTCACGGGCTATTTTGAGGGCCTTTTGTTCCGCTGGCGTTAAAACAGGGTTTTCCCCACCGAAGTACAGGCTTTCGAGCGGGAGATCGGGGATATCTCCGGGAGTGGTCTTGGGAGCTGCAAGAGCTGAAACGGGGAGGAGGCACAGGGCAGCAACGGCATAGAGCTTTTTGCAGGTCATTTGGTCATCCTTTGTTGTTTTCAATCAAAAGGTGGTCCAGGTTTCTTATGGTTTGTTGGTTTGCAGAATCCTTATCTGGCCACAAAAAGGTTATCGGCGTCTTATGAAAGGAGCCATGTGACAAGAAAGAAAAGTGATGTCCATATTATCCATTGAAATATTGCATAGGACATACAGGGTGTTTCATTAGCGTGGACTATAAGTTTATCTATGAACCTTTCCAAGGTGCGTTCTATTTTATCCAGTACGGCATATACTTTCATTGAGATAGCCCTCGTTATTAGGCTCAATCAAGATTAAGGTGCATGTATTTCTTGGCGACGACCTGAGCGTACATGCGTTGACGTGCGGGCGTGGGGGAGTGGTATGCGCCGACAGCGGTCCAGTTGTAGCCGTGGCGCTGGATTTCACGCGCCAAAATCCACACGCCAAGTGCGGCGTTATTCCGGGGTTCAAGTGCTATTTCAGGTGAAATATTCAGGTGTTTGAGCCACCAGTTGTTGATCTGCATGAGTCCGATGTCATGCGAGAGGCCACGAGCGCGAGCTTGGCGGATGATGGCCAGAGCGCCGGCGCGGGAGCCGGGGCGGTATGTCTTTCCGGCAATGTTGACGACCCACGGATCGAGGCCGGATTCCGTCTTTGCGATGGCAAGGACAAGTCGTTTGGGGACGCGGTAGCGTGAGCAGGGCGCGTCAAACACGTCGGCAAGAGCCGGGGCCGTGAGGAACAGGAACGCCAGAAGGAAGAGAATGAGTTTCATATTGACTCCACGAGGACGTAGGGCATGTGCCATGATTCTCTCCATCAAAACAGGTTTAGGATTCCAGTTTTGCCGCGAGAGCCTGCCGGCAGGCATTCAGTAATTTGCGGGCGGCGGCTGAGGCTTTAGGGGAAACTTGAGAATTGTGAGGGCCACGGTGTTGATCAAGGGTGATGACGCCCTTGCGCCTCAGTCGTATCCCTAGAGTCGATCTTGCCCCGTCGGGCTCTTTCAGGGCGAAGACTCGGTATATTCCATTATGGCAGAGCCGGGCATAACTGCCGACACAGTGTGACATCTCATAGCCTTCTTCAGCCAGAGCCTGGCTATCCGTGAGAGGTGTACAAATCACACCGTCAATGACGGTTTCCGGAATGATGGAACCCCATCGGAGCAACCTGCCCTCCCGTTCCATGTTCAAAATTCTGATACGTCTGTGCCAGTCTTCAGATCTGCGCAGCAGAGAAGCCCATGAAGAATTCTTGTCCGGCAGGCCCTGTGCGAAGCCTTCCGCATGGAGGTAATCCGACATGAGCGTAAGATCTGACTCCGGATTCCGGAGCCATTGTCGCACGTCGGAAAAGCCCTTCTCTTTCCATATCCATGCACAATGCTTCAGAAAGACGCGGTAGAACCGGCGGACAAGCGGAGAGTCGTTCGGAAATTCGGTCCGGTTCGCAAAGCGAATAAGCTTCACATAGGCGCAGACCGGCGCATGGATAACGCCGCAATTGGCCAGGGCCAGATCCTCAATGACAGCGTTGTTTTTCACGGCCGCCCATTCGCGGACAATGAGTGACGAGGCTCTGGACAGCCAGCGCCACGACGTTGCCGACTCGAAGCTGCGTATGCGATCCCCACCTTCAGATCGGACAGGCCTGCGGTCCAGGGCCGTGCTTTTTCTTCCGTCTCTGACCCAGAGTTTCCGTGAAAAGAGGTCATCCCGGCCCCATTGCTGCGGGTTGATCTCCATCAGAACCGGGAGAAGATTCCGATGCTCTGCGGCTACTTTCAGCAGGGCCGGACGATACCGGGCATATTTCAGATATTCCGCAACAGTCCATTGACGCCAAGTAATGCCGAGCAATGCGGAAAGCACGTCGCGGTCAACGAAATGATTCCACCAGATAGCCCGCAGTGTTCTGGCACCAGAATCCATAGATGTCTTTGTGATCAATCCATTGACTTTATAGACTTTGTGCTTTTTTCGGCTCCATGCGTCTCCGCCCAAATATTTTCTGAAAATTGCCTGGCGTACCCAACTCGGCACACCGTTTTCTCCTCCATCGGGGAGATTATCAGCACCAGCAGCGCAAAGCGCCGCTTGAAGAGCGTCCCTGCACAGAGAGAGGCCCCAACTAAGCGAAAGTGTATTTTTCCCAATGGGGGCAAAGGGAATAGTTGGCCAATTGCGCAGATCTTCTGTTTCAAGCCATTCAGCTTTGTGCAAATCAAATTGGAAGGTATGCAGCACACCGTCTTCTTCCCGGTCGATTCGCCAGAGATTGCATATCGTCAGCCGCTTCAAGCCGTTTTCTTCGGAAAAACGGCATATACGGAGCAGCTTGTATCTGATGATGAAGTCTTTCGCCTGGCGGTAGACTTCCAGAAAATCCTTCCGCCCGAATAGAGAGGAGCGGGGGAGCTTTGATCCGTTCATGGCTACCTCAGTGCCGCCAGTTGGTATATTCATAGTGTGTTAATTCTTCGCGCAGGTGGTAAACACCATGACCCGACCGTAATTGGAGTTAGGATAGATCCATGCGTCGGAAGAGCTGGTATTCAGGACTCGAAGATGTACCTGCCATTCGGTATCGGATACGGATGTCGCCCATGCCTGGATGGACGCCATGCTGGGGGACTGTTCTCCGGAAGAGACGATTGCCGGGGCGACGTAGATTTGAGGAACTGTGTCGGTGCCGGGAGCGCATGAGGGTTTGGCAACCTTGTCGCCGTTGTTGACGAAGGTGGAGGTCTTAAATTGCGTGGAGTTGCCGGTATCAGCGAGGAGGACGAGCTGGTTATTCCGGCAGAGATACATGCCCTGGAGTTCGTCAAGGAACATCTTCCCTTCGTCTTCATCGGAGCACGAGTCATCGTCCGAGATGGTGCGGGAGACGTATTGGATGGAACCGACGTTCTCAATGTCGTGACCGGTCATATCGAGAGAGGTTTCCATCTGGTTGTACTCCGGATGACCGGGTACTTCCGAGCGGTAAAGGTAATCCGTGCCGAGGTCGTACTCGTCAAAAGCGGAGTAGGCTCCAAGGTGGCCGGGACCTGGAGAAGCAATACCGAGAGCGGCCAGATCGAGTATGAAGCCGCCGGCTGCGCCGTGAAGCGTGCCGTCGGTCTGACCGGGGAGGGCTCCGGTGGGGACGAAGCCGCCAGCTCCACCGAGCTGGAGAGCGGCTCCGGGAACCGTCAATGTCGCGAAGGAGTCGCCTTCCTCATGCTCGCGCCCGCCCCTGGTGATCGTGATGGTATTCAGCGTGTTTTCATGTGGGCTGCGCACGTAAATTTCATAAGACTGCCCCCAGATATTGCTGTTGCGAAAGCCGTCCGGAAGAAGATCGTCGTCAATCAGATTCTGGATGGAGATCTGAGGTCCGGAGGAAGGCGTCGCGGAGGAGAGCAGGGTTTCAAAATTCCTTTTGACATAAGCGTTGGCGGCCTCGTTGACCTGGCGCATCTGGTCCGCCGCCAGTCCCTGCTGGAAGGCGATGAAATTGGAACGCCAGAGGTCATAGACACTGGGCATGAGCATGGCGATGATCACAAGGACGATCAGCATTTCAACGATAGTGAAACCGGATTGACGTGAGATTTTCATGGCAGGCTCACAATGCTGACGACGTTGCCGGCAGGGATGGAGGCGGCTACGGCGATGCCGCTGGGAGACAGCCGGGAGTTCACATTTCTGCCGATCAGGACGGAATTGCCCATGAGTTCCCTTATGGCGAAGACTTCATCCTGTGAGGCTTCTCCATAGACGTAGCAGTAGCCACCCGAGATCCTGGCCTGCCAGTTCCGGATGGAGCGATAGCCGGTGGGGAGTTCAATGGCGTTGGCCGGCACGGAGGCGATGTCGGGATGGGTACGGACATAGTCGGAGACGGCGGTTCTGTAGATGCAGAAGTTCACGGCAAGGGCTCGTTCCGAATGGTTTCGGAGTGACGTCTGTGGTTCTACGAAACTGAACGTCGCGAGCAGTCCGAGGAGAATAGCGATGATGGCCAGAGGATACATGAGCCGTCCTGTAGCGTTCCGGGGAGGGTGTCCTCCCCGGAGAGAAGGGGTTAGTGGGACTTGTAGACGATGATGTTTTCCGTTGCGTCGGTGCACTGATCGGTCGTCACGATGGAACCGCGGTCGATTTCCGTCCCATTGACGGTGATGGATTCCCATGTGTCGATCTGGAAAGCGCCGAGCTTGACGCATTCAGACTGGGGAACCAGGGTGAGTTCAATCGTGAATGAGCGGCCATCATCGGCACTGGCGACGGTGACGTCGCCGTTCCATGCGTCGACGATGGCCGTGCCGTCGCCGTTGAGCATGGTGGGAGGAACGACCAGGGCGCTGATGAGCTCGTCATTGCTGATGGAGGCGTAGGAGCGCACGTCCGTATAGGCGTGCTGGATGTTGACGCGGAAGGCAGCGAGCGATTGCTCCGTGGAAGCGAGCTTGGCGGTTCCGAAGAGCCAGTCCGAGAGCTTTCCGGCGTTTATGACGATGAGCAGTCCGACGACCAGCACGATGAGGACTTCGACGACGGTGAAGCCGCGTTCAGTTTTTTTCAGTTGCCTTTTCATGAGCTAACCTCCAATTCCGATTGCGATTTGTTGTTGAATGGATGTGATGCCCGTGACCATGAGGATAACGAGACCGCCAACCATCAGGATGCAGATGATGTTCAGGGCGCGGGCGGCCCGCACGATCAGGGCGATGCCGTCAGTGAGCCAGTCGGCTGCGATGGCACGGATCTGTTCACCGAACCCCGGAAGGTTCGAGTATGCCTGGAGTTCTTCGACAAGCTCCGGTGAGGGCCAGCGCAGTCCCGTTTTTTCGAGGGCATCGCCAAGATTTGAGCCACGCCCGACATGGTTATTGATTCTGCGCAAAATGTTCCGCAGATAGGGGGTGGTGGAGCGATCAGCGAGCATGGCGGCGAGGATGTCCACGGGTTTTTGTCCCACGGACATGAGCGTGGCCACGGTGTGCAGCCATGAGACGCCGACAAGCAGACGGTAGACGGACCAGGGAGGTATCCTGTCCGCCCATTGTCTGCTGGTTCCCGCCCAGAGGGGCAGGGTGACGAAAACGAGGATCAGAACGCCGACGAGGGCGAGGAGGGCTGCAAGTCCGGCAGAGGAATCCACGAAGCGGGAAATCCGGTACAGGATTGCGGCGGGTCCCTGCCAACGGGTGGGATCGGTGATGGCCGTCAGTTGAGGAATGATGACCACGGACATGGCGTAGAGGACCACGACGACCAGGGCGAAGAGAAAGGCCGGATAGGCCACGGCTCCGATGACGGCGCCAATGACTTTCCGTTTTGCCGCGAGAAGATCCGCAGCCAGCAGAAGACCTTCCGGCAGCTTGCCGCCGATCTGGCTGGAGTGGATGAGCAGTATCTCTTCCGGAGTGGCCAGACCGGCCAGCGTTTCGCGCATGTTTTTGCCTGCGGAGAGCCTGTCGCGCATGAGGGTGTAGCATTGCGCGGAGAGAGAGCCGGCGGCACGCGCCTGTTTGGCGAAGAGCCGCAGGCTTTCATCAATGGGCATACGGTGACGCTGATGCGTGGCGAGCTTGCGCCAGCAGCGTTCCCGTGTCTTTGAGCCGAAGGCCAGCCTGGCGAGTTTGCGCTCGATGCCGGCGGGAAGACGGATTTCCGCATTCAGGTTCATGCGACCTCCCGCCATTCAAGGTCGAAGTCGAGAGTGACGCCCAGCCGTTCTTCGGCCAGAGCCGGATCGACTTCTCCGGCCAGGACGAGACTTCTGGCATGGGCGACGTGCGTCATGCCGTGCATCTCGTTGAGCCAGTACATCTGGGCGTCCCGCAGAGAGCCCTTTTTCAGGATGGAGAGAAGCATGGTGGTGACGGGCACGACTTCCGCAGCGACGCGGAGTCCCGTGAGTCCCATGCCGGAGCAATGCTCGCAGCCGTCGCCCTTCGTATAGATTTGGGCGAGTTCTGCGGCGTTAAAGAGTTTTTCGAGACGGTTTCCGAGCTGAGGCTGGAGGGAGGAAAGTTCCAGAGGCCGCTTGCAGCGGGGACACAGGACCGGAACCAGACGCTGGTAGATCAGGCCGTTGAGTACGTTGTCTTCATAGAGATCCTCAAGGGGGACGCCCATCTCGCGCAGACGGGGGATGATGCCGAAGGCGCTGGAAGCGTGGAGGGTGGTCCAGACGCCATGACCTGTAAGGGCGGCTTCAATGGCGGCGGAAGCCAGCTCGATGTAGCGGATTTCGCCGATCATGATCACGTCCGGATCGGAGCGCATGAGCCCCGCATTGGCGTTCACCATCTCCATTTTTCTGGCGTTTTCCACATTCGTGTTGGTGATGACGTTGCGCTGCTTTGTCCCTCTGATCACGTATTCCGCCGGATCTTCCAGCGTCATGTAGTTTCGAGTGGGGTTCTCCTCGGCCATTCCCTCCATGATGTGTTTAAGGAGTGTAGACTTGCCATGTCCGGTAGCGCCCGCGATGATTGAAAGTCCGGAACGTTCTGTGAATCTCCGGAGGAGCTGTTGCTGTTCCGGGAGATAACCAAGGGCTTCGACGCGCTGTTCCAGTGTCCCCTGGACTGAGGTAGCGTCGTAAAGCAGGCGCAGAGCGACGAAGGTGCCCGGGTCGGGGATAAACGGGCTGAGGATCGGCTCGGCGTGGAGACGGACGGCGAAGACGCCTTCAGGCAGGTACTCGCGTTTGGCGATGCGGGCGTCGTGTTGTTCCAGCGGGGAAAAGGTGGATTCCCCACCGCCCTGGGAAATGTCGGACTGGAAAAGGGCAAGAATGAGAGCTTGGCCTTCAGTGCCGTTCAGAGTCTGAAACGGTTGCAGCAGTCCCAGACGCCGGAGTTCGATAGTGGTGTACGGCCCCCAATAGGTGATGTGAATATCCGATGCACGGAGGGTCCATGCCTTTCGCAGGAGGTCGACGATGGCGTCGACCGTAGCGTTGATGGAGCCCTCTTTGTTCATGAAATGGACGCCAAAGTTTTTTTCAAAGGCGCGAGGCGAGTACCAGCGGCACGGCACCACGGCGACGTCCATTTCGCGGGAGCATCTGGCGAAAAGGGCGTCGAGCAGGGTATCGCCCTTGAGCTCCTCAGAAGCATGGAAGGAGCCGTCGCGCCAGATCAGGCGCTCAGAAAGGGCTGGAGGAATGGAAGGAACGTAAGTATCCATGATTACATCCAGGGTATTGCCGAACCGTTGATGACGACGCGATCCCGCGCAATTGACTGCACTTTTCCGAAACCGGGAACGGTATCTCCCGTCTTGACGACATGGGTCCCCTCCCTGGTCCGAAGGGTGGCGATCAAGTTTTCATTGATGCCGCGCACAGCCATGACGACGATCCTGGTCGACTCCTTCTTTTCCGGCAGCCCGGGGACACCGGAAGGCTGGGAAAGAGAGGGAAGCACAACGGGACCTGCCGGAACATCCTCCTTTTTCTGGAGTTCTCTGATCTTTGCGTCGAGCTGTGCGAATTCCAGTTCCATCTTTTTAAGATCCGCACCGGCCTGGATACCGGTAAGAGTGCCGAGGTTGCCGGAGTAGACAGTACGGGGATCGAGTTCCGTAATGGGAGGAACGGCGACGCCTTCCGCCTTTCCTGAGGACCTGGAGGAAGTTCGTTCCGGAGCGGGAGCCGTTTCAGGGGCGATCTTTTTAACCGGACGTTGGGGTGCCGTTTTCTGCTGCGGAAAGAACTGAAAGGCAGCCGAGCCGATCAGTGCGCAGCCGAGGACGGCCAGGATGGCGATCTGGGTCTTTTTCTTGTCAATGTGCATAGAGTTCACCTCGTATGGTCCAGTTGTCGGAGTAGGAGATCTCCGTGACGATCAGACCGGGAATTTCGGACAGGGCCTTCCCCAGACTGACGTAATCGGCCACAAGAAAGGCGGGGACGTGATCCAGTTCAAAGGATGCCTTCACCCAGGGACAGGAAAGCGAGATCCTTTCGACCGTCTTTGTCTGGCGTTTGGCGAAGGTCAGCTTTTTGAGGTTCAGGCGGAAGTGCTGGGTGAGAGCGTAGAGCCTGCGTGCCGCATCCCTTTGGGAAAGCAGGGAGGAAGCGGAGCGATTCGCCCCGGCAAGAGGAGGCAGCGGCTTGGATGACGTCGCAATCTTCGGCTTTTGCGGGTCGAGCACCGCGTTGAAGGGCAGGTGCGTGTAGTCCGAAAGCGGCGTCTGCTGCCATGTGGCGGAAAGGGAAGACCCTGAACAGCTCAGGCTGGAGAGTCCCCAGCCGTTCGCGGCCATGGGAAAACGGAACATCTCCGGGGCGCACTGATTGAAGAATGTTTCCGGCAGGGGAGCCTGCATCCATTTGCTTGAAAAGTACCTTTCGGGATGCTCGGCCAGTTCTTTGGCCCTTTTTTCCTTGTTTTGGGTGAGAATGCGGGCCTGTTCCAAGGCTTCCTGAGCCGCCCGATATTCGAGGACGGAATCGACGGCCCACCAGCCGAAGGCGAAGCCGACGGCTATGGCGGATGCCTTCAGAAGCTTGATGGCCGCCGTATCTTTCAGATGTCCCAGGGCAGCCGGGTCGTTCATGAAGGACGTCTTCGTCGGCTTCGTGTGGTTCAGGAGAACATCTGCATTGGAAAAGGACTGGAGTTCCGGAACGCCGAGAGAGTCCTGCACGGAGACGGCCACGCTTTCGGCGTCTTCCTGAGTGTCGAAGCAGCGGTCCGTCTGTCCTGAGACAATCCCCCTGCGGACGCCGATCACCCACCAGAAGGGCGTATCGTCATCCGCGTCGACGAGGGGAAAGACGTGGACGGCGTCAGGGTACTTGTTCAGGACAAGCGTTGCGGCCAGAGAGCGGACTCTCTTCCACGACCTGTTCCTTGAACGGGCTAGGGCATACTGTTTTTCAAGCACGACGGACAGATCGCACTTTTCGTCGTACCCTTCCGCTTCCAACACAAGTTCGGCACGTTTCATGTCTTCTTTGAGCGGGAACCAGTCCAGACCGACGGCATAGGACTGTCCATTGATGACTACACGGCGCATCATCATACATTCTCCGCACTTTCCAGTTCGATGGTGACGACAAGCAGGGTTTTCGAAAAATCGGCATCACGACTCGTATTGAGAACGCCGAGGGAGTTGCCGAGGTTCTGGGTTGACTGCTCAAAGCCTGCCAAAACCAATGTCTGTCCCATCTTCATCTTGCTGCGCTGCGCAAAGGAGCGGGTACTTACTTGCGGAAGCTGCACGTACACCTGTTCACGGTCGATCTCCTCCATGGAGTCAAGGGCCGACAGAGTGACCGTGTACTGAAGGATTACCCGGCGATCCGGAAGAATATGCGGGATGATGGTCATGGCGAAACCTGTGGTGACTTCGCCGGGGGTGATCTCCGAAGTCTGGTTGTACTCGCTGGTGGCCAGGGTCATGCCCGCGAGGTAGGCATGGCGCTTGATTGCCTGTACGGGTAAAGGCTGGTTCGACATGAGCAGGCCGCCAGCGGAACTGAGCTGGGTAGCACGCCCCCATTCTTTGAGAGCCTTGATCGTGCCGCTGGAGCCCTTGAGCTTGCCCTTAACCACACTAACAGCGGCGGTTGACGCGCTGCCTAGATCGCCGAGGCTGCCAGCGACGACGGAGACGTCGTTGTTTTCGAAGAGGGCCTGAAGGTTCAGCCCGGCGCTGGAGGCGTCGGTGAGTTCGAGCGCCCAGACACGCACGGTAATTGCAACCTGGCGGGAGAGTCGGGCGTTGATCGAGTCGATGTAGGCGGTCACGTCACGCAGGCGCGTATAGGAGTCCCTGACCGTGACCGTACCCGCAGCCTGATTGATGGAGACGGTGCCCCTTTTGCTCAGGAGTCCCTTGACGGCGGTTTCGATCTCTTTCCAGATGTCCATCTCTATTTTTGAGGTGTGGACTTGGGAAGTCTGGGAAGAGGTGTCTCCGGAGGAGACCGTGGAGTTGATACTGGAGCCGCTGATGGAGGAGCCGCTTGTGCGTTCTTTGCTCTTATTTGAGACCTGACTGTCGTAGGTGATCACGCCCGGCGCGGCCATGATTGTGTATGTGCGCACCTGCATGGCGCTGAATGTGATCCTGTTCGTCTTGGCATCGTAATCCCAACCGTATCCGGACAGGCTGGAGATAGTGTCCAGGAGGCCGCGCAAAGAGCCGGTATAGGATACGTCGATCAGTCCAGACATGCTGGCCAGAGGCGGCAGGCCCAGATCGTCAAGGGCCGGCAATTCGGGCGAGGATGATCCCTGTTTTGTCGGCTGGGGATCGTCGGCATCGGTATCGGAGACCTGGGCCGATAATGGGGCGATGGTGCTGAGCGAGGCCGCGATCTCGGAGAGCGTCCCCTTCTGTTTGAGGGTGACGCTGGCGTTGAGGACGGGGATGTCTTCGCCGTCCGTTTGCCGGACGATGGGTTTCGCACCGAGATACGGATGTTCGGCAATGGAGACGGTCTTCGAGCTGGAGAGCTCGGCCAGTTGATCCCGTTTTGCCTCGACCTGCTGGACCGTGGGTGCTCCACCGTCCTTGACGGCACAGCCGGAGAGGAAGACGAATGCGGCAAGGAGAAGGGAGAGGTATCTTTTCATTATCTGTCACTCACTTCCAGAACGTTGTTTGAGGGATAGAACGTTGCCCGGAGCGGGAATCCCGCTGCATGAAGCCCTTCAAAAAGCTGAGTAACGGCGGCAATGAAGTTGCCCCGGAACGTTGCACGGGACTGCATGTCGAGATCCGTGTCCGCGTTCCAGATGAGCTGCCAGGAAGCACGGTTTGCCCAGACATCCAACTGCGTGCGCAGACTCCCTTGTGAGAGTCGCCATTCGGGAAGGGAAACAGGCTCGGCGACGATGGTGACGGCTGGAGAGGCCGGGATGGGGGCTGCCTCGACTTGCGGCGTTGCCGGTGTTTCAAGCGTATTGGTCGTGGCCGGAGCGGACTTTGATGTCGCTGCGGCATCGGCCAGGGCCGTAGCCACGAGGGGAGATTCAGGCTGGGAGGGGGCCGTCGAGTTTGCCAGAGCCGGAGCGGACGGCGTTCCTTTTGGCGTAAAGGTGACGAGCTTGGCCTTGGCGTTGATGTCGACTGTGGAGTCGGTAGCCGTGGCCATATCCATGAGAGCCTTTCGCCATGGAACATTTTTCGGATAGGGAACCTGCTTTTGGCGCAGTTCCGTCCCTTGGATGCTGTACTGCCATTTGACGGGGATCACCGTGCGGACTGCGGTGATGATCGGCATCATCCGGGAATCTCCGGAGGCCCTGGACGGCTCCTCTTTGTGGGGCGTGGGTGTCTGGGGAACCGGCGTCTGCGGTACTTCTGGGAGAGGAGCCTCCTTTACTGCGGGAGCCGGTTCCGGAGTATGCGCGGGAGGCGTCACCACCGGTGTGCCCGGAACCGGCTCTTCCGGAGCTGAGACGGAAGCTGCTGGAGCCGCAGTCGTGGAGGGGAGCCCGCCCATGAGCTTGCGGATCATGCTGAAGGCCGTGCCGTCCGAGGTTCGGATCTGGAGATACCCGGTAGGGGTGATCTCGCCGATAATCTCGTCGAGGACGTAGCCGATCTTGACGCCGGAAGAAGAGTCTGAGGGGAAAATGGCGAAGCCGTGGCCACGGAGCTGGTCTTCGAGCGACGTGCCGAACTGACCCGGCACTGTCACGAGGGAAAGGCCTGTCTGACCGGCTGGGTAGCGACGTGAAAGTTCAAGTGCCGCCTGAGAGGCGAAACGTTCGGCGTCTGCCGGCCATGTTTCGCTCAGGGCGTCGGCAGTTTGGACGCCGGAGACCTCACGGCTGCCGTGGAACGGGAACGCTGCGCAGCCCGTGAGCAGAAGAAGGCAGGCTCCAGTGACAAGAGTTCGTTTCATGTAGTTCCTTCCTTCAAGGGAGTTAGAGTTGCTTTGACCAGTTAAAGTCACGAATATAGATGCCCAACGGGTTCTTTCTGATTTGCTCTTCGGATGTGCGGTTTGTTGGAGGAACAACATGAACCATGAGCAGGGCTCTCATACGAAAGTCAGAAATTCTGACTCCCTGGCGATCCGTCACGGTCTCTTTCCAGTCGATCTGCCATGTTTCATCTGACTGCTGGAGAACCGAAGTGATTTCTATGGAAACGAGTTCTTTTTCGGCACGCCGGAAAGGATTGTTGGCCTCATCGTTCATGTATTCGTTCATCTTGACGGTCGCGGCATCTTCAGCATTCAGATGGGCGTAGATTCTGAAAACGGCATTGCGCTGGACTGTGACGTCCGGCGTAACCATGCGGGCATCGTTGATGAAGGAAGCGAGCGTAGCTTGGATGACGCGGGAATCGACGGGGGCGGCCTTGTCGGCAACGGAAACGGCAAGCGGTTGACCGAGTTTGTCCACTTTGATCACGAAGGGAATGTATTTTGCTTGTATGGCGACGTAGATGATGCCAGCAACACAACCTAGCACAGTGAGCATGGAGACGATCCCCACGATCTGCCACATCAACCGTGAGAAAAACATGGCGCTTTCCCGCGAGTTGTGGTTGTACCGGGCGTTCAGGTAAGGAGAGTCTTCCGGTTTTTTCTTCATGACGCACTCGCATAATCGGTTAGTGACAGGCCCCGTTCACGGAGCCACTGCTCAATCCATTGTTCGCCGAACTGCTTTTCAAGCTGCATGATGTGCTGCACGGATTCGCGATCCGAGACGCCGACAAAGGACATGGCGAGCGGGCCTATGGCAAAACTGAACAGTCGGCTTCCTTGCTCGGAAACCAGGTAGTATTCGTTCTTGGGAACAGCCGAGGAGATGATTTCAATCTGGCGGCTGTTCAGCCCCATTTTTGTGTAAAATTCGGCGAACCCCTCGTTTCTGGCGTAGATGTTCGGCAGATAGATCTTGGTGGCCGTCGATTCGACGATCACATCGAGAATGGAGGAGTTGAAGGCATCCGAAAGGCTCTGTGTGGCCATGAAGATGGAACAGTTCTTTTTTCTGTTGACCTTGAACCATTCCCGTATCTTTTCACGGAACACGGGATGACCGAGCAGTATCCATGCCTCATCGAGGAAGATCCATGCGGGCTGCCCGTGCAGGGACTTTTCGATCCGGTAGAAGAGATAGAGCAGGATGGGCAGCGCCCATTTGTCTCCCATGTTCATCAATTCCTCGTTTTCGAAGACGGTAAAGGGAGACAGAGCAAGACCGTCGCTTTCCGCATCAAGCAATTCTCCCATGGGACCATCAATGGTGTAA
>ENA-UESL01000908-UESL01000908.1-human-gut-metagenome-genome-assembly--contig:-NODE-908-length-14735-cov-10.090872_pt1 | contig 14735 bp, 9 predicted proteins | sample MGYA00243008_ERZ508009 | MGnify/ENA primary metagenome ERZ508009 (study PRJEB26167, sample SAMN06115396) | human gut metagenome | host: Homo sapiens | place: China:Guangxi | collected 2016-06-08...
TTGTTTCATTCCTATTTCTTAAACGGTTGCAAATATAGAATTTAATTTTATCTCTTTTGCAAACTCCACGTGACAAAAAAGGTTTTTTAATAAATCAAGGGAGTCAGAAGTTGGAGGGATTATCAACCGATTTCTGACCCGCCTCTACTATATATTATCTTGTATGATACAACAATGAAGCTTCTCTACTTGTTTCTAATTCCTTTTCCAAAAGTCAGAACTGAATAAAAGTAAGACGGTGAATAGTTCCAGACGTCCCAGTAACATCAGGAACGACAATAACCATTTGGCCAGATCAGGGAGTCCGTCCCATGAATAGGCCGGACCGCAGCTCCCCAATCCCGGTCCCATATTTCCGATACTTGAAATCACCGTCCCGATAGATTCTGTGAAACCTACGCCCATTGCCAGCATCAACAGTACACTGACAATGATGATGACGGCATAGATGAATGAGAATGCCAGTACCGTCGACAGGATGGCAGGAGAAATGACCTGTTTGTTCACCCGCACCGGAAGTACGGCGTTCGGATGTACGATGTGTTTAAATTCATTTCGTGACACTTTGGCCAGAATCACCATTCGGATGCATTTCATACCTCCTGTGGTGCTTCCGGCACAGGCACCTATCAGCATGATGACAGTCAGGGTACCCCAAAGTACCGGTACCCATTGCATGTAGTCGGCTGTTACAAATCCGGTGGAAGTATGCAGCGAAGCTACTTGAAAAAAGGCTTTGCGGAAAGATTCCTCGGCTCCCATCGGGGTGGTGCGGTAGAGCACTGCCGCAATGAATGCGGTAAAGAGAATCACTGACATCACGTACCACTTTAACTCGGCATTTTGAGATACTTTCTTCAGTTTACCGGTAAATAGCAGGAGAAGTAGCGTAAAGTTGATTCCGGAGAGAAACATAAAAACACCTATCACATATTCTATATAAGGTGAATTGTAATAGGCTATGCTGTCTTGCTTGGTAGAATAACCTCCTGTACCGGTCGTGGCAAACGAGTGGCAGATACTGTCGAACAGTCCCATGCCTCCGAATAACAGGAGAATCACTTCAATGGCTGTCAGTCCGGCATAGATAGTCCATATCCATTTGGCCGTCACACCGATACGGGGATGTACTTTATCGTAGGTAGGCCCGCTGGCTTCGGCGGCAAAGAGTTGTACGCCGCTCACACCGAAAATGGGCAGTACGGCAATGGTAAAAAAGACAATGCCCAATCCGCCTATCCACTGTGTCATGCTTCGCCAGAAGAGAAGTCCGTGGGGCAGTGCCTCGATATCGTCGAGAATGGTGGCTCCGGTACTGCTGAATCCGGACATCGTTTCGAAGAAGGCATTGGTTATGCTTGGTATATAATGGCTGAGGTAGAACGGGAGCATTCCGAATAAGGAAAACACGACCCATGCTACACTGACAATGACATATCCGTCTCGGCGGTTAAGTTGTTTTTCGGCTCCTTTGCCAAGAGCCAGCAGAAGGATGGCGACTAAAGTAGTCAATCCTGCCGACAACAGGAAACTGCTCAGGTCATCCTCGCGGTATATCAGCGAAACACCTGCACAGCAAAGTAACAGGCCTGTCTCTATCAGTAAGAGGAAACCTGTGATGCGATATATCATTTTAGAGTTTATCATACCATCAATTAAAGTACTTTTCTATCTTCTTGATCATCATGCTGAGGCAGAATACGACGACGTGGTCACCTGCCTGAATAAGGGTATCACCCGTAACCAGTATACCTTCTCCGTTGCGGATCAGGCCACCGATAGTGGTCCCTTTGGGCAGTCCCAGGTCTTTCACTTTGTTTTTGGTAATTTTGGCGTTTTCGGGTACTGTGAACTCTGCTACGTCCGCATTGGCAAAGGTCAGGCACTTCACATTCGAAACGTCTGCATCGAGCATCATCTGGTAGATGTGGCTGGCGGCAATCATTTTTTTATTGATTACCGTGCCGATGTCCAGGCTTTCCGCCATACCGATGTAATCGATATTTTCCACTTCCGCCACTGTTTTGCTCACTCCCATGCGTTTGGCGGCAAGGCAGGCCAGGATATTGGTCTCAGAGTTACCGGTCAAGGCTACGAAAGCTTCCGTGTTCTTCAGTCCCTCTTCAATCAACAGGTCCATATCCCGTCCGTCTCCGTTGATAATCATGGTCTTATCATCGAGCAACTCTGTCAGGCGGTTACAGCGGTTTATGTCGTTATCCACAATTTTTACCTGCATGTAATCCGGTACATATTGTGCTGTACGGACTGCGATGCGGCTGCCGCCCATAATCATCACATTGCGTACGTCGGCATATTCTTCCTTTCCGGCAATTTTTCGGATGTAAGGGATGTATTTCCGGGTAGTGGTGAAGTATACGATATCGTGCAGTTTGATGGTATCGTCTCCACGGGGGATAATGGTTTCGGTGCCCCGTTTGATGGCTACTACGTGATAGGGAATATCCGGCGCACCCAGTTCGGCCAGCGTGACATTCAGTATTTCGGCTTTTTCACGCATCTTTGTACCGATCAGGATAAGTGATCCTCCGCAAAATTCCCACCATTGGCGCACCCAACTCATACGCATGGACGATACGATCTCCTTGGCAGCCAGCATTTCCGGGTAAATAAGGGAGTCGACACCCAGTTTCTGGAAGAACTCTTTGTTCTTTGGCAGCAGGTATTCGTAATTGTCGATGCGGGCTACTGTCTTTTCGGCTCCCAGATTGGTGGCAAGCATGCATGCGGTCATATTCCGGCTTTCATCGGGAGTGACGGCGATAAAGAGGTCTGCCTCTTTGATGCCTACCTCTTTCAGTCCTGATATGGACGAAGGAGAGGCCGTAACAGTCATCAGGTCGAAGTTAGAACTAAGCGTACTTAGTTTCTCTTCGTCATCGTCCATCAGGATGATGTCCTGTTTCTCGCGTGAGAGTAATTTAGCCAAATGGGTGCCTACAGCTCCGGCACCAGCAATAATTATCTTCATTGTGATTGCAAATTGCGGTTCTATTGCGTATTGGGGGATTAAGAATGGGTAGCCATGCAGCTTTCCACAGGAGCATCCATTCGTAATTTGTTTTTAGTAATTACCTTGTAAATTCCTTCTTCATCCATCCCGCACAAGTGGTAGAGTTGCTGCACCGATCCGTGTTCAATAAACTGATCCGGTACACCGATGCGCCTGATTTCGGGATAATATCCGTTATCGGCCATAAATTCGAGTATGGCGCATCCCATACCTCCTTTAATGATTCCATCTTCTATCGTTACGATATGGTGGAACTTTTTGCCGACTTCGTGCAGTAGCTCTTCATCGAGCGGCTTGAGGAAACGAAGGTCATAATGCGCTACGGAAATGCCGGTATCTGCTTCAGCACGTTCGATGGCACGGGCAGCCAACTTGCCGATAGGGCCGATTGTAATTACTGCCAGATCGTTTCCGTCCTTTAGTTTCCGTCCTTTTCCCACCGGAATCTCTTCCAACGGACATTCCCAGTCCACCAACGAACCCCGCCCGCGCGGATAACGGATGGCAAAAGGTCCTTTGTCGGGCAATTGGGCAGTATACATCAAGCGCCGCAACTCATGTTCGTCCATCGGTGACGAGATAGTCAGGTTGGGGATCGGGCGCAGATAAGCCATGTCGAACACACCGTGGTGCGTAGGACCGTCTTCACCTACCAGTCCGGCGCGGTCAAGACAGAATACTACATTTAGTTTTTGTATCGCTACGTCATGGATAATGTTATCGTAAGCCCGCTGCATAAACGAGGAATAGATGTTGCAGAAGGGCAGTAATCCGTCTTTTGCCATACCTCCGGAGAAGGTCACGGCATGTCCTTCGGCAATGCCTACGTCAAAGGCGCGATCCGGCATACGATCCATCAGCATGTTCATGGAGCAGCCGCTCGGCATGGCGGGGGTGACTCCCATGATCCGTTTGTTCTTTTCCGCCAGTTCTACCAGCGTATGCCCGAATACATCCTGAAACAGGGGAGGCATCCCGTCCGTATTGGCTACAATACGTTTTCCTGTTACCGGATCGAACTTACCCGGGGCATGCCATATAGTGGCCTGTTTTTCTGCCGGACCAAATCCCTTTCCTTTGATGGTGTGGAGGTGTAGAATCTTTGGTCCCTGCATATCTTTAATATCATGCAGGATACGGGCTATGTTTTTTACATCGTGTCCGTCGATGGGACCGAAGTATCGGATATTCATTCCTTCGAAGATATTCTGCTGTTGGGCTGCCAGAGATTTCAGGCTGTTTCCCAATCTTATCAAGGCCTTCCGACGTTCTTCATTGAGCAATCCCATTTTGAATAACAGGCGGGATGTCTTGAAACGCAGTTGGTTGTATCGGTTCGAAGTAGTGAGATTGAACAGATATTGTTTCATGCCGCCTACGCTGCGGTCGATGGCCATGTCATTATCATTGAGTATGATCAGCAGGTTGTTCGCAGTCGATGAAGCATTGTTCAATCCTTCGAAAGCAAGTCCTCCGCTCATGGATCCGTCACCGATAACGGCTACTACATGGCGGTCTTTTTCTCCTTTTCTCTCGGCTGCCACTGCCATACCCAACGCTGCCGAGATGGAGTTGGAGGCATGACCGCAAGTGAATGTGTCATATTCACTCTCTTCCGGTGAGGGAAAAGGACGGATACCGCCCAGTTTACGGTTGGTAGAGAAAGCTTCACGCCGTCCGGTCAGTATCTTGTGTCCGTAGGCCTGATGTCCCACATCCCAGACAATACGATCATAAGGAGTGTTATACACATAGTGCAGTGCTACAGTCAGTTCTACCACACCGAGGCTGGCAGCGAAGTGTCCCGGGTTGCACGATAGTTCCTTAATGATGTCCTGCCTTAATTCCTCGCATACCTCCGGCAATTGATCTACGCTCAGTTGGCGCAGGTCTTTGGGATAATTGATGGCGTTTAGCAAGCTATATGTTGGTTCATTCTTCATGATTCGGGCAAATTTAAATGCAAATTTAGTAAAAGAAAGCGGAAGGAGCATCTTTTTGATTGGAAATTTAATAAGTAAGAGTGGAAAGGGAGGCGGACTGACAACCTTATGGACTTATAAATGTGGTCTCCTCTTTCGTTAACATTGTTAATGCGGTTCTCCGGGTGTTTTCTTTTTGTTGGCAAAGAAGAAGTGTTTTGTGTTTAAAAGACTTGTTCTTTGCAAACAAAACACTTGTTTTAACACTCTGTTAAATCAAGCATTTTATATACTGAAAGTGAAGTCGTTTAAGTTGTTGATACAGAGTGGATCGTTGTTGTTTTTAATTTTTCTGCTATCCTGCTTGTCGGGGTGTGATGATAGATGGTATTTATCAAAACCACAATGATACCGATGCTGATTTTCAAGAAAGGAAGGGGCGATTGAGAAGGATGGGTGATGGGTGATCTTGTACGGATAAATAACGCTTGTTTGTTGGAACTGTTGTTTCTGTTGTCATCAGTTACCGGGCTTGGGTCGGTTGATGAAAGCTGCGATGTCATCCGTCACGTAAGAAGGAATAGAGGAGGGACGGCTGTATTCAAGAGGGGTTGACTTCCCTTCTCCTTCCTGAAACAGATGATTGAGTCGGGGATAAGATTTAAATATCGCATTCGGATGCTTTGCCAGGGCGGATTGCCATAATTCGAAATCTTGCATGGTGACCTGATAATCACGTTCGCCTTGAAGGACAAGTATGGAGAGAGTCAGTTTTCGGACCACTTCCAAAGGTTTATATTGATTGGCAAGCATCCAGTAAGCTTGAGAGAGATTCATGGGCAAAGGAGTTGTAATGTCGAATGTGTCTGTACCCAGCCTTTTCACGTTGTCCACTTGTTTCTGTAATTCGGCTATTTCCTTTTCAATATCTTTAGCCGATGGGAGTGCAGAGGCGAGAAACTTCACCTGACTTATAAACAGATCTTCGAGTGGACGGGCTGCACCGGCAAGCAGAATAATCCCTGCCGGAACTTTATCGCTACGTTGGGCGATGCGGGGAGCCAAGGTGCCTCCCAGGCTATGTCCGAGAATGTAGATCCGTTCGGGATTTATTGTCGGTATGGAACGGGCAAGTTTAATTGCCGAAAGGGCGTCATCCACTGATTCTTCATCGAAAGTAATTTCTTTGCCTGCAGGTGCGCTGTCGGCTCCATATACTTTGGTGCGCTTGTCATAACGGATCACGGCTATTCCACGCTCGGCCAGTCCATACGCGAGGTCCCGAAAAGGTTTATTGGCCCCTACCGTTTCGTCCCGGTCGCTGGCCCCCGAGCCATGTACCAAAATGACTACCGGCAGATCTTTGCCGTTTTTAGGAAGAGTCAGTGTGCCGGGAAGCTTGAAATTCCCCGTACAAACCTGTATGTCTGTCTCTTTTATTTTATCTTGTACCGATGTCGTCGGGGGAGTGGTCTTTTCAGCCGGAACAGGTACGAAACGAATGGTATTCACCTTTCCGTCCGGATTGAACGCTGTGAGAAAACGCAATGGTAAGCGTTCGAACTTAACGTCGCAATAATAAATAGTCATTCCGTTTATTGGTTCGGTTTTCCACTCTCCGTGCGACTGATACTTACCTGCTTGTTGTTCCAATTGCTTGAACAGTCCGTTCAACATCTCTACGGAAAGCATTTTCCGGATGTTATCGTCCAGATGTACATACACACTGTCTCCTTGGCCTGCAATCAGCCGGTCGAGAAGTTCGGATGCCTGTTGCGCACGATCCTGGGCTTGCAATACAGGAGTTACTGCCAGCAATAGCCATAGCAGGCAGATTCCTTTGAGTAGATTTTTCTTTATCATAACTTGTTTATTAAGAAATCTCCGATAAAAAATAGAGTTCCGAGGAAAAAGATTCCGTAAATCAGCAGGGAGATAGAAGTCAGCCAACGGGGCTGTTTTTGCTCTCCGACCGCACGGATACGTGCAAATGTACTGAACAGACATTCGGCTGCGGCAAACAGGACTATCAGATAGATGATCAGGTCGGTCCACGATTGTAGCCAAAGGTCTTTGAGATTACCTATCAGACATACCAATATCACGATGGCTACAAAATATGAAATACGCATTAAGTCTGTTTTCTTTGATCCCATAAGCGTCTCCTTTTCAGTTTTTAAGTTCAAATTCTTCCCTTTTTGTTGCTATTTCACAAACTTAAAATATTTTCTTTGAAAAAGGAGCTTTTCGGACTGATTCTGTTTTTCCGTTAACAATTATTATAAAGCTTGTAGGTGGGATGGCAGTAAAGTTACCGCTGAATTATCCGTATCTTTGTCGTAAACATAGAGGTATAAAGATATGAAGAAACTGATAATATTCGATTTGGATGGTACTTTATTGAATACCATTGCCGATTTGGCACATAGTACGAATCATGCTCTGCAAACTTTGGGATATCCGACTCATGAAGTCGCTTCCTATAACTTTATGGTGGGTAACGGCATCAACAAATTGTTTGAGCGTGCATTGCCCGAAGGAGAGAAAACCGAGGAGAATGTGCTCCGCGTTCGTAAAGAATTTCTTTTGCATTATGACCGGCATAATGCCGACGAGAGTCGCTCTTATCCGGGAATTCCGGAATTGTTGGAAACATTGCAGCATAAAGGTTATAAATTGGCCGTGGCTTCCAATAAATATCAGGCAGCCACCGAGAAGCTGATAGCACATTATTTCCCGGGAATCCGGTTTGTTGCTGTATTTGGGCAGCGTGAGGGAGTGAAGGTGAAGCCGGATCCTGCTGTGGTGCATGATATTTTACAGATTGCTGGTGTTTCGAAAGACGAAGTGCTGTATGTCGGCGATTCAGGAGTGGATATGCAGACGGCTATCAATAGCGGAGTTACTTCCTGTGGAGTCACGTGGGGATTCCGCCCCCGTACGGAGCTTGAATCATTCTGTCCGGATTATATAGTAGACAAGGCGGAAACTATTTTGTCTATTGTTTGATAGAAAACAGAAAGGAGAACCGAAAGATGCGTAATGTCTTAGGTTCTCCTCTCTATAAAAAGTAATTATATTCGCTCGGTTATTTGATTTCGTCCGGCCATGGGCATGGCTTTCCGGTTGCTTTGAATGAAGGGCGTTGGCCGCCTACTTTGCGCAAATAGTCACCCAGCTCTTTAGATAAACTTTTCACAATGTCCGGATGTAGGGCTGCCAGGTCATTCTTTTCTCCTATATCTTCCGGAATATTGAACAACTCTTTTTTACCGCTGTCATAGTAGTAAATCAACTTCCAGTCACCTTTGCGTACGGTACAAGTCGGGCCGATGCCGGGACCGTCGTTTCCCCAATGATTAGGGAAGTTCCAGTGCAGGCTGCGTCCTTTGGACGGATCACCGGTATGTGTCAGCAGAGGCATAAAACTAATTCCATCGATCGGCTGTACCGTCTTATAATGTTTGATTTGTGCCATCTCGAGTATGGTCGGATAGAAGTCCTCGATAATTAAATATTTATCACATTTGGTATCCGGTTTTACAACTCCCGGCCAGCGGACGATCATCGGTTCGCGTACACCGCCTTCGTAAGCCGATCCTTTCCCACTGTTGAGAGGAGAGTTCTGCGTGTGCAGTTTTCCGTCACGCCATTCCGGTTCGCTGGACAGACCGCCGTTGTCGCTCATAAAGATGACGATGGTATTGTCTGCTTCTCCGTTTTTATCCAGCCAGTCCATCAGGTCACCCAGACTTTTGTCCATACCTTCGATCAGGGCCGCATAAGCAGCTTCTTTGGGAGTCAATCCTTTATTGATATATTTTTGATAGAAGCGTTTGTCTTTATCGATCGGAACATGGATAGCGTAGTGAGCCATGTAGAGGAAGAAAGGCTGATTGTATTCTTTGGCATGATCGAGTGCTTTGATAGCTTCGAGCGTCAGAGCTTCACTGACGAAAGTATCGGTTCCCCAGTATTTCTCTAATCCCGGAACGGCAAACCAGGGATTCGGTTTACCGTCCGTCCGGTTTCCGTAATTATTTTCACCCAGGTAGCTTGCCAATCCGCCTCCTGCATGTCCGGCTATGTTGACTTCAAAGCCCATGTGATAAGGACTTTCTCCCGGAGTGTTGACGGCGCCGAAATGTGCTTTCCCACAATGAATCGTGTGGTAGCCATTGTCTTTCAGGATTTCTGCCAGTGAGGTTGCCTGAAACGTGTGGTCGATATTGGGAACCTGGCAAACCCCGTTTACATTCCAGTCCGCTACATTGAATACATCGCTCGGGCGGTCTGTTTGCTGGCCTTTGGGATATGTCCAGTTGGTTACCCGGTGACGCGCGGCGTTAGTTCCTGTAATCAGGCTACAACGGGTGGGCGAACTGATGCTGCTGGCATAGGCTTGGGTGAACATCATACCTTGTTTGGCAAGGCGCTCCATATTAGGAGTTTCGTATACCTCGTTGTAGTGTGTCTTTTGGGTCCAGAAAGGCAGGGATGTATCTTGCCAGCCCATGTCGTCTACCATGAAGAGAATGATGTTGGGGCGTGTGTCCGTACGTCCGTTCGGCTGCTGGTGCTGGGCTTGCAGAGCCGGGGCAGCCAATGGAGCCAGTGCGAGGGGGATAATTATTTTCTTATTCATCGTAATTATATATTAGAGGATTATTTTCTGATGGTCATTTTTCCGGTTTCCTTTACCTGAATGTTTCTCAGTTCTTGTTTTCCGGAGTTCTCTGTCCATATTTTCAGAGTTCCCGGAGACAATACATTGAGAACCAATTTGTCCGGTGTCGAAGATAGAATCCGGACGGCCGCAGGTGACAGATATTTTTCCTGTATCCCGATAACCGCCCATCCGTCATGGATCGGACAGAGATGGAATAGACGGTCGGTAAAGCCATCCAATTCTACAGTCTGTTTACCGGTCAGTTCAGTGGCTGTCTGATTATTCCAGTCGAATAGAATCACTCGTTTTTGTTGAGGTGTTGGTTTGCCGGTTAGTGTTTCGCGTAACAGATAATCTTTCGGGTCTATTTCGGCGGTTACTTTCCGGTGTTTGGGTGAGGTGTTGAGGTTATAACAAATGACGGATACAGCCTCGTCACCGGTAGGAGCGAATACCCGGTATGCCTTTCCGTCTTGCAGTGGATTGGTCAGTACCGATTCCGGGGTCGGAATGGCAGGGGCTTCCGGGCGGAATATTTTGCCCTCTTTATCGATCAGTGGGAAAATATTCTCTTTTACAAATTCTTTCGGAGAATCGGACAGGTAGACCGGCCCGCCTGAAATAGCCTTGGAACGAGCCATCAAACTGCCACAGATCGTATCGCTGGAATGAAACATATCGTGATCCGGCCATACGGTTTGCCCTTGCAGTAATGTGTTGGTGTATGACTGGAAGAGATGCGACTTTGCCATGTTCTCATTGTATTTCTTATAGTCAATGCTGACACGGGCAACTCCGCTATGCAGGGTGTGGTCCGTGTTAAGTACGTTTTGAGCCATGCAGTTCATCAGTCCCACCTGCTGTGCGTGAGTTTGCTTTTCCAATGCCAGATTACACTCTTTCGCCTGACGTACGACTTCAGTAGAGCCCATGTAAAGCGGTAAGGTGAATGCCTGATTGTCTACTTTAAGAAAATCGAATCCATGGGTTTTCAGAGAGTGAACATAATACTGGTAGAACGTGTCGATATTCGGGGTGCTTTTACCGGGCAAAAGACTTCCATTGAAAGAATAGAGGCTGTTTTTTACATGGGTTGGAAAATCATTATCGGGGGAGATTCCCATCCAATATCCGGAGAGGGCATACCACAATCCTATCCAACGTATTTTATCTTTGTTTTTGTGTGCCATGATCGGAGCCCATCCGTTCGGGAAACGTTGAGGATCGGGGGTAAAACTTGTCAGTTGACGATTCTTGTTGGCCAGGTGACCATCGTCGATCAGTACGTAACGTACAGGAACTCCGGAGGTTTCGATGGCATCTAGGTCATTCAGGATTTTTGTTTCATCAATATCGAAATGGTAATGTTCCCAGGTACACCATCCCAGATAGTTCAGAGCCTCAAAATAGTTCTTTTCCGTGCGCTTTTGCAGGGCCGATACGTTCCGGTCGGATATCAGGGTTTCGTAAGCCTGCCGGAATACCTGATAAATGTTGCCGGCACTTTGAACCAGTGCTACCGGTACTTTGTGTTCGAGCCGGTCGGTTCCCAATGTCGATACATATAAATTGAGCGAGCCGTCGGTATTTACCTGAAACCAGCTGAGGCTGTTATCACCCGCTATTGCTTTGGTGAATAGATAGCTTCCATCGGTCAGTTGCAACAATAAAGCGTCTCCCAGTGTAGAAGGACGTGCGTTGGAAGGAATACCCGGATAGTCGTCCCGGGTAAGGTCTGTCAGATGATTGAACATCCAAGGTAAGAGACGATTGGTATTGTTGGGCCATTCGTAATCTCCGGGGCGGGAATCCCGACTGAAGAATGTCCCCCGTACATAAGACGGCAGTTGGATGCGGTAGCATATAGTGGTTGCATTCTCAGGAACTGCATTCTCATAAATGACCGGTTCTGCCGTTCTGTCCAGGCGGATGGTCTGAGGCATTGGAGAGGCGTTTACATCTTTAAACGATTTACCTTTTTCGTAGATAAAAGAACTTTGGGCAAATACAGCCGTCAAAGGAGCGACCGTACTTGCCAAAGTAAGCAAACTTATGATGAAATATCTTTTCATGCGTATGAATTAGTTGACAGAAAAAGCACTGAAATTGATAATATCGGGTAATGCAGTGGATTGCAGTACGGTTAGCCGTAATGCCGTAGCTTCTACCGGATCGAATTTTTCGATGCGTTTGTGTCCGACAGATTCTCCGGAACAAACTGTTTGCCACTTTCCATTTACCTTGGCTTCTACTTTATATTGGCGGATACGTTCTCCGTTCTGTATGTTTTCTTGAATGATGCAGTAGTTTACCGGTTGCTTTTTGTCCAGTTTCAAGGTCAAACTTTTTTTCTGTCCCGATGTCTGGGCTAATGGAGAAGAGAAGCGACGATTGATTTCTGTACCGAATTCTTTCAGGCGTTGTTCGTCTCCTGTAGGTATTAATCCGTTCGGGTCGGGTGTCAGGCCTAAAATCAGGGTAGCGTTCCGTCCTACTGATTTTTCATATTTATCCATTAGTTCGTTCAATGGATAGATGTTGTTTTCGTCATCCGGTTCCCAGAACCATTCGTGACGTCCGTTGGCTCCACGTAAAGGAGTATCTGCCATGGCCGGTACCCAGTATTTTCCATCTTTGTCGCCATGCTTCAACAGTTCGATTTGATCGACATTGCTTTCTATCCGTTTGTGATGTGAACAGGGAGCGGGGAAGGTGGACCAGCAGGGATAACCTACGGTACCGGTCTCGGAACCACCCCAACGGAAATCTGCACGATCTATATTATGATAGAACAGGCAATTAGGCTGATATTTATTCACAATAGGCTCTACGTCCGGTCCGTCTCCACGAGGATCATCGGCGCCGCCGTCAAACCAAATCATGTATAGATCTCCATAACGGGTACAAAGTTCGGTCACCATCTTTTCACACAGTCGTTTGTACCATGCTTGCCGGTTGTGAGCAAATTCTCCTTCTCCTTCTGCCTTAAAGTTATGTATGCCCAAAAGAGAATTCCACCGGATACCGATGTAGATACCCGGTTGTAAGCCGTATTTGCGGCAGGAGTTGACAAAGTCACGGACGATATCCCCTTTGCCGTCTCTCCATTTTACGGCTTTGAGGCAATAAGGATTTACGTCACTCTGCCAGAGACCGAAACCGGTTTCATGAGTGGCAGTCAGTACGGCAAACTTACATCCGGCTGCTTTGGCTGCCAGCACCCACTGGTCTGTGTTTAGTTCCGTAGGGTTGAATATGTTGTAATCTTCTATCGGATTGATGCGGTTGTTGCCTTGTCCGTAGCGTACTCCATCGAACACATGCAGATCATAATGGAATACGGCTCCCATTTCCGCTTGATGCCATTTCAACTGAAAGGGCTTGGGAACGGGGATAGTAGCCTGTTGCGCCAAGCAATAGACTGAGCAAAAAAGTAAGAGTAGGGTGGTGTTGATTCTTGTATCGTTATGGGTATTTTAGCCAAAGCCTTTCAATGGATGGTCAGCAGATTGCTAACTATGAATCACAGAATTTCGGTAGCCTGCCTATTGAACGTGTAATGGATGAAAACGGACAGCCGATGGTAGTTGATGTTCCTTATTTGAACTATTTCGTTCATGCATACGTATGGAAGGTAAATGTAGGACGTGTTCCTTTGTATCTGCTAGATACGGATAATGAAATGAACAGCGAATTTGATCGTCCTATCACTTATCAGTTGTATGGTGGAGATTGGGAGAACCGTTTGAAACAAGAAATCTTGTTAGGTATCGGTGGTGTGTTGCTGCTGAAGAAATTGGGCATTAAGAAAGATGTCTATCATTGTAATGAAGGACACGCTGCTTTGTGTAATGTGCAGCGTTTGTGTGATTATGTAGAAAGCGGGCTGACATTTGACCAGGCTTTGGAAGTAGTTCGTTCTTCTTCTTTATATACGGTTCATACTCCGGTTCCTGCGGGGCATGACTATTTTGATGAAGGCTTGTTTGGAAAATATATGGGTGGTTATCCACAGCGTATGGGGATTTCTTGGCAGGATTTGATGGACTTGGGTCGTATTAATCCGGGTGATGCAGGCGAACGTTTTTGTATGTCTACATTTGCTTGTAACACTTGTCAGGAAGTAAACGGTGTGAGCTGGTTGCATGGCAAGGTTTCTCAGGAGATGTTCTCTGGAATTTGGAAAGGCTATTTCCCTGAAGAAAGTCATGTGGGTTATGTAACTAATGGTGTTCATTTCCCAACGTGGAGTGCTACTGAATGGAAGAAGCTATATGCTAAGCATTTTGCTCCTAATTTCCTGGAAGATCAGTCTAATGAGAAAATTTGGGAAGCTATTTATAATGTAGCCGATGAAGAAATTTGGGAAACCCGTATGGCTTTGAAGTACAAATTGGTTGACCATATTCGTAAGCAGTTCAGTGAAAGCTGGTTGAAGAACCAAGGTGATCCTTCACGTATCGTTTCTCTGATGGAAAAGATTAATCCGAATGCCTTGTTGATTGGGTTTGCCCGTCGTTTTGCTACTTACAAACGTGCGCATCTGCTGTTTACTGATTTGGAACGTTTGTCTAAGATTGTGAACAATCCTGATTATCCGGTACAGTTCTTATTTGCAGGTAAGGCTCATCCACACGATGGTGCAGGTCAGGGGTTGATCAAGAAGATTGTGGAAATTTCCCGTCGTCCGGAATTCTTGGGCAAAATCATCTTCTTGGAAAATTATGATATGCAGTTGGCACGGCGTCTGGTCTCAGGTGTTGATATTTGGATGAATACTCCTACCCGTCCTTTGGAAGCTTATGGAACATCAGGCGAGAAGGCTTTGATGAATGGTGTTGTTAACTTCTCTGTGCTTGACGGTTGGTGGCTGGAAGGTTACCGTGAAGGAGCAGGATGGGCGTTAACTGAAAAACGTACTTATCAGAATCAAGATCATCAAGATCAATTGGATGCCGCAACTATTTATAGTATTTTGGAAAATGAGATTCTTCCATTGTATTATGCACGTAACCGTAAGGGATATTCTGAGGGTTGGGTGAAGACTATCAAGAATTCTATTGCTCAGGTGGCTCCTCATTATACAATGAAACGTCAGTTAGACGATTAT
>ENA-UESL01000920-UESL01000920.1-human-gut-metagenome-genome-assembly--contig:-NODE-920-length-14569-cov-155.514215_pt1 | contig 14569 bp, 18 predicted proteins | sample MGYA00243008_ERZ508009 | MGnify/ENA primary metagenome ERZ508009 (study PRJEB26167, sample SAMN06115396) | human gut metagenome | host: Homo sapiens | place: China:Guangxi | collected 2016-06-08...
GCAGCGGCAAATGATACGCCGGCATACAGTTCTTTCTGGAACACCAGCGGGATGCGTTTGCAGAACATATCGCGTAATACGCCGCCGAAAACCCCGGTAGTGACCGCAGCGACCACGGCGATAATCGGTCCATGGCCCATATCCAGTGCCACCTGAGCCCCGATAATAGAAAAGACCACCAGGCCCAGCGCATCCAGTACGAGGAATATTTTGCGCAGATAGGGCATCACGGGAGCAATAATAGTGGTCAGTACCGCGGCAGTGGCTACGATAATGACGTATTCAGGGTGCTTTACCCAGCCGAGCGGATAATGGCCGAGAAGAATATCGCGTACTGAACCACCGCCAATGGCTGTCGCGGTGGCAATGATAATGACGCCAAATGTATCCATACGACGACGCCCAGCCGCAAGCGCACCGGTCATGGCTTCGGCAGTAATACCAATTAAGTATAAAACGTGTAACAGCATGTATTCCCCCTGATTTACTGGGGGCTAAGGTTAACGATTTGTGCGCACTGTCACGATTGAGATTTTCTAAGGTGAAGTGATTCTAATAACTACAGCTAATGCGAAATTGTTGTAAACACGTTATGGCATGCGCTTTGTGATATGGGTGGTGACAATAAATGATGAGAAAATATAAGCCTGGTCGCATAGATGAGAACTGATAGCGTCGGGAAAAGCACGTAGCGCCGCCGTTTATTGACGGGCTACGTGAGATGGTGACTTACTCGATTGAATTTGTTTATTGAGTAGGTGGGTTTATGCCTTATGATTGCTGGGTTTCATGCAATGCTTTTTTTCATTGTGTACACCCTTGTGTACACGACTTTTTGAGGTGCTATTCTTTTTTGCTTGTTTTTTAAACTACGAAACATTCGTAGTCCCTCAGTTTCCTTCCCTTCGTCCCTGCCACCGGATTCTTATGTCATGAGTTATTGTATGATAGATCTATCTCACAATAAGGAATCTGCCAGCCATGAGAATGACCAACCGCAAAAAAGAGATACTCAGCTACTTTGAGCCGGATAATCTCGACTGGGTGACAGGTGAGATTGGTGCTCCTCCGTTCGATGTGTCGGGCGTGGCGTACCTGCTTCACGGCATGGGGTCGTTCGATAAGCGCCACCCGCTCGAATCCACCCGGCGAACTCTTGAAAGCATGGTTGCCGGGGGGCTACTGGAACGTGTGACAGTGTATGAATCGCGGCAGGTAAAGCGTGGCGGTGAAACCAGCGCAACGGTCGTGCGCTACGGTTTACCGGGACAGTGTGCTGTTATGCGCGATACTGGCGGCGCTGATAACGCAATATCAGGTGAATACATGCGGGTCAGTTAATAGCCTGCAATCTGTCGTTGATGCGGCTCAGGTCGTAAACCCGGCGTTCAATATCCAGCATCAAGAAATTGTGGATCTCGGCCTGCTCAGGATTATCAGACTCTCTGGCCTGTAATAGCAATTCATTGTAACCATGCAAGCCGCCTGAGTTTTCCGCCGGGGTGGTGCCTTTCCCACGCAGGCAGCTAATGGGCTGATTACTCGTATCGTGTGTTTGCTTCTCCAGCACAATGACGCAATCCCACCAGTCGCCAAAGTCATACGTGTAAACCAGCTTGTCACCATCATTCTGGAGCGCTGCCCATAGTGGTGTGATTGCCGCGTTACCCATGCTTTCACCCTCACCCCATACGCGATACTCGCTACCTAGATCACCTTTACGGCCTTTCTCGAACATATACAGATGTTCGTCATTCCAGCCAAAAGCCAACTGGATCACCGCGTGAAGTTCACTAAAGGGGATTTGCTCTGGAACCAGCACACGCCGCCATATTGGTGGTTTGCTGTCTCGGATGGTTATCTTTAGCTGGTACATGCAAATCCTGAATAAATGCGAATCGGAAGGATAACGATACTGACGCACTCACAATTCTGTAAAGGTGAATAAAGGAAATTTGCTTAATACGCATAAGTTACATGCGGAATAATCCCGTATCTACCTGCGCGGCGCTGGCTTCTTCCACTGGTAGGCAGGCGCTCGCATCATCTCCCCGAACCGTTTACGCCGGGCAATATCATCAGTGACGCTGCGCTGTATCTCTCTCTGGTCGGCTGCTGTAATGCTGTGGCCTGAATACTCCATTTCTGCGACTGTCAGGGCGGCTATTTGCTGCGGGGTCATTGTGTGGCCTCTCCGTTCTGCTGCGTACCTACTGTGTACCTACTGCCAGCCAGTGAGTAAATCACGTTTACCCTGTCGTGATGTGCGTACCCCATTTTAACCCCGATTTGCATGGTAAGCCCCTGAATTACTGCGCCTCTGTACCTGAAAAAAAACTTTTCATTTCGCGGTTGTGCACAAAAAGGGGGGCTAGCGGTCAGGGAGGCGATGTCTCCTAAACTCTTTACCCGCCCCTTGCCCTTGTTTGAATTTCATTTTTCGCGGGTATAAAAATTTGGGGAGGCGGGCAGTCCTTAAGGCTCAGGATTGCAGAGATTTGGCCTCCCCCTCCCGGTGATAGTTTATTGCTTGATGTGGACGGCTTGCTATATTGGCGGCGAATGCAAATTGTCGCAGAAGTCTATCCCGCTCCCTGACGCCCCGTGCGGGCGTTTTGCTTTTACAAAGTCAGGCCAATGCCTCTGGCTGCTTTCCCCGTCTTACGCTCAATCACGCCCGTGATTCTGTCCACTACTGGCGCGGGTCTCGCCTCATATGGGCTTTGGTTCTGTCCTGAACAGTCCAGTATTTCAACATCGGTGACTATACGGATTGCTAACATGCGCCGCTTTTTTTAACCCTTCGCAGATCCCGCCTTGCTTGCATTGAAACGGATCTCGCTAAACTCAGCTCAAGCCGTGCGATTCTGTCGGCATGTAGCCCCATGAGTCCGTTAATCAATGTCATCTCGCGCCATTCTTCTGTTCCCGGCGTCGGATTAGTCGCCAGTAATAGCCCGTATCTCTCAGCCATCATGAGGTTTCTTGCACGATTTCGCACCAGCGGAGAAAGCGCATCTTCTCCCTCAAACGGGAAGAATGCCCGCCTACTGCGTTCGCCATGTTTGACGGCATTAGTATTGCCCAACGGTGCGCCTGCGCCTTTCCGCTTGCCACCCCATCCGGATCTTGATTGTTGGCTATTTTTTTTCATTTAACGGCTCACTGTGCGCAAAAACCCTAACTGAATGCGCGGTTTTGCTGCGTACCTGACTGCGTACTGCGTACCAGTGGCGCGAACCTGAATATTCTGGACGGCCTAAATCACGCTCTGGCTTCCAGCCCTCTGCTGGCGCGGGTTTAGCGCTACGAGGGTTTAAAATCTGTCCAGGACAGTCCAGGATTTACATCCGTTCTGATGCGAACGTTACTGCGAACCATCGCCCCCGCTGGTGGGCTGTCGTTGCTTCTTACCACCATTTAATCGGAAGGCATTGCCGTTTGGTTGCGCTATCCCCATGCGGTGTTGTGTCTCAGTGACTGCTTTATGCAGATCGCCGTAATCATCGGTTTTCACTGGTGGGCGCTTCACGTTCGTCAGACACGTATCACGGCGCTGCTTTACCCATTCCCGATCATCGTCCTCAGCACAAATCATCATGACTTCCTGCCAGCGTGTAGCTGCCCTGCGATACAGCCCCTTCGCTTCCAGAGCCTCGGCTTTGCTGTCCTTTACCATGCTTTTCTCCCTCAGAATGGCGCTTCATCGTCGAATGGCGGGCGCTGGTCAAAATCATCAGGGGTGTTATATAGCTCCCATCCCGGCGCGGGTTGCGTGGTATGGCCCCTGCTGGCTTCGCTTGCTTTGACTGACTCGGCCCGCTTCCCGCCGGGGCGTACCGTTCTGGCGCTGATCACGCTGTCGGCTACTACCTGATACCCCTGCTGTGTACCGCCATCCTTGCCCGTCCACTGATTGACCTGCATCGCTCCGGCAACACTGACTAAATCGCCTTTAACGTGTCCTGCCAGTGCGTCGGCCTGTTTGCCGAATGCCACCACGCCCAGCCAGAAAGTAACCTCTCCGCCCTCTGCTGCATGGCAGGGCAGTGCCACCGCTAACCGTCCCATTGCCATGCTTGTACCGTTCGTTGTGGTGCGGGTCTGGGGATCTGCCACCAGCCGCCCGTATGCTGATATCTGTGCTGTCATTGTTACCTCGATTATTAGTTTTGCTAATGAAGATTACCCGGCACTGTCTTATTGTGGGACACCTGCTGATTTTTTTCATAGTAAGCAAAAATAGTGTTGTCTCTGTTGTCTTTGTTGTCTCACGGCTCTACAGGCCGCGCCACGTCTGGGTTTTGCTGAGACAACATTTGCAATTTCGTGTTGTCTCACCCGGCATAAATGTTGTCTCACTGCCTGCCAGACTAAAAACACACTTTCGCCCTGTTGTCTCAAAATGGCTAAATGTTGTCTCGGCGTTGTCTCAGAAATTAAAATAAAATCCTTATAAATCAATGTAACTTACAAATTGAGACAACAAAGACAACTGAGACAACACTAAAACTACGCATGTGAAGAAATATTATTCTTCTGGCTGGCTGCTTTCCTCCGCCATGAAATTGAGTACATAGACGCGAATCTGTCGCCCATCCTCCCTTACTCGCCCCTGATAGCCTCGCCCGCTCGTTGGTGGTGTTAGCATTCCTGCATTCTTGAGAACTTCGGCAAACTGCCTGACATTAAAACCCCGTGCGATCTCCTGCTCAAATGTTGCCGGGAAGGTGTAGAAAATTATCGGGTCGCCGTCGTGGTTCCCCTTCTTCCTGTACCCGGCTAAATCACGGATGGGTAAATCGCGCGGGTCATAACCCAGCGGCGCGAATCGACTCAGCCCATAGGCATTTAAAAACGCCTCCGTCTGCTCGATGATCTGCTGGTGCTCTTTGTTCCCCGTGCCGAACTCTTTCAGCCACGCATTGTAGCTGTGCTGTATCGCATCCCGGCACGTTTGAGCATCCCAGCCAGTAACCACGCCACCCAGCAGTAAAGCGGCCTCCAGAATGGCGAACCTCGCCCCTACACGGTGAACCTGTTCGCCATAGTCGGCAGGGATTAGACTTCGCCATCGGGTTTCACAGTCACGAACGGTATCAATGGCCTGCTGCTGGTGGCCTGCAAGCCATCTGATCCACTCCCGCCCGGCAGCGCCGTGATTGCTCTGCCACGCGGATTTTAATGCGTCTGCATGGTCTTTCCCTGTCTGGTGCTCATGAAAGCGCACCGCCTTACTTAACGGGATATTCAGCAAGCGCACCAGTTGCCCCGCTTTTGTCTTGCGTCCTGCGGTGGCAATGAACGTTTCTAAATCCATTTCCCCGGTGCTGATTGCCACGGTACGCCAGCGTTTTAGATCCCGGTTTCCGCCTTCTTTCGCGCCCTGCAATTTCCCCACGCCGTTAAACAGGGCATAGGCAGACTGAGAAACGCTTATCGGGTCTGCGCCCTGTCCGACTTCATCCAGCGGCATCAGTCCGTCATTGTGGGCGGCGGCCTCGTTTATCAGCCCCAGCGCCGTCCCGTACCACGTCAGGCGCAAGGCATCAGGGTTCCCGTATAGACTGCTAGCCACGTTCTGCGTGGTTGTTTTCCCGGCGCTCGATTGCTCATAGAAGTGGATCCCGAATCCGTCACGCTCTGACACCCCGATTAATGGCGCTGCCAGTGCTGCGGCAATGCCTGTCATCATCGCGTAGTTGCCGTATGCCAGCCGCGCGACACTGTTGCGCCAGCTTTCCGACGTTCCTGCTACGGTATACCCGGCAGCGGCTGAACTGCGCCCGCTGAACAAAACAGGCCGCTCAGGTGTGCCGATGATTTCCCCGTCCGGCATGATGTATGCCCCACACTGCCAGCCTGTAGCATGAGCAACGCGCCACAATTCACGCGAGCCGCTCCGCTGTAGCCAGTCTGCAAGAATCGCCCGTAAACTGTTTTTCGTGGTGACGTTGACGCCGCCCGCTTTCAGGGTACGCCAGCCTTCACGCTCGCCAATATCAGCCAGCGGGATAGCTGCTGTTGTCGGTATGCCTGCGCCGAATGCCAGCCATGAGATAATAAGATACTGATCTTTGTCGTCGCGTCCCGTACCGATAACCTCCATCGGTGAGGCCAGCCAGCTTTCAGCGTTGATAACCTTCCCGCTTTCCTTGTCCACCTTCGGAGTCACCCAGAAAACGCCATCTTTGCGGCTCTCAATGCGGGGTTTTAGTGGGTCTTTATCTGGATGGTCAGTTTTACCGCCCTCAATGGCCTGCAATCGTGGTTTCACGGCTTCCCCCTGAATCTGGTACATCGAATCGTTAAACGCAGCCGTAGCGACTTCCAGCCCGTTTTGCTGGCGGTAGTCGTCCCAGTCGGCTTTATGGTCTGTCGGTGGTAGTGATATCCAGCCAGCCACGGATAAGGCGGCTTTCTCTGCGGCATCTTTGCCCGTGTTCGCCTGTCCTTCGTGGTGGTCGTTATCTGCGGCAATGATGATTTGTGCCTGTGGGTACTTCCGGCGCATCACTTCGGCAACGGGTAGCAGGTTGCCAGCGTCGATTGCTGCCACTGTCAGCGCCTCCGGGCGCATCAGGTGAACTGAAAGGGCCGTCGCCAGCCCCTCGGCAATTAATACGCTCTGCGGCTGTTCTGGTGCGTTTACGGCGTGATATGCCCCGCGCTTCGCTGAACCTGTCAGAAGTCGCTTCTCTCCCTGCGGTGTAATGGTCTGCGCTGCTGCCACTGCGCCGGATTCGTCCACCAGCTCCAGCAATAACGAACCATCAGGCAATAGCGGGAAAGTGAACCCGTCCAGCCCCTTAGCAATCAGATATTCAGATTCGCCCTGTGTGACGCTCTGGCGCATTCCGGCATACAGACGGGCAAACGTAGCCCTTCGCTGCTCTGCGTCCTCTGCTGCCTGTTTCTGGCGCTCCTGCTCGCGCTGCTGGCGCTCAGACTCCATTTGCTCCCGCCTCTGGCTGGCTGCTGTCGGGTCGGTTTCCGCTGCCCGGTAATCAATACCCAGCACATCAGCGGCAAGGTGCGCCGCCTCCGTGGTGTCGCAGTTGTTAACCCGTTTGATTAAATCCAGCCCGTCGCCCGCGCCGCACTGATTGCAGATAAAGCTGCCGCGCCCGTTGTCGTCGAACCGGAAGCGATCCGTACCGCCACATGCAGGGCAGGGGGCATGACGGCGTGATGAATCAGGCACGTCGATAGACAGGCCAGCCAGCACATAAGGCCAGTTGCCAGCGGCGGCGGTGGTCACTTCGCGGATAAGGTCGATATTACGCATTGTGTCGCTCCCTCAGTGCGCCGCTGGCATTTCAGGCCAGCCGTTTTCATCCAGATCAGCAATGAAGTGATCGTGTAGCTCTGCCAGCGTTTCACGTCCGAACGGGGTAAGCTCGCCGCGCTCCGTATCCAGCATGGCGCGGTAGAACACAATGGCGTTTTCCGTACCCTGTTCGACGCCGTATCGCTCAATCATTGCGCCTTCCATGTTGTTAGCCATCGCCAGACGTTCCGCGAACGGGTAAACCACAATGCCCGCTGTGCCATTGGAGTAAATCGCTACTTTTGACGTTGTGCCGTCAGCCTCCGTGACGGTGGTTGTGCCGTTTTCGCGCTTCATCTCAGAAACGAACGTCGCAGCAATCAGCCAGCGCCACATAGTCAGGTTATGCTGCGCGGTGAAGTCGAACCAGCCACGCGCCCCGCCGTCAGCCACTGCAAAATGCAAGGCAAATCCTTCATCAGGCTTATTGTCATACTCACCCGCATCCAGAAGTACTACGACTTTTTCGTAGTTGATAAGAGCAACATGCTCATACATCCCGGCATCATTGCAGGTCATGATGTTTACGCCGTGCGGTGTGGCTTCTGCGTGGAACAGGTCGGGATTATCCGTCTTTAAGGTCAATACGTTGCTCATTCCGCCACCTCTACGCCCTTGCTGATTTTTCGCTGCTGTACACAAATAATTGCCCCAACGCTCCAGCCGTTGCCGTGTGCTTCGTCTCTCATACACTGAACGGCAATATCGGGCGTCTCGGCCTCGCCGTACCATGTGACCGGGATCGACGCTCCCGCACCATCAAGACAGGTAGCGAAAGTTCGGAACTGTTTCATTTGTCCGCCTCCAGTCTCGCCTGACACTCTTCAGCTCTTGTCACGGAGTGAATCTCAAACAACCATGCATACAACTCGTCACGTTCCGCGCTCGCTGTTATTCCGGGCATAATCTCCGTCAGCACATGGCAAAGGCCTGCACGTACACGCAAAAGGCGGGCGCGTGAAACATTCTCTGGGGTGTGTGGTTCGGTGATTTCACCGCAACCCAGCGCGGCACGAATGCGGTTACTTACTGCTGTTGCTTCCTCAATCTGGTCAGGTAACTGGCTCATGCTGCCACCTCCAGACGGATACGACCGGCAAAGAAACAGACGTGATCCCGCGCCAGAATGCGGCGGGCTTCCTGCTCAGTCTCTGCGGCGATATGGTGAATTTTGGCGGTAATTGTCGGCATATCGCGGCGAACGGCTGCGATTAACCAGATAAATTGCGGATTTTGGGTATGGGTAGTAGCCATGATGGCAGCCTCTATACAGTGAATTTTGAATTCACCACCAAGAGACGCCAATCTCAGACTGGTGGTGAGCTGAACAAGGTTGGCGTAACCGGCCTGTATAGACACCGGCCTTCCTTTCGGAAGCCTCATCCAGCCCACCATAATTTGGGTGCGCAGGAATTTTGCCGACAAAAAAACACGCTTAGTGCGTGTCGGCACTATACAGGTTATCGGGACGCCAATCCCGGCACCAGATTTTGCTGGTGCGCTATAACCATAAACCGGGTTGGCGATAGTCGGCAAGCCCTTTTTTATGGACTCGCAAAACTCACCTTCGCGCGTGCGCGTACTTCTCCGAAAACTCCCGCCAGTAGAATGATTTCCCCCTCGCGTAGTGATGTCAGAAAAACCTTCCTTGCGTGCGCGTACTGGTGCAAAAAGTCCCGTGCGCGTACTGGTCTCGAAAGTCCATGCGGCGCGGTTGTCAGCGGTAGCAATCCATTCCACAACATCAGCCATTTGGGGAAGAATCCCCCCCGTTTCTGGCTTATAACGTTTGGGTTTTGCTGAGTCGTTAGCGTTAACATTTGCATACATCATGCGATCACCTCTACGGTAAGCCCGCCAGCGGTATAACCCTGCACACGTACACCATCTACACGGTGACGCTTCTTCGCCAGAAAGCGGATATGGTCGGCGTAGACGTGCTGCCATTTACCATCGAGCGCCACGCGTTTAAACCACGGATGCGGCTTTGTCATGGTCTGGACAACGGGCGCGGAAGCCTTGCGGGGCGCGGGTTCTGCTGTGCACACCCCTTTATCATTGCCCGTTACACGGTACAGCCAGTAGCTCGCCTGTTTCCCGGTCAGTTTTCGGGTGCGCACCGGAACATAACCAGCCTCACGCATTGCCTTACCAAAAGTGGCATCGTCCGGGTAATACTGGCGCCGTAGCTCCGTGGGTACGGAAACGGCAAACGAGCGTTTAGTCGGGTACTCCTGCCACTGGTGAACCATCGACAACGGTAGCCCGTTCACGTCCGGCTCTTTGCTGCCAGCCACGGGAAAGCCCTTCATCTGGACGGCGGGCATTAGTGAACCTCCGGCAATTGAGGTTGATATTTGCGCCATAACTCAGCTTCTTCGGCGATAAGGCGGAACTTCTCACCTTTGCAGGCTTGCAGGTCTTTACCGCGCTTGCTGGCCTTCTTGTCGTAAGCTGCTTTGCGTTTGCTGTGGTCGTTCAGGAAGGCGAACGGCACACCATAGGAGCCGGTTTTACGAATAGACGGGATAACCTCACCAAATACCCACTCGCTGAATCGGTTGGCAGCCGTTCCGGGGATTGACGCTTTACGGCTGCGGGCGATCAGTTTGTAGAAACCAGACTCAGAGACAATTGTCATTGTCTGAATGCCACCAAGGGTGGGTATTGAATACCCCTCCTTTTCGTTGTCGTTCAGTCGGCGCATAGGCACTTTGTGATCCACAATTTCCAGTGCCGCACAAACATCCTTGGCAATAAACCACGGATCACCGCCCATATTGACGATGCGAACTTTGATGCCACCAAACCGGATAACAGAAATATCGCCCTCGACCGCTTGAGGAATAATTTTCTGGGTAACGCAGGATTGTGGGGCGGCCTCCGAATTGAATCGGCTTTTTTCGATAGTCATATTTTCGGCTCCGTTATGCGGCGTTAAACGCGTCCGGGTAGAGGTTCAGAATGTCGGTAATATCCTGTGTAGAAAGCCCCTTGTGCTCGTTAATGGCGGCAAGGTGATTAACATGCTGGATAACCTTGAGAACGTCCCCACGGCTGGCAAAACGGTAACGCAGGTGTGCGCCGATACCGTCCGGGTTCTTTTCGTCGATGCGCTCCAGTTGAATATCAAGCTGGCGCTCCAGTTCAGACGCATAATTACGCCCGGATGAAAGACGGCAATAACGCAGAATGTCATTTTCTGTCCACCCCTCTACGCCAGTGCGCAGCATATAGACGCGGGCGCGGTGTTTCTTTGGGGTACGCTTAGATACTTGTACCGGGCTGGTGGTCGGCGTAATATCAGACGTGCGAATATCTGAGTTAGCCGCCTGCTGTACGGGGCGGTTTTTCTTTTCCATTACGCCACCTTCCCGCGACGTTCTGCCAGCCAGTTATTAATCTCTACCGCATCAAAGGCGGTCACGTTATCGGTGAGCTTCACCGGGCGCGGCAGCGTGCCGTTCTTAACCCAGCGGTCAATGGTTGGCATGGAAACACCAAGAAGTTCCGGCATACGGAAACGACGGATGTATCCAGTAGTGGGAAGTGCTGATTGTGCTGCTTGATGGGCTGTCATATGTCCCGTAACTCCTATGATAGCTGGTGTTACGGGCATTTAAGGCAAAAAAGACCCTGCTGTGAATTACACTAAATTTAATATCATGATGCTAATTTTTAGTATCTGACTACTTGGGCTTTCCTGCTGTAGTGCGATCCATGGGCTTGCGATTCATATCTGAGATTATTTTTTTTAGATAGTCGATAGACGGCTCGGAATAACCTGCACCAACAGATAGCCAATGATTTATTGTTGCGTTAGCCCAAGCATCATTTGTGTCTATACCGTTAATATTTTTACATTCATCAGGAAAGGTATTGCGTGTGTATATAAGAGCCATCAGACAGTTCTCTCTATTCTGACTAAATCTTTTAGTATTCCCATGCTCTTGTATTTCATTCACTGTATTAACAGTGTTTTTTAGAGGGGAATGATATCTTGGGGTTATAGCTGTGCAATTATCTATACAATCTCTAACACGCAGAAACCAACCCCTTGAAATGTAAATACTATCAAGAGTGATCACTTCTTCATCTTGACGCATTATTTCTGTCTTTATTTCTTCAGGGTTGCTGAAAATATCGCTAGGTAAATCAAATTTGTGAGCTTCTCCTAAAAGGATTGACTCAACGGTATCTGAATTGTCGTAATCAACACAATCATGCGAAGCGGTAAGTAACGGGCCAATATTTGAAGATCCATAACGTAATACTCCATTTATTGTGCCACTGTTAAGATGCCACATCCCAGATGCTAAGCCAGTGTTATACCTAACTCCGTGGAGTTCTTTTTCTTGACCGTCATAGAGCACTGGGTCGATAAGATAAAAGTGTGAGTTTTTGAGGCAATTAGTATCTTGTATTACTTTATCTTGTGCCCAGGCTTCCTTATTGATAAATCCGGCCAAAACGCAAGGTATACCATCTAAGATCACACCTAAGTGAATTGCTCCAGATGCCCCCATAAGCAATAAGTCATTGGTTTCAATTTCCAGTAACTCTGAGGCTCTGACGATATGGAAATAAGTGTTTGGAGGAATTTTTTTCATTTACTCATCCATTTTTTAATTGAAGTGACGTTGTAATCTTCGCCATGTTCCAGCGCCACCAGCAAATCACACCACTGCGCCAGCGCTGCCCGCCGTTCGTCAAAATACTGGTGACGGTTATAGATACCCTCCACGCCTTTAATTTTGTGGTTGAGGCATCTTTCAGCCACTACGGGATCAACGCCCAGCGCGGCTAAATGGGTGCGGGCTGTGCGCCGGAAGTCGTGAATAGTGAAGTTAGGAACGTCCGGCATTTCATGGCGAACCTTTGCCAGCGCAACGGGCAGGGTACTTTCCTGAATATGGGGAATCATCCGGCTTTGCATCTTTCTGGCTGGCAGCACCCATGCTGTATTGCATGAGAACGTGTGAAGCTCCCGTAGCCATGCAACTGCTGGTGGGGGTAACGGTATGTCGATAGCATCGCCGTTTTTGCTGCGTTCTTCGGGTAAGTGCCAGATTGCCCGGTCTAGGTCGAACTCTTCCCAGCGGGCAGCGCACAATTCCATCTTACGCACGCATAAGGTCAGTAGTAGCTTGAAGGTAAGCTCGTTCTGGCGGCTGAATCCCTTCGCCATACGCATGGCCTGAAACAGCCTGATCAGTTCTTCACGGGTTAACCATCGGTCACGGGCAACCTCTTTCCCTCCAGCGTCGGCAACCTCAAACGCAGAACAGGGGTTTATCTCCAGCGCGTGTCGTTTAATCCCATAATCGAATATGCGGCGTGTCCATCTCAGCACGTCCGTTGCTATGGTCGGCGCTCCACGGTCAACAATACCTTTCAGCATGTCGTCGATATGGCGCGGCTTTACGTCCTCAACCTTCATGCTGCCAATGCAGGGGTTTATATCTTTGTCGATACGGCGGCGGAGTATATCGGGGTGCTTCCAGCGCGGCAGGATCTGACGCTCAAAGTATTCAGCCGCCAACTCTGAAACGCGCATGGCGTTCTTCTCAGCTTCCATCTTCGCCAGTGCTTCGGTTTTGCGTTCCTGCTTCTCCCCCGCAACGTCATAGCCCAGCGATACACGCGCCGATAATTCTTTGGCGGATTCCCTGGCTTTGGCTAATGACAGTTCAGCATAAGAGCCAATCAGCATAGCGCGAGACTTCCCGGCAAGTTTATAGCGGAATCTCCATGTAGGGATTTTGTCGGCTTCACGGTAACGCAGGTATAAACCGTTTCCGTCTGCCCGCCCCTCGAATCGCTCCCCGCTCTTAATCCATGCGCGGATCTGCATATCAGTCAGTTTTGGCATTTTGCGAATATCCAAACTTTGAATAGGGGGTGTACCCAAAGTGATGTACACAAACCTCATTGGGTACACCTTTGTGTACACCATAATCATGCGCTTTGTTGCGTCTTTATGATAGCCCATGATAACAAAAAAGCCCGCTGAATTGCGGGCTTGGTGTGATTTATGCGTCGTCCTGAATGTTGCTGATAGCTTACTCGATATTCTGAATTTGCTCGCGCATTTGCTCGATCAATACCTTCAGTTCAATTGCGGAGTTAGTCACTTCGGCATTGATAGACTTCGATGCCAGAGTATTCGACTCACGGTTGAATTCCTGCATCATGAAGTCCAGACGACGGCCAACCGCCTCTTTTTTCTTCAGAATGTTGTAGGTTTCTTTGACGTGAGCTTCCAGGCGATCCAGTTCTTCAGCCACGTCGATACGCTGTGCCATCAGCACCAGTTCTTGCTCAAGGCGGTTATTTTCCAGTTGCACCTGAGCATCTTCCAGTTTGGCTACCAGACGCTCGCGCTGCCATTGCAGGATTTCCGGCATATGCGCACGTACCTTCGTCACTTCGGCGCTGACGCCTTCCAGACGCTGCTCGATCAACGCCTTCAGTGCCTGTCCTTCGGTTTCACGCGCAACGATAAAGTCATCCAGCGTACCGTCAAGCGCGGCGAGGATTTCGGCGGCAATGGCGTCCAGATCTTGCTCCTGGGCTGCCATTACGCCTGGCCAACGCAGGATATCAACCGGGTTAATTTCACCTTCATCACTCTGCATTTTGACCCAGTTAGCAGCGCTAACGAGCTGTTTAGCGAGTTTTTCATTCAGAATCAGCTCGCCCTGTGCACTGGCATCAGGCTCAAAACGCAGCGTACATTCGACTTTACCGCGCGTCAGACGTGTGCGAATACGTTCGCGAACTACGGGTTCGAGACTACGGAACTGCTCCGGCAGGCGAAAATAAGTTTCCAGATAACGCTGGTTTACCGAGCGCATTTCCCAGGTAGCGCTACCCCATTCACCCTTGATTTCACGCCGGGCGTAAGCGGTCATGCTGCGGATCATAGACGTTCCTGTTTTTAAAGATGAGATGGGAGGATTATAGCCATCCACGTCTTGTCAGGATAGGAATAACAGTCGGAAGTCCGTATAATGCGCAGCCACATTCGTTTCAAGCCGGAGATTTTATCATGCGTCCAGCAGGTCGTAGTGCCAATCAGGTGCGTCCCGTCACCCTGACCCGTAATTATACAAAACACGCTGAAGGCTCCGTGCTGGTCGAATTTGGTGATACCAAAGTGCTATGTACCGCTTCTATTGATGAAGGCGTACCGCGTTTTCTGAAAGGTCAGGGCCAGGGTTGGATCACCGCAGAATA
>ENA-UESL01000931-UESL01000931.1-human-gut-metagenome-genome-assembly--contig:-NODE-931-length-14416-cov-8.030407_pt1 | contig 14416 bp, 17 predicted proteins | sample MGYA00243008_ERZ508009 | MGnify/ENA primary metagenome ERZ508009 (study PRJEB26167, sample SAMN06115396) | human gut metagenome | host: Homo sapiens | place: China:Guangxi | collected 2016-06-08...
GATTATATACCCTGCGAGGCCCTTTAGTTACCAGTAAATGCGCACCAAGACAGCAATGTGGCCATACAATAACGGACTACATTGGTGATATATTACAGCGCGCATAGACCTCATCAATATAATGGTTGTTTGACACCAAATAAATCAGAACGATTGTTCTGGAAAAACTCTAAAATCGTGACCAATTTTTTGTTGGCCACTATAAAATCGATGAGGTGAATCTCTATGGTTGAAAACGATGGGAGTAAAATTGAGTAATTCATAACCAACGTTTAAAACTCCCCGCCGCCATCCATACCGTTACCCCAAACCAGAAGGCGGCAGGCAGTAAAACCAGTATTGCAGGCAGAAACAGCGGCTGTGCCAGATAAAACACCCACAGCGTGGTGGCGACTGAACTGCCGGACCTGATGACATAACGGTGGAGAAAAACGGATTCCAGCCCGGAGCCAAACCGCCTCAGATCCCGCCGCATCAGACCTTCTGTCAGCCCGATTAAAACACACAGGCAGAGCAGGGGGAGCATGGCGGCAAGCCATATCAGGCGCTGCATAAAACTCACCAGCGTATAGGCCAGGCCGGTGAACGGTTTCTTCAGAAGCCAGTTGGGCATAAGCACGCGAGTTGCCCCGTTCTCCAGCAGCATGACAATTTCATCCTTCAGTGGATGTGGCTGTAACGCAATAACCAGTTCAGCCTGCTCCTGCTTCATCACCTGAAAAGCGTGCCTGCTTCCCTCCTGCGGCCACCAGAAATAGAGCCCCACCAGTTCCAACATCACTCGTAGCACCAGCGCACCAATAACTAGTCCGATAATCAGACCGAGCAATGACAGCAACCAGCCAATCGGTCCCTGTGACGGGCGTGATGGAGGTGGTCGCTGCTCACTCATTCCATCTGCCCCTGCTGGCGCGCCTGCATCCATGCCGCCAGCTGCGCGACGGACTCCGGTAGCGGGCAGTGTTTATCCGCCACGGGTAGTGGCAGGCGGATTTTCCACAACTGTCCACCCTCAAGCAGGGCAAAAGCCTGACCTTTGGGAAGCTGGATCAGCGCGGCAGTATCGAGCAGTAGCATATTACTGGTGGTTACCTGCTCGCGAGTATTGCTGGTAAAGCTGTTGATGCCGCCCGGCGTGTCGGTGACGCCGGAGCTAACCTGACGGCTGCGCACTTCCACCTGCGGCAGTTGCTTCGTCAGTAGTTCGGCGGTGGTGGTTTCGCGCACCCGCAGCATAATCAGGTTGTTGAAATTGCCGACCACCTGGCCTGCTTTGGGCGCGCTACCGAGGCGGGCCTGAATATCACTCAGCGTCTGGGTATAGGCGGTGACCTGAATGCCCGCGCCGCCGCCCTTGTTGACCAGCGGGATAAACTCCTCGCCCATCAGTTCATTAAACTCATCGCAATGCAGGTTGATGGGCGACGGTTTTTCGCTATTGCCGGGCAGTCCATCATTGAGGCCAAATTTATACAGATGCCCGGCGACGCTCACCAGATCGGCAAACATCGAATTGCCGACGGCGGCAGCGACCACCGAATCGGAGAGCGCGTCCAACCCGACATAGACCACCGCCTTCTGGCGGATCGCCTGCTGCCAGTCGAGGATCGGGCGCGAATCATCCAGATCGTGGTAATCCGGGGCGAGCAGGGTGGCAAGCGTGCCGGTGGTCAGCTTTTCCAGCAGCGGCAGCAGTGAGGCGACAATCTTGTCGAAGTAGGTTTTGTCATAGCGCACCGCCGAGAGCAGGCCGTCGAGGATCGGATCGTAGAATTTCTCCGCGTTGAGGTATTGCTCCAGCGCCACCACGTGAGGATCGCGTCCCAGCATATGGCGCGGCGTGTTTTTGTCGTTAACGCGCTCCGCCAGTTGCGCCACCACTTCCCACGCCCGAGCGTTGTGGCGCGGCAGCACGATGCGGGCATAGTCGATAAACAGGGCGTCGATATTGACCACGTGGCGGGAAATTAACTGATAGTCGGGGCGCTGTCCGAGCGCCACCAGGGCGCGGGCGATGATGTTGACAAAGCGCCAGGCGAACTCGCGAAAGGCCGCTGAGTTACCCTCGCCGGAAAGCTGTCCAGTGAGGCGCGACGCCACTTCCGAGATGCGGCCAAAGCGCCCAATGGCGTTGTAACGGGCGGAGATCTCCGGGTAGGCCAGATGGAACAGGATAAAGCGGTCGCCGCGTCCGGCGCGCTGCGCCTCTGTCCACAGACGCTTCAGCAGGTCGGCATCGCCCTTCGGATCGAAAACGATTACCACCTCACCGCGACGGATGTCCTGAGTGGCAAGCAGTTCCGCCAGCCGGGTTTTGCCGACGCGGGTGGTGCCAAGCACCAGCGTGTGGCCGAGGCGTTCGCTGAGCGGCAGGGTGACGTCGTACTCTTTCAGTTCTACTCCATGCAGCCACGGATTGCCGCCGACGGGCGGCAGCGGGCGCACCGGGTTCAGCCAGCGATCGGCGCTGAGCAGGCGGGAAAGGCCGGGCAGAGTATGTTCGCTGCGTTTTTCGATGTGTCTTGCCAGGCGGTAACACCATCCCGGGCGCAGCCAGCGTGCGGCTTCCGGTTGCAGGCAATCGTACAGACGCTGGGTGTGGATAGGCTGCCAGCGGAAGCCTTTACCGAGAAACAGCCTCTGGCGGCTAACCGGGACTTTCCGGCTGGTGAGCGCGTAGCGCGGCAGGCGCAGGAGGTTACGGTGGTAGCGCACGATGTGCCAGCCCTGCCAGCCACGTCGCAGGGACAGCAGCAACAGGGCGCATGCAAGCAGGTGGGCCTGCCACGGTGTCAGCATCAGCAGCGGGGCCTGCGTCAGGCAGATTAATGCACCACAGCCAGCGGTGACGGTGCTGTAAAACTCCACGGGCGGGCGAAGCAGCGCTTCCAGCGCGTAACGGCTCATGGCGGAGCGGCCTGTTGCAGGTGGCGGCTGACCAGCTTACGGTAGCGTGCAGCGGGCGCGCCGCCTGCAGGGCGGTGATATCGGGCTGCGGCATTGAGCCAGCTTCCGGGGCGTTCATCGTAGCGCTTACGCAGCAGTTGCGCGGTGAGCGACAGGTTGTGCAGGGGATGCAGGGCGTCGCAGGGCGAGTCAAAATACGCCCGGTGCCAGCCGATATTGATCTGCCCGAGCCCCACGTCAATGCGCTTCGGGCTGGTACGGCGGATGGCGGCCAGCAGCGCCTGACAGGCCTGCTCCCGGCTGGCGTAGCGGTAGCCGGTACCTTTGATATTGAGCGTCCACGGCCATGGGAGATGCCTGCCGCTCAGGTTCGCCCCGCTTTCGGTTTGTGTGACGGCCCACAGCAGTTCCGGCGGCACGCGGTAATTTTTTGCGGCGCGCAAGTACGCTTCCGGCAGCGGCTGTGCCAGCGCCAGGCAGGGCAGCAGCAGGATCAGGGCAGGACCTCGCGCCATTGCTCCCCCTTACGCTCCAGCGCCACCGGGATTTTGCTCTGGCCCAGCATCAGCCATCGGCCCGCATCATGGTTAAGGGTGATGCTGTGTTCACTCACCAGCTTTGTGTCGATGCCGTGCGCCATCGCCCAGCGGCGCACCCGGTTATCATCGCCTTCGCTGTTGACCAGCCAGATATCCAGCGGACGCTGCTGCGCCAGCAGGGTACGCAGCAGGCTGTCGCAGGGTGGGCAGTCATCCTGGACGAACAACGAAACGCGGGAAGTGCTGGCAGAGGTGGTTTTCAGCGGTGTCAGGCCCGGATAGAGGCGTTGCCAGGCCGCGTCATAGGCGCGCTGAAAGGCGAGTTCTTTCTCCAGCCGTTGGTACTCCTGCCTGACCAGCAGTTCGGCGAAGTGCTGGCGTTCGTGGTCAGTGTCGGCTTCGACGCCCAGCGTGGTCAGTGGATCGAGCCCCGGCGACCAGACGCCGCGCGCCTGCTGTTTCAGCGTGAGATAGCGCTGCCACTCCTCCGGCGTGATACCCCAGACGGTGGCCTGCTGTTGCGTGGTCAGCGGTCTGAGAGCAGAGTCCGCGCTCCGGCTGGTCTGCACCTGAAGCGGTTGCGCTAGCACGCTGGCGGTGAACAGTAACAGGAGAATCAGGCGTTTCATCGCTTACTCCGGTACTTTCAGCGTCAGCTGATGCTTGCCGTGGCGGAATACCGACCGACGCTCATCAAACCGTTCCAGCTGCCAGCCTTGCCACTGTTCCCCCCTGCGCAGCCACACCACCTGATGGAGGTAAACGGCTTCGGGCGGCACAATCACCGCCAGGCGGATATCACCGCGCTTTACGGTCCCGGCGAAAAAAAACGGGGCCGTTAACGGCCCCAAAGGGCGGAGGGACATGGGATGACGGTAAGCCACCGTTGGCGGGAGGGAATGGTCGCTGGTGAAACAGATTTCACGGCGGTTTTCGTCGGTGATCACCCGCCACGCCGGGCCCGCCAGCAGTTGCAGGGCGCTCTTCAGGCGCAGCGGGCCGGTGTTGTACTGGCTCAGCGGTAATGGGAGCCCATAAAGCTGCGCCCGGCGCGCATCGGCGAGACACAAAGACCAGCCGCTGTCGCGTAGCAGGTACTGCAGCGCTTCCCCTACCGTCGGGTGAAAACCGGGCGGCACGGACAGGGCGGTAAGCTGTTCGAGTGGCGGCTGTTGCGGTGATGTGCTGACCAGCAGATAGCGGTCGTAGCGGACGACTTCTGGCGTGGCAGGGGAGGCGGTGGCCACGCCGTTGAAAATAAACAGAAGCAGGACTGGCAGCAGTCGTTTCATCGCATCCTCCACAGTGCTTTGACAGAAGCGTGCCGGATGAGAGGGCTGGGGAATACCGACAACTGTTTGCGGCGTCAAAAAATAGCGCCCGATTAAGGGCGCGAAATCAATTCAGTAAGGGAATCTTTCACCCATCAGCCCCAGCGTGGCGGCGATGGGGATGCCTTGCTCAGAAAAATGAACGCGTAACGTTAGCCTGACGGTTTGCTGCTGCGTGCTGCCGTTGGTTTTCTGCGACAGCACCGAGCGGTAATCGATACGAATGGTGCGTTGCGGTGGTTGGTGGGCGATAAAGGCCACTATCACCGCCACTTCAACACCTTTCAGCAAGTCCCTGATGGCGTTGTCATTCCGGTTTTCAAGACAGTGCTTGTGGGCCGAAAGGGTAATGGCCAGATCCAGCGGTAAGCCAGCGTCCAGCGCCTTGTCATCAAGGTTAATCAGTTTGCCCTGGTTAAGGGCTTCTTCGCGTGAATTCAATGCGGTATTCATCATGCGTCTCTCCGGTAAAAGGCTAGGGAAACGCCCCGGCGGGGAATTTCCCCGGCAGGGTGAATGCTGTGCGTCAGAACTGCGCTACAGGCTCTGCTGGCGGTGCGGCTGGCGCTGGCTGGGATTCAGCTTCGCGCTCTGCCCGGTAAACCTCTTCACCGTCAATTTTGATGAGCCCGATGTGCAGCAGATGGGCTTTCAGGCTGACGCCGGTTTCGCCTTTACGGTCGCCTTTGCTGTAGACAAAGGTGTCGGCATACAGATCGCCGAGGCGGAACTGGATCAGCACCTTGCGTTTCTGCTCGCAGGCGTCGATACAGCGGCGCACCAGTTTCTGCGCTTCCTTGCCGCTGACGCGGCAGTCGAACCAGGTGTGCTCCGCGTTGCTGGCTTCGCCCCGCAGTGCGGCAATGTCGCAGCACAGGAACGGTTCGCCTTTTTTCGGGGTCACTTCCCGGATCCGGTTGAGGTAGCCCAGACCGCTGGTGTACAGGTTGAAGTAATGGGTATCGTTCATGGTGGTATCTCCGTGTTGAAAGGTGCGGAGGCCCCATGCGCGGGGATGCCCCGCTTCGGGTTTGGCTCATGGGCTGCAAGGCCTCTGAGTTACTGGCAGTACGGGCATTCCGCGCTGTGCGCCTCCGCGTTTCAGGAATGCATGGCGGGTTTTGCTGATAACGGCATTACAGCAACAGCTTTCGGGGGGAGAGGACAGCGAGATTTGTTACCGGTGGCTGAATAATTTCCGTGACAGGCTGAGAGAAGAGTATGTGATTTTCATCACAAAATTGCGCTTCGGTGAGTTGAAAAGTTGTGCAGTAACCTTATCTAGAAAGCGGGTAAGGAACACCTGCCCATAAGACATGAACTTTTTGAATATTCTTTTTTACTGTTCAGGAGGTACATGATGACTCTCAGAACTTTTCCCATGTTGCACGATCTCTCCGATTCTCTGTTTACGGACCGTTTTAACCGCATCGATCGCCTTTTTAGCCAGCTAACCGGCAGTGCGCCGTTGCCCTCCACGCCTTCTTACAATATCCGGCGGCTGGGTGATAACCGCTATGAACTGACGCTCAGCGTGCCGGGCTGGAAAGAGAGCGAACTGGAAATTGAAACCGTCGGCGGTCAGCTGAACATCAGCGGTAAACGTGAAGAGGAGAAAACCGAAAACAACGAAGAAGGATGGATCCATCGGGGTATCAGCCGCAGCGACTTCCGGGCCAGCTATAGTCTGCCGGAGCATGTGAAAGTGATCGGCGCTTCGCTGGAAAACGGCTTGCTGGCCATTGAATTACACCAGGATATCCCGGAAGAAGAGAAACCGCAGCGCATCGCCATCAACAACAACCCGGCGATTGAACATAAGCCGTAATCGTTGGCTGACGTTGTTTTCACGCCCGGCAAACGCCGGGCGTTTTGCTAACCTGATGGGGCGATTTTCTGGCCTCTGACTATTTGAGCCGTGAGCGCTGTAACGGCCTCTTGCTGCTGCACCAGGAACGCCTCCAGCCCCATTTTCCCCGTCGCGATGTCATCCAGCATCTGCTCCCATAGCGCAGTGGTGCCCGGATCTTTCAGCGTTTCCGGCAGGGCGTCAATCAGCGTGCTGGCGGTATCCGTTGCCAGCAGAAAGCGTCGCTGCTTAATCAGATAACCGCGCTTAAGGAGCGTCTGGATAATCCCGGCGCGAGTGGCTTCGGTACCGATGCCTGCGTTCTCTTTCAGCCGCTGCTTCAGGCGCTCATCGCTGACAAAACGGGCGGCGTTTTTCATCGCGGCAACCAGCGTCCCTTCCGTGTAGTGTTCCGGCGGTTGGGTCTGACGGGCACGAACGTCTACCTGTTCCACCTGGCAGGTCTGTCCCTGTTGCAGGGCGGGGAGTGCCTGCGTTTCTTCCGGCGATTGCGCCGCCATCTCGCGCAAAAACAGTTGCTGCCAGCCGCTGGCAATCACCACTGAGCCACGGGCAGCCAGCGTTTCCCCGGCGCAGTTCAGGCGCAACTCCGTTTTATCCACCTCATGGTCCGGTAGAAACTGCGCCAGAAAATGGCTGCGTACCAGGCCGTAAACCTTGCGCTCGCTGTCATTCATCTGTGTCAGATCTACCGTTTTACGGGTCGGGATGATGCCGTGGTGGGCGGTGATTTTACTGTCGTCCCATAACCTGGAGCGTTGCTGCAGATTTAGTTGCGTGGCGAGGGGCTGGAGTGAGGCGTCGCTGACGACCAGCGCCGCTAGCACCTGCGGCGCTTCAACGTGCATGGAAAGCGGCAGCCAGCCGCAGTCGGTGCGCGGATAGGTGGTGGCTTTATGGGTCTCATACAGGCGCTGGGCGATATCCAGCACCTCTTGCGCACCCATGCCCCACTGTTTTGAGCAGACCTGCTGCAGGGCGCTGAGGGTGAAGGCCAGCGGTGGCGGCGTTTTCTCCCGTCGGGTTGTCACGTCCATTACCAGCGCGGTTCCGGCCTGTTGCAGGCGTGCAGCGGCCTCGCGGGCGACGGATTCGCGGATGCAGCGGTCTTCGTCGTCACAGTACGCGCCATCGGGTTGCCACTGCGCCAGAAAGGAACAACCCTCCGCATGCAAGCGGGCATCCACCCGCCACCAGGGGCGGGGCGTGAAGCGCGCGATCTCCCGGTCGCGTTCCACCACCAGACGCAGGGTCGGCGTCTGCACCCGGCCCACGGAGAGCACGCCTTTGTGCCGCTGGTTCATCAGCGTGCAGGCGCGGGTCATATTGATGCCGACCAGCCAGTCGGCGCGGGCGCGCGCCAGTCCAGCCTGATACAGCGGATACGTACTGTCACCGGGTCGCAGCGCAGCGAGCGCCTTGTGGATACTGGCGTCATCCAGTGCCGACAGCCACAGCCGCTGGACCGGACCGCGCCAGCGACATTGCTCCAGAATTTCACGGGCGATGGTTTCGCCTTCGCGATCGGCGTCGGTGGCAATCACCACTGCATCTGCCTGTTTCAGCAGCTTCTCGATGATGCGGAATTGCTTGCGCACCTCCGGGCGGATCACCAGCCGCCATGCCAGGGGAATAAACGGCAGATGCTCTGCCCGCCAGTGTTTCAGTTTCGGATCGTAATCCTCTGGCGCGGCCATGCTCAGCAGATGGCCAAAGCACCAGGTGATGGTCACGGTGGCGTTATGCAGGTAGCCGTCGCTGCGGTTACGGGCGTCAAGCACGCGGGCAATATCGCGCGCCTGAGAGGGTTTTTCGCACAGGTAAAGTTGCATGGGCTGTCTCCGGTGAAAGGGAGTTCAGCATGGTGTGCCGGAGGGATAAGGAGACAGGGGAAACTGGAGGGCGAAGGTAAAAATTGCACCTTAAAACGAGCATTAAGCGGATAGTGCCTGTTTTAAGGTGCGTGAGGTGAGTTTAAAATTTTCGCTAAAGTGACACACAGGGTTTAACTTTGCGCAAAATTTTAAACCAGCGTGGTTAAGGGCTGTATCCGCCGCAGCATAAACATCACCACTGAAAGCTGCGTATTCAGCACCTGTCGCCGCCATTCGAGCGTCATCAGCGCATCGCGCAATTCATCGCTTACGTCAGGCTGTTGAATGACTTCCTGCAACGCCACGCTCCCCGAACGGTTGTTGTCCAGATTGCGCCAGCGCAGATAGCTGACGCCGGAGCGTGCCGGGTTGCTGCACAGGATCAGTGGTACATTACGTCCCGGCAGTTCATACACCGCTTGTTTCAGCATCGGCTGGCGTAGTTGCAGTTGCACGCGCAGCGCCCGTAATTCCTGCACCAGCGCTCGCAGCTCTCCCTTACCCTTAAAGGCCTTTAAAAGGCCCTTTAGCGAGCTTTTGCGGGCGGCGCTTTCTTCGTCGTCGTCATTGTTCATCACGCAGGATCTCCGCAAGCATCTTTTTGGGCAAATTCCCGAGCTTATGCGCCATCGTCTGCGCCAGCGGACTGTTTGCCCGCACGTCGGCGCGGGTCACGCCGGTGGTGCGAAAGCGGTTCACGAAGCTGAACACCTGGAGCATCAGGCGTGGGATGGTGGCAATGAAATCGCGCTTCTCCGCCTGGGTGATAAGGCCGAGATGCCAGGCAAGCAGGGTGCGGCGGACCAGCAGATCGTAATCAATCAACTGTTGCAGCAGGCGCGAACCGGGCGGTGAGAACAGCGCCAGCGGCAGGATGAATTCGTTTGGAGACGGGTTACTGACCTGCGTGGTGTGGATAGCACCCGGCAGGCTGGCGAAGGCATGATCCAGCCGACGATTTTTTTGCTTCAGCAGGTGGGCGATCAGGTTCAGGCGGATGCGCAGTTGCTTCAGCCAGTGGGCGGCCCACGGATCGTCGGCCTCTTCGGCGCGCAGCAGACGCCTGAGTAACGCCAGACAGAGCAGCATTCCGGTGGGATGCGCCTGCCAAAGCCGGGCGGCGACGCGGGTGTGCAGGGTGATGCGGATATCGCTGAACAGGGTTGTGCCAGGCATCGGAAATTCTCCATGGATTCAGATGCCCGCAGTGTCGGTCCGCGCAATCAGTCAGGCGACGGGAAACCCATCTGGTCCGCAGAAAGTTAATATCGCCGATGAATGAGGTTTGATTGATAGCTGGTACACAGGCTTTATGCGGTGCGCATAAAATCCGGGCTATCTGCGCCTGCGCCGAAGCTGATTGAACTCGCCCCGCCTGGCCTTCTCCAGCGTTGCCAGCAGATAGGCGAGGGGGCGGTGGATATCGTGGGCGGCGATCCGCCACAGGCAGTCGTCCAGCACTTGCTGGCAGAGAGCAGGATCCAGATTACGCATCGCGCGTTCGGCGGCGCGGCGCTCGCTGGCGCTGAAGGGATTATCCACAGGCCAGTGCAGGTCTGGCGTACGCTTTTGATGTTTATTGTTTAAATCTGTACCAGTATGTACGCAATGCGGCTCCGGTTGCCCGCCAGCCCCCGCCACATCACTGAGTCTTAATTGAAGACTCGGGCATTTTTTACTGAGTCTTCGATTAAGACCAGGGACGGTCTTCAATGGAGACTCAGTGCAGGTTCGTCCACTGTCCACAGGTTGTTGCAGGGTGAGCAGTAACCCGATGGCGATGTTTCGGATACGTCGGTTGCGGTGGCGGGAGCAGGCGGTGAGCAGCGACAGATATTCGCTGTCCATCCGGCAGGCATCGGCATGAGTCAGTGGCGCATCATGCAGGGCGTAGAGGTTGCCGGTGATCCTGCCGCTTTGCTCGTCGCGCAGCCGCTGGCACAGGCTCAGCCAGCGGGTGATCCGCAGCATCATCAGCGCGTTGCTGACGGTACTGCGCGAGGCCTTCTCGCCTTCAGGCTGGTCAGAGAGCCAGCCCTGCAGTTCGTTGTAGGAGGGGAAGACGCCGCTGCCGTCGTCGCAGGCGTGCAGGCGCAGCAGTTGCCACGCGAACTTGTCGCGCGGGGAGAGGTTGCGCGCCAGCAGCAGGCGCTTTGGCACGCTCTGCTGCGGGTTGCCAAGAAACAGCAGCCGATCGTCACTCTTCATGCAGCAGCTTCTCCTGAGTCCACTGGCGCAGCAGGTTCCAGATAACCGTCAGCGACAGGTCGTGCTCACGGGCCATCGCTATCATGGCGGTCAGCGCTTCGGGTGAGTCGAGCTTTTTCACGTCGGTTTTCTGCCACTCGTTCCACACCAGCGTCTCCACCTGCTCATCCGGGGCATTGTTGCGCCCTTGCCGGACAAACAGGCCAATCAGCCGCCGCCGGGCGCAGACCTCCGGCGTGGAAAGGCCAAAATAGTGGTTGATGAACTCGATGGACGCGCCCAGCGACAGGGCTTCCTCCAGACGCTGCTGGAACAGCCGCTCCTGCTCCATTCTCGCCAGCATCCGGCCCAGCATCTCGTGGTCAATGTGGGTAGTGATGAACTGCACCGCGCTGTTGCTGAGAAACAGGATGTCATCGGCGGTGAGCCGCGTCAGCTCGCACAGCTCCTGCGGGCTGAAGCCGAGCGATTCGCAGTAGCGGATCTGTCCCTCCTTCAGCGCCTGGACGATGTGGGTGAGCACCGCCTGGTTAACTGAGGGCGTCATGGTGAACCTCCCGCAGCCGCCGCTGGCGGCACAGGCTGATAAGCTGCATCAGTTGCTGGATCTGAGCGTTGTCGTAGTCCGGTGACAATAGCAATTCGAGGGCAGGCATCGGCGTGCTGGTGACGCCATTCAGGGCAGCCAGCACCTGATAGCAGCGCTGTGCCGCCGGGTGGGGAAAATCGTGGCAGGGCGCGAGGGTGAAACCGGCCGGAGCGCTGTCGTCCGGCTGGATACAGGCGTCCAGTCCCCAGCAGGCACACAGCGATCGGGCCGTATGCACCTGCGGCGAAGGCTTTGGTTCACCGAGCGCTGCGGGTTCAGTCGGTGGCTCAGGCTCTGGTAGTGGTGCTTTTTCAACTTCCGGCGGTGGCGGCCAGAGGACCTTTTTGACCGGAGGTCCCAGCAGCACCTGCCGCTTGCTCTGGCCGTCGGTCAGTTCCGCCAGCAGCGTATTCCAGCTAATGCCGCTGCGACAGCTCATCTCGCCGAGCAGTTCGTCCTGCACCAGTTGCGGTACTACGGCCTCCGGCTCGCCGTTGAAGGTGGCAAGGGCGGTGCTGAACAGGTCGGCAAATTCCGGCTGGCGTTCCAGTGGCATCAGCTTTGCCCAGACCTGTTCCGCTGAGCTGCGTAGTGCCAGCAGGCGATCGATAACCTTTCGAGTAAGGCCGCCATACAATGCGTTAGGGATGCAGGGCAGCAGCCAGTCCACGGTCTGTAGCATCCGGCTGATTTGCGACTGGCTGACGGGATAGCCGTCGCGGGTGAGTTGCTCCGCCAGCGCCAGTTGAGTCACGCATTCAATGCCTGCCTCGTGGTAAAGATCGCGCAGATGCAGAATGCCTTCCGCCCGTTCGATAAACATCAATCCGTTATGTAGGTCGCTTTCGGCCAGATGGCCGATCAGGCACTGGACTTCGCCTTGCTGCGGTGACAGCGTTTCCGGCCACGGTCTGAACGGCCAGCAGACGCGGTGGTAACGCTCATCCTGCGTCTCCTGCCACAGTTCATTGAGGATCGCGAGGCGCGTGTTCCCACCGCTGGCGAGCATATATTTTTCATCACCGGGGCGACGGGTCAACACCGGCGGGTTATCCAGTCCACGGGCAAGAATTGACGCTTTTAGCACGTCATAGCCGGGGTTGCGGGTGACGCGGGGATTGAGTGAGAACGGCTGGATTTGCTCCAGATTGACCTGAACCATTTCCTGTTCTCCGGTATTGCTGGCGCCGTGAAGCCAGCGGTTGAGCAGATGTGAAGCGCACATAATCTTCCTCCGGCATTCAGACATCGCGGGTAAGCCGGATGCGCTGGTGGATCCAGGCATCCACCTCGCTTTCCAGCCAGGCGACGTGGCGGCTGTTGAGTCGAATGGATGGCGGAAACTGTTGCAGCTGGATTTGTCGATAAATCCACGATTTACCGAAGCCGATTTTGTCTTCCACCTGGCGTAAGCGTAAAAATCTGTCGCTATTCATAACCATTCCTCCTGTGTCCAGATTCGTTCACATCAGCACGATGGGCGTGGTTATCAAAGCAGCAGCGTCCCTGCCAGGCAGTAAAAATCCTTATCTGGGTTAGTGAGAGTTGTTAGTTGAAAGGGTTAGTTGATCGCGTTAAGGCGGTGCGCCGCGCTGGAGGGCGGTTTTCAACGTCTCGGGGCTCAGCGGCAGGTGCATACCTTCCTCGCGCGCCCAGCATTCGAAAATGTTCAGCAGTTTGTAGGGATGCTCCAGCATTTCATCGTCTAATTGCGGGTTGTGCTTGCAGGCCAGCCACAGCAAACGGGAAAGCGCGGAGGTGATCCGCTCCTTTGATTCTGGCTGATGACGGGTCAGGAAGGCTTCGAGATGAGTGCGGCGGATGACGAACAGAGCGTCAGGAGGCAGCGTGTCCTGCAGGTAGCAGACGGACAGACTGAGCCGGGATTTCAGGTCATTGCGGCCATTACCATATAGCTGGCCAATCAGCAGATGTAGCTCTTCCTGGAGGTTGTTTTGCGTGGCGAGCAGTTCCAGCAAAAGCTCCCGCAACGATTTGCGGCAACAGAGCTGGTAGTAGCTGTCGTTCTCATCGCAGACCACAATGCCAATCTGGTTGCAGCAATGGGTATCATTGGGGCAAGGGCGATTCAACGTTTTCGCCAGTTGCTGGTGGAGCAGCAGGCGCTCAAGGCCGATTAACGGCAAATTCCACAGATGGCTGGTGGTCAGTTGCAGAGTCGGATCGCGTCTGCACGGCGGAGAGTTCGCCATTACCTTGCGGTTGCCGGGTTTGTTGCACTGCGAAGGTGGAAAAGGAGGCTTGCTGAATCGGCAGGCAAAGCGGCAAGGGGGATTGAGTGGTCTCAGAAGTACGGGAGAAGGGAAGTAGACCGAGAGCGACAGATCGCCGTGCAGGGCATGACGTATCAGGTCGGCGGGCAGCAACGTGATGTTATGCTGCCTGATGACTTCTGCGGCCTCGTCCAGCGTCAGCCACTCCTGGCGGATTTTGTGTGGGGGCATGGCGTGTTCCTTTTTGTGTTGTTGGTTGCGTGTCGTGCTTGTTGATGGTGAAAACCGGTGTGAGATGTTTTTGCTAAAACAACTAACCTGATCAGTTTAGTTAACGATCTTTTCAGACATAATCTGGTGATGAATTACGCTGGAAAAACAGGATGTAACATTGAATAGCTCGGAAGACGATTTGCTTGAAGTGGCGTGGTATTTGTCGAAGTACGGTAAATCTCAACCACCTGTGGGACTGGGTGTTCTGAAATGGAAAGAGGCTTATGATTTGTTTTATCCTCGTTTCGGGGCGGGCAAAACCGCCAGCGAGTTTCGCAATAGTCTGAAAAATAGTCGTGACCGTTTTGATTCCTGGCTTAGTGATGCGCGTGTCGGCTGGCTTGACGAGCTGGGGGCTCCTGCTGCGCTTTCTCATTCAGCGCAGCGTGTGCATCAGCGATTGAGTTTGCTTTCAGAGAGTGTGATTGAGCAGCGCGTTCTTTCGTTAATATCTTCTAATGGAGATGAACAGGCGCAACGTGACTGTCTAATTATTCAGCAGGATAAAAGTATTGAAGATACCGTACGCGAGCAACTTATTGCGGCGCGGCTGGGGCAGGGTACCTTTCGGAAAAATTGTCTCATGCTGTA
>ENA-UESL01000934-UESL01000934.1-human-gut-metagenome-genome-assembly--contig:-NODE-934-length-14403-cov-7.999162_pt1 | contig 14403 bp, 13 predicted proteins | sample MGYA00243008_ERZ508009 | MGnify/ENA primary metagenome ERZ508009 (study PRJEB26167, sample SAMN06115396) | human gut metagenome | host: Homo sapiens | place: China:Guangxi | collected 2016-06-08...
ATCGGTCAGAAAGGAACTTCGGGAAATACAGAATGCAAGGAAGAAAGAAGCGGAGCGGAGTGAGAATAGAAATGATCCGGTGAGAAATCAGGGAAATAAAGACCGGAATCAGATTCGCCACCAGCAGCCAAAACAAAAAATGGAAAAGTTGTCAAAGGGAAAAGGAAAGCTTCTGGCTATCAGAAAGCCAGGCCTTCATGGCTCCGGTGAGCCATTTGTTCCGGTGGTAAAGCGTCTGCAGCCAGAGTGATGGAATGTCGCATTCGCAGTTCAGCCGGGCCAGATTTTGAAAGAGCGGATGATTCTGCGCAATCAGATCCGGAACCGGAACAATAACAGAGGAACCACTTTGTGGATCCGCGCTGGCTGCAATGGAAAGCGCTAATCCCGGATCCGCAATATACAGCTGCCTGGAAGCAGAAACGTTCGCCCTGGAATTGTAACAGCTGGTGCGGATGATCGGATAATGGGAAACATCTTCTGCGCCCGGTCCTGCATGGCTGGTCAGAGGATGTGCTTTGTTTGTGTAATAGTGAACCGGAACCGGCTGATCTTCCAAAGCATGGAGCAGATCGGCATCGGTGTAAAGCGTGTCCAGCGTCAGGGCGAGGTCAATCTCGTTATGCCGCAGACGGGAAAGCAGATCGTCCGGATTCTGTACGGTCTGCACCTCCAGGTCAACCTGGGGATAGCTTTGCAGGTAGCGCGCAATGGCGCCGCCAACAGCCGGGGACAGCGGGCTTAATATGCCAAGACGCAGAGAACCGCTTACAGCGGCCTCCTTCTGTCTGCCAACCATCAGGGCCTCTTCCGACATACGGACGATGGCGCCTGCGTAGGATAAGAATTCCTGCCCGGTCTGGGTGATACGGATCTGTTTGCCCACACGCTCATAGAGCTGCGCTCCGAGTTCCTGCTCCAGCTGCTGCATCTGCATGGTAACAGTAGACTGGGCGTAACCCAGCGCTTTTGCAGCCTTGGAGAGACTCTGGGTCTCAGCTACTTTGGTAAATGTAATCAGGTTTCTAATTTCCATGAAATACTTTCTAATATCGGAATTAATGAAGTATATTTCAAATGCTTCAAAATATTTGACATGACTATTGTAGCGCACATGGAGGAAAAACGCAAGCATATCCGCAGGGAAATTCTGATATAAATAATAGGGAAAAGAGGGCGTGGAGGGTACTGCTGTGAGTAAAAGAAAATGGAAGCTGCCGGCAATGAGTTTGCTGCTGTTTTTGGTGCTTCTGGCAGATGGAGCCCTGGCCGGCACGGTTTTTGCGATTGCGCGGCACCAGTCCGGTACCTTCCAGTCATCTACCGCTCAACCATCCACCATTCGGGCATCCACTACTTGGTCGTCCATCCCACAGGCATCCACCGCCCAGCCTCGCCAGGTTGCCCTCACCTTCGATGACGGCCCCCATCAGACCTGCACGCCTGCCCTGCTAGACGGACTGAAGCAGCGCGGCGTGAAAGCCACATTTTTCCTCATGGGAGAAAATATTGCCGGAAAAGAATCACTGGTACAGCGGATGCAGGAGGAGGGACACCTTATCGGCAATCACAGCTACCGCCACATCCAGATGACAAAGGAAGGGGCAGAGCAGGCCTGCGCGGAAATCGAACAGACGGAGACGCTTATTCAGGACATCACCGGCAGACGGCCGGAGTATCTGCGTCCGCCCTACGGTGCCTGGAATGAACAGCTGGAGTGCCGGGTGAATCTGACTACAGTGCTGTGGAATGTGGATTCCCTGGACTGGAAGCTGCAGAACACAGAGCAGATTGTACGGAGGGTGGAGAAAGATGTGAAGAATGGTGACATCATCCTGATGCATGATATCTTCCCAACCTCCGTGGAGGCGGCTCTGCGGATCGTGGATGACCTGCAGAAGCAGGGTTATGAATTTGTGACCGTGGAAGAACTGCTGGTGGACTGAAGCAGGGCAGAGTGTCTGGCACTGTCCGGATAATGCAGGCGGGCAGCCGATCCGGCTGAGCAGACAAAACAGCCACTGCGGAGCTGGCCGGATTACCGCCGCGAATCCTGGTTGACGCAGGAATCCGCGCGGATTATACTGGAAAAAAGCATACGCTGCAGTTTGCGGCCAGATGTCCGGAAAGCTGCGGCAAGAGGAGGAAACAAGATACATGGATCTGTTTGACTATATGAGAGCGAGTACCCAGGAGCAGGAATCGCCCCTGGCATCCCGTATGCGCCCCACCACGCTGGACGAGGTGGTAGGGCAGAAGCACATCATCGGAAAGGACAAGCTGCTTTACCGCGCCATCAAGGCGGACCAGCTTGGTTCCATCATCTTTTATGGCCCGCCGGGAACCGGAAAAACCACGCTGGCCAAGGTGATTGCCAACACCACCAGTGCCAGCTTCCGCCAGATCAACGCAACCGTGGCGGGGAAGAAGGACATGGAGGATGTGGTGAAGGAGGCAAAGGATGCCCTGGGCATGTACGGAAAAAAGACCATCCTGTTTGTAGATGAGATCCACCGCTTCAATAAAAGCCAGCAGGATTATCTGCTTCCTTATGTGGAGGATGGAACCCTGATTCTCATTGGCGCGACCACGGAGAATCCCTACTTTGAGGTAAATGGCGCGCTTCTTTCACGCTCCCGGATCTTTGAACTGAAGGCACTGGAGAAGGAAGATGTAAAAGAATTGATCCTGCGGGCGGTGAGGGATGAGAAAAAGGGCATGGGAAGTTATCATGCGGTGATCGATGACGAAGCGGCAGATTTCCTCGCGGATGTATCTGGCGGAGATGCCCGCGCGGCCTTAAATGCCGTGGAACTGGGCGTTCTTACCACGGAGCGTGACCAGGCAGACGGCCTGATCCACATTACGCTGGAGGTGGCCCAGGAGTGCATTCAGAAACGCGCGGTCCGCTACGATAAAGACGGAGATAACCATTACGATACTATCTCAGCGTTCATCAAGAGCATGCGCGGATCGGACCCGGATGCGGCGGTTTACTACCTGGCACGCATGCTTTACGCCGGAGAGGACATCAAGTTCATTGCCCGCCGGATCATGATCTGCGCGGCAGAGGATGTGGGAAACGCGGATCCGCAGGCACTTACCGTGGCCGTCAGCGCGGCACAGGCGGTGGAGCGCATTGGTATGCCGGAGGCCCAGATCATTCTTTCCCAGGCGGTCCTCTATGTGGCAACAGCACCGAAATCCAATTCCGCGTGCAATGCCGTGTTCGAGGCAATGGATGCCGTGAAAAATCAGCGTTCCATGCCGGTTCCGGCGCATCTGCAGGACTCCCATTATGGTGGCTCCGCAAAACTGGGACACGGAATCGGATACAAATACGCCCACAACTATCCGAATCATTACGTAAAACAGCAGTATCTGCCGGATGGAATGGAAGAACAGGTATTTTACCATCCGTCCGAAAACGGCTATGAGTCGAAAATTGGCGAACATATGCGCTTTTTGCGGGAATCGGCAAGGGATGACAGCGAATCCAGGTAAAATAAATCTTTTCTTTTTTCGGGAATTCCATTATAATAAAATCATGCGTGGGGGCTGCGGACTGCAGCTCCCGCATCATTCGGAAATTGATTAATCACATGGTGAAAACCATATCTATCATTATTATCCCACCCACTTGAACAAGCTTAGAATGGAGAACATATATGAGAGAAAAATTGCAGACATTACCTGTAGCTGTATTAAAGGAAATGGCGAAGAAGCAGGGAATTAAGGGGGCAACCGCCCTGAGAAAAGCAGAACTGATCGAAGCGCTTTGCAATGCAGCAGAGGAAAATATCGGTCATGAGACGGCAGTGCCGGAGAATTCCCAGCCGACCCGCACTTCCTACCAGAACCGTGGACAGAATGGCCGGCCTGCCGCGGCAAGACGGAATAATAACGCGCAGGGGGAGCAGCAGTCTTACCAGAACCGCCAGAATCAGAATGGTGAACAGACTTATCAGAACCGCCAGAACCAGAATGGCGAACAGACTTATCAGAACCGCCAGAACCAGAATGGCGAACAGACTTATCAGAACCGCCAGGCCCAAAATGGGGAACAGCCTTACCAGAACCGCCAGAACCAGAATAATGAGCAGCCGGCATATCAGAACAATCGGGACGAGGTTGCTGAGAAATCACAGGAAGAGATGGACAGTGGTGTACCGGCAAGCGGCATCCTGGAAGTGATGCCGGACGGCTTTGGTTTCATTCGCTGTGAGAACTTTCTTCCGGGAGAGAATGACGTGTATGTGTCCCCGACCCAGATCCGCCGTTTCAACTTAAAGACTGGTGATATCATCAATGGAAACCGCCGTGTGAAGACCTCCAATGAAAAGTTCGCGGCTCTTTTATATATCAAAAACGTGAATGGTTATCCGGTCAGCGCGCTGGAACGCCGTCCGAATTTTGAGGATCTGACCCCGATCTTCCCGAACAGCCGCCTCCATATGGAGACCCAGGGCAAGAGCAGCACCGCCATGCGGGTTCTGGATCTTCTGGCACCAATCGGTAAGGGCCAGCGAGGCATGATCGTATCTCCGCCGAAGGCCGGTAAGACTACCCTGTTAAAGCAGGTGGCCCAGGCAGTCACCAACAATCATCCGGATATGCACATGATCATCCTTCTGATCGATGAGCGCCCGGAGGAGGTTACCGATATCAAAGAGTCCGTAGTAGGGAACAATGTCGAGGTGATCTATTCTACCTTCGATGAGCTGCCGGAGCGCCATAAACGCGTGTCCGAGATGGTCATCGAGCGCGCGAAGCGTCTGGTAGAGCATGGCAGAGATGTCATCATTCTCTTAGACAGCATCACCCGTCTGGCCCGGGCCTACAACCTGGTGGTTCCGCCGAGCGGCCGTACCCTTTCCGGCGGCCTGGATCCGGCGGCCCTGCACATGCCAAAGCGGTTTTTCGGCGCGGCCCGCAACATGCGGGAGGGCGGCAGCCTGACCATTCTGGCAACAGCTCTGGTGGATACCGGAAGCCGCATGGACGATGTGATCTATGAGGAGTTCAAGGGCACCGGTAACATGGAGCTGGTGTTAGACCGCAAGCTTTCCGAGAAACGGATCTTCCCGGCTATCGACATCTTAAAGTCCGGCACCCGCCGCGATGACCTGCTTCTCAGCCGTGATGAGGCCGAGGCAGTGGATATTGTCCGCAAGGCAACCAACAGCCTGAAGCCGGAGGATTCCGTGGAGCGCATCCTGGATCTGTTCGCCCAGACCCGCACCAACCGAGAGTTTGTGGAAGTGGCGAAAAAACGGCGTATGTTCTGATGAAAAATCTTTGAAAACCTTAGAAAATATGCTTGCCAAGGCTATCGTTCTATGATACAATTATGGAGCTGTTTATAGATGTGGCGTGATTTTAACGGTACGAATGAGACCGTTAGACGATCACAGTACTATATAATTGAGAAAGTGAAGAGGTGAAAATCATGAGAGAAGGAATCCATCCAGCTTATTATCAGGCTAAGGTTACCTGCAACTGCGGCAACGAGTTCGTTACCGGTTCCACCAAGGAAGAGATCCACGTAGAGGTTTGCTCTAAGTGTCATTCTTTCTACACCGGTCAGCAGAAAGCTGCTTCTGCACGCGGTCGTATCGATAAGTTCAACAAGAAATACGGCGTTAAGGCGTAAGCATAACGAGAGCGAAGTAAGGTTGAGACTCAAGTGGAGACACTTTGGCTCAACCTTATTTTTCTTTATAAGGAGATATCACTCATATGAAATATTCCGGTATCGGCGGTCAGGCCGTCATTGAAGGAATTATGATGAAAAATAAAGACCAGTATGCCACGGCTGTGCGCAGGCCGGACGGCGGCATTGAGGTCAAAAAGGACACCTACGTCAGCATGACAGAAAAGGTGCCATTCTGCGGACTCCCCTTTGTACGGGGCGTCTTCAGCTTTGCGGATTCCATGATCCTCGGCATGCGGACCTTAAGCTTTTCTGCCAGCTTCTTCGAGGATGATGAAGACTCCGAGCCAGGAAAGCTGGAGCTGTGGCTGGACAAGGTCTTCGGGGAGAAAGTGGAGCAGGTGCTTATGGCGGTTGTCATGGTGTTTTCCGTGGTCATGGCCATTGGCATTTTTATGGTGCTGCCGCTGCTTATTGCGAATGCCTGTAAGCAGGTCATCCACTCCGACACCATCATGGCTATTTTAGAGGGTGTCATCCGCATCGCGATCTTTATCGCGTACATTAAACTGATTTCCCGGATGGAAGACATCCGCCGCACCTTCATGTATCACGGCGCGGAACACAAATGCATCAACTGTATCGAGCATGGCATGACCCTCACGGTGGACCATGTGCGGGAAAGCTCCAAGCAGCACAAGCGCTGCGGCACCAGCTTCCTCATCATTGTCATGCTCATCAGCATCCTGTTCTTTATGGTTGTGCGGGTAGACAACGTACTGCTTCGCATGGCAAGCCGCATCATTCTGGTGCCGGTCATTGCGGGTGTGTCTTACGAATTTCTGCGCCTTGCAGGCCGCAGTGACAATCCGGTGGTCAATTTACTCAGCAAGCCGGGACTGTGGATGCAGAACCTGACTACCAGTGAGCCGGATGATTCCATGATCGAGGTAGCCATTGCGGCGGTGGAAGCGGTGTTTGACTGGAAAGCATACTTAAGGGAAAATTTTCCGGATACGGAAATTCCGGAGGACCGTTCGGATGCCGCAGTTTCCGGTCCGGCACAGGACCAGGCCATCAGCCGGGAGGAAACCAGATGACACTCTACGACCTTCTGACTGAAGGAAGCGCAGCCCTCTTACAGGCGGGGGATACCGACGGGGAGAATGACGCAAAGCTGCTTCTCTTCGAGGCATTTCATCTGGATCTGGTCCATTTTCTGATGGACCGCCTGCGCCCCCTTTCAGAACAGGATGCTAAGGTGCAGGAACAGATCCGGACTTATCGGGAAATGATCGAAAAGCGTGCGTCCCGTATTCCGCTGCAGCAGATTTTGGGCAGTCAGGAATTCATGGGACTGGAATTTTATGTAAATGAACACGTGCTGATCCCGCGCCAGGACACCGAGACACTGGTGGAGCTGGTGCTGCAGGAGCAGCAGGGCAGAGAAAAGAAGCTTCTGGATCTCTGCACCGGATCCGGCTGTATTGCCATCAGCCTGGCGGTGAAGGGCGGCTACGAATCGGTAACGGCCACAGATTTGTCAGAGGAGGCATTGAAGGTGGCAGAGCGGAACGCGAAAACACACCAGAAAAAAATCATCTTCCGCCAGGGCGACCTGTTCTCTGCCCTGCCCCGGACCGAAGCCGGAACCTTCGACATCATCACATCCAATCCGCCCTACATTCCCACGGCAGTCATTGCCACCCTGGAACCGGAGGTGCGGGAGCACGAGCCTATGATGGCCCTGGACGGCACCGAAGACGGCCTGAGATTCTACCGGCAGATTGCCCAAGAAGCCGGAACCTGGTTAAAGCCGGGCGGAGCCATCTATCTGGAAATCGGGTATGACCAGGGCGAGGCCGTGAGCGGGCTTTTGCGGGAAGCGGGTTTTGATAAGGTAAGAGTCGTAAAAGACCTTCCGGGCAAGGACCGAGTGGTCTGCGGCGTCTGGCCGGGCTGATATAAATTAAGAAACCAACAGATACGAACACATATATAATAGGAGGAACCGCATGTTTGACAGATTAGATGACATCCTCATCCATTACGAGGAGATCATGCAGGAATTAGGCGAGCCGAACGTAACCGAAAACCAGGACCGTTTCCGCAAGCTCATGAAGGAGCAGGCTGACCTGGCACCGTTAGTAGAGGCGTACAAGGCTTACAAGCAGGCAAAGCAGGACATCGAAGACAGCCTGGCACTTCTGGAAGAGGAGAGCGACGAGGAGATGCGTGAGCTTGCAAAAGAGGAGCTTTCCGATGCCAAGAAGCGTGTGGAGGAGCTGGAGCAGGAACTGAAGATCCTGTTACTGCCGAAGGACCCGAACGATGATAAGAACATCATCCTCGAGATCCGTGCCGGCGCGGGCGGCGATGAGGCAGCCCTGTTCGCGGCAGAGCTTTACCGCATGTACGTAAACTACGCAGAGAGCCAGCACTGGAAGGTAGAGATCATCTCCTTAAGTGAGAACGGCATCGGCGGCTTCAAGGAGGTTCAGGCCATGATCACCGGTAAGGGCGCCTACTCCAAGATGAAGTACGAGTCCGGTGTACACCGTGTACAGCGTGTACCGGAGACCGAGTCCGGCGGCCGTATCCATACCTCCACCGCAACCGTAGCAGTGATGCCGGAGGCAGAGGAAGTAGACGTTCAGATCGACATGAACGACTGCCGTATCGATGTTATGCGTGCGTCCGGTAACGGCGGACAGTGTGTCAACACCACCGACTCCGCGGTACGTCTGACCCATATTCCGACCGGCATCGTCATCTACAGCCAGACCGAGAAATCCCAGCTGCAGAACAAGGAGAAGGCATTCCGCCTCCTGCGTTCCAAGCTGTATGATCTGGAGCTGGAGAAGAAGCAGAACGCGGAAGCAGCAGAGCGCCGCAGCCAGATCGGTACCGGCGACCGCTCCGAGAAGATCCGTACCTACAACTTCCCGCAGGGCCGTGTCACCGACCACCGCATCAACCTGACTCTGTACAAATTAGATAAGATCATGAATGGTGATATCCAGGAGATCCTGGATGCCTGCATCGCGGCTGACCAGGCAGCGAAGCTGGCAAAAATGAACGAAGTGTAGGAATCATCAGGACGATTGAAAAAAGCTGGATTTAATCAAAGGTATTAAATCTGGCTTTTTGCAAAATGGAGGATTTTATGATGAAACACGAGAATAAAAACAGAAATTCAAACGGCATTCTCAGACGCATTATCATTGCTGTTCTTCTGGTTATCATCATCGCCAGTGCCATCAGCCTGGTAAAGGAATGGATGGATGCCGCAGCCCAGCGCCGTCTGGAGGAGAGTCTGGCGGAGGCGGCAAAGCAGACGGAGACCGAACCGTCGGAAACAGAGGAAGAGACGGAAGCCGAGACCGAGGCACCGTATGTCTCCCCTATTGACTTTGCCCCACTTTGGGAGACCAACCCGGACACCATCGGCTGGATCCGCGTACCGGATACCAAAATCGATTATCCCATCGTCCAGTCCCCGGACAACCAGTATTACCTGCACAAGGATTTTGAGGGCAAAGACAGTGTGTACGGCACCATCTATCTGGATGCCGACAGCAAGTCTGACTTCAGCGGCTGGAACAACCCGATTTACGGCCACCACATGAAGGACGGCTCCATGTTCAAGGATGTGGTAAAGTTCAAAGACCAGGAGTTTTTTGAAAACCACCGGTACTTTGAAATCTACACCCCGGAGCGCACCATTCACTTAAAGACTCTGGGCTGCTACTACAGTGACTCCAACGGCATTGTCCGCAAGACCTCCTTCAAGTCCCAGGCCTCCTTTGACAAATGGGTCAGTGAGCGCCTGGCACCCTGCAGCTTTGCGGAAGTCCCGGAGCAGCCATTCGATTCCATGTTCGTTCTGGTTACCTGCAGCTACGAGCAGAACGATGCCCGCACCCTGCTGTTTGCGGCAGAGGTAGATGAAGACGGCAATTTCCTCCCGGCCACCGGAAGAAACGTGCCGGATGCGGGTGCTGCTGGTACAGAGACATCGGTGGCAGATTCTGCTGCAGTACAGACAAATTAATAAAAAATTTCGAATTCCCGCCCGGTCTCTTTCCGGCCCCAGATTGCAATATCGGCGCATCTGTGGTATAGTACAAACTAGCTTAAACTGTCCGTTTGTACAAAAGAGACCCGGGCGGTATTTTATGTTTTTAAAAGGAGAAAACTATGAAAGGTATCATTCTGGCAGGCGGCTCAGGCACCCGTCTGTATCCGCTGACCAAGGTAACATCCAAGCAGTTACTTCCTATTTACGACAAGCCCATGATCTACTATCCGCTGTCCGTGCTCATGAATGCCGGCATCCGGGAGATCCTGATCATCTCTACCCCGGTAGATACCCCGCGTTTCGAGGCATTGCTGGGAGACGGCCATCAGTTTGGCGTGGAGCTGTCCTATGCGGTACAGCCAAGCCCGGACGGACTGGCACAGGCCTTTATCATCGGCGAGGAGTTCATCGACGGAGAGCCGGTTGCCATGGTACTGGGAGACAACATCTTCCACGGCCAGGGCTTAAAGAAGCGCCTGCGCGCGGCAGCAACCAAGGAGAAGGGCGCTACCGTGTTCGGCTATTACGTAGACGATCCTGAGCGTTTCGGCATCGTGGAATTCGACGATCAGGGTAAGGCCGTTTCCATCGAGGAGAAGCCTGAGCACCCGAAGTCCAACTACTGCGTGACGGGCCTGTACTTCTACGACAACCGTGTGGTCGAGTATGCCAAGAGCTTAAAACCGTCTGCCCGCGGCGAGCTGGAGATCACGGATTTAAACCGTATTTACCTGGAGAACGGCGAGCTGGACGTAACGCTCCTGGGCCAGGGCTTTACCTGGCTTGACACCGGAACCCATGAGTCCCTGGTGGAGGCCACCAACTTTGTAAAGACCGTAGAGACCCATCAGCACCGCAAGATCGCATGTCTGGAGGAAATTGCCTACTTAAACGGCTGGATCACGAAGGAGCAGGTTCTGGAGACCTATGAGGAGTTAAAGAAGAACCAGTACGGCCGCTACTTAAAAGATGTTCTGGACGGCAAATACATCGACAAGCTGCACGGCAACGACATGAAGTAAAAAGAAAAGAGGAACAGACCATGACTATCATCGTAACAGGCGGCGCCGGTTTCATCGGCTCCAACTTCGTTTACCATATGTTAAACAAGTATCCGGATTACCGGATCGTGTGCGTGGACTGCCTGACCTACGCAGGCAACTTATCCACCCTGGAAGAGGCATTAAAGAACCCGAACTTCCGCTTCTGCAAGATCAACATCTGCGACCGCGAGGCCATCTACAAGCTCTTTGAGGAGGAGCACCCGGACATCGTGGTGAACTTCGCGGCAGAGAGCCACGTAGACCGCTCCATCGAGAACCCGGAGATCTTCTTGGACACCAACATCAAGGGTACCGCAGTGATGATGGATGCCTGCCGCAAGTACGGCATCAAACGTTACCATCAGGTATCCACCGATGAAGTATACGGCGATCTTCCGTTAGACCGCCCGGACCTTTTCTTCACCGAGGAGACCCCGATCCACACAAGCAGCCCGTACAGCTCCTCCAAGGCAGGCGCTGACCTTCTGGTACAGGCATACCACAGAACCTACGGCCTGCCAACCACCATCAGCCGCTGCTCCAACAACTACGGCCCGTATCACTTCCCGGAAAAGCTGATCCCGCTTATGATCGCAAATGCGCTGGCAGACAAGCCGCTCCCGGTATACGGCGAGGGCTTAAATGTCCGCGACTGGCTGTATGTAGAGGATCACTGCAAGGCCATCGACCTGATCATCCACAAGGGCCGTGTCGGTGAGGTTTACAACATCGGCGGCCACAACGAGATGAAGAACATCGATATCGTCAAGCTCATCTGCAAGGAACTGGGCAAGCCGGAAAGCCTGATCACCCATGTTACCGACCGCAAGGGCCACGACATGCGTTACGCCATCGACCCGACCAAGATCCACAACGAGCTGGGCTGGCTGCCGGAGACCAAATTCGCGGACGGCATCAAGAAGACCATCAAATGGTATCTGGAGAACCGTGAGTGGTGGGAGACCATCATCTCCGGCGAGTATCAGAATTATTACGAGAAAATGTACGGAAACCGCAAGGAAGTGTAAGCCTGCGAAACCGTCATTGAAAAACTGTGAAACAGAAAGAGGAAACAGCATGAAGGTTCTGGTAACAGGAGCAAAAGGCCAGCTTGGAACTGACCTGATGAATGAACTGGAAAAACGCGGCATCGAGGGCATCGGCGTGGATGTGCAGGAAATGGACATCACCGACGCGGAAGCCTGCCGCCGTGTCATTAAACATTCCGGCGCAGACGCAGTCATCCACTGTGCCGCATATACTGCAGTAGACGCAGCTGAGGATAACGCAGACCTCTGCCGCCGCATCAATGGCGAGGGTACAAGAAATGTGGCTCAGGCCTGCAAAGAGGCAGATGTAAAGCTGATGTACATCAGCACGGATTACGTATTCGACGGCCAGGGCACCCGCCCGTGGGAGCCAGACGACGAGCGCCATCCGTTAAATGTATACGGCCAGACCAAGTACGAGGGAGAACTGGCCGTCGAAGAACTGTCCGACAAATACTTTATCGTGCGCATTGCCTGGGTATTCGGCGTGGCAGGAAAGAACTTCATCAAGACTATGCTGCGTCTCGGCAAAGAGCGCGGGGCAGTCAGCGTGGTAGATGACCAGATTGGATCCCCGACCTACACCTATGATCTGGCAAGACTTCTGGTTGACATGATCCAGACCGACAAGTACGGCCGCTATCACGCCACCAACGAGGGTCTGTGCAGCTGGTACGAGTTCGCAAAAGAGATTTTCCGTCAGGCAGGCATGGATGTGCCGGTTACTCCGGTCAGCAGCGACCAGTTTCCGGCAAAGGCAGCACGTCCGTCCAACAGCCGTCTGAGCAAAGAGAAACTCGGCGAGAACGGATTTGAGCGCCTTCCGGCATGGCAGGACGCGCTGGGCCGCTTCTTAAAAGAAATCGAATACTAATATACAAAAGGTTCCCGGCGGCGCAGGTGTGCCTGCCGGGAATTTCCGGTTTAAGCCAGAAAGAGGAGATTAAAATTATGGGAAAATATTTTGGAACCGACGGCTTCCGCGGCGAAGCAAACGTCAATTTAACGGTAGAGCATGCCTATAAGGTAGGCCGCTTCCTGGGCTGGTATTACGGACAGCGGGCAAAGAAGACCGCAGACAATCCGGAGGGACGCTGCCGCGTAGCCATCGGCAAAGATACCCGGCGGAGCAGCTACATGTTTGAGTATTCCCTGGTAGCTGGCCTCACCGCTTCTGGCGCGGATGTTTATCTGCTTCATGTCACCACCACCCCGAGTGTATCCTATGTGGTGCGCACGGAAGAGTTCGACTGCGGCATCATGATCTCTGCCAGCCACAACCCATACTATGACAACGGCATCAAGGTCATCAACGGCAAGGGCGAGAAGCTGGAAGAGGACGTTATCGTAGAAATCGAGCGCTACTTAGACGGGGAGATGGAAGAGATTCCGTTTGCCTTAAAGGATGCCATCGGCCGCACCACCGACTACGCCGCAGGCAGAAACCGCTACATCGGTTATCTGATCTCCATTGCCACCCGTTCCTTCAAGGGCAAAAAGGTGGCTCTGGACTGCGCCAACGGCAGCGCTTCTGCTATTGCCAAGAACGTATTCGATGCTCTGGGCGCAGAGACCCACGTCATCAACAACCATCCGAACGGTTTGAACATCAACACCGACTGCGGCTCCACCCACATCCATGTACTCCAGGACTATGTGAAAGAGACTGGCTGTGACGTAGGCTTTGCTTATGACGGCGACGCAGACCGCTGCATCGCGGTAGATGAGAACGGCAGCGTGGTAGACGGTGATTTGATCCTCTACATCTGCGGTAAGTACATGAAGGAGACTGGCACGCTGCGGAACAATACTGTAGTCACCACCATCATGTCCAACTTCGGTCTTTACAAGGCATTTGACCGGGAAGGCATCTCCTACGAGAAGACCGCAGTTGGTGACAAATATGTGTACGAGAATATGTCCCAGTACGGCAACTGCCTGGGCGGCGAGCAGTCCGGCCACATCATCTTCAGCAAGCACGCCACCACCGGTGATGGCATCCTGACCTCCTTAAAGGTTATGGAAGTGATGCTGGAGAAGAAAGAGACCCTGGGCAAGCTGGCATCTGAGGTGGAGATCTTGCCGCAGGTACTGAAAAATGTCCGCGTCAAAGATAAAAAGGAAGCACAGGATGATCCGGCAGTCCAGGCAGAGGTGGCAAAGGTCACCGAGACTCTGGGCGCAGACGGCCGCATCCTGCTCCGTCAGTCCGGCACGGAGCCGGTGGTGCGCGTCATGGTAGAAGCGCCGACCACCGAACAGTGCGAGATGCTGGTAGACCAGGTGATCGAAGTTATGAAGGCACAGGGACACGTATTGTAAAGAAGAGGGAGCTACAAGAGAAGAACGCATGAAATTCATGAACAATGTTTGATGAATTTCATGCGTTTTTGTTTAAATCGATTTGAATCAAATTGATTTGAATAAAGTTTCGGCTGTAGATGGGTTCTTGTCACATCTGGAAAAATATGCTATTATATGGATTAACGTATCAAATTTTTCAGAAAAAGGAATGATGAAAGATGGGGCTGAATCAGTAGGATCAGTATTGTTCATTGTCCGCTTCTACGGCGTGAT
>ENA-UESL01000956-UESL01000956.1-human-gut-metagenome-genome-assembly--contig:-NODE-956-length-14134-cov-6.196913_pt1 | contig 14134 bp, 9 predicted proteins | sample MGYA00243008_ERZ508009 | MGnify/ENA primary metagenome ERZ508009 (study PRJEB26167, sample SAMN06115396) | human gut metagenome | host: Homo sapiens | place: China:Guangxi | collected 2016-06-08...
TAGAGTAACGGACCCCGTCCGTATCTGCCTGCAGTGCACCGGATATGGGCCCCAGGAAGGCAAAGCGAGCAATATTACCTTTGAGCTTCTGTCCCTTTGTCAGAAAATACGGATTGTAAAAGCCAGATCCTGTCTCTTCTGACATGTCAAAATCAAGCTTCCAGTCGCTGGCCAATGGAACCTTAAACTGCTTTGAGATAACAGCAGCGCCACGGGAAAGCTGGAGATCGGAATTATCCGCGGCAAAGCCGCTGCTGTCCATATCCAACACGGAAATACCGGCCTGATGGCCTTCGGCACTCTGCTGTGCAGAAGGACCGTCCAGGACCACATAAATACTGTTGCCATAGCTTCGGCGGAGCAGTTCCAGGACATCCGGCATGATTTCCCCTATGATCCGCTCATTGAGCTCCCAGTCATGGGAAATGTCTGATGCTTTTTTCCCCTCTTCCTTAAGGACACTCTGGATCGTTGTCTGGATCGTCACCGAGCTTCGGATGTCATTCATCCAGTGCTGCAGCACCTCCCGCTCCAGAAGAAGCCCGCTGTTTTCCACATCCTTTTTCAATGAACGGAGTTCTGTCTGATAAAGGCCTTGGGCAACATTTCCGGTGGATAGAAATGCCATCATGAAAATAGTCTGAAAAATCAGGATCAGACAAAATGGAATCACAAGCCTCCACTTCATAGACCGTGTTTTTTTCATACGATCAACCTCATCACTTCAAATTTCTAAGCTGCGCTTTCGTGTCTTCACACCAGCTTTCAAAAGCCTCTTCTGTATTGCATTCCGAAACCGCGGTCTCCAGGGACATTCCGGAGCTTATGAGTTCCAGAACCTTTTGCCGGTCTGCCCTGGCACGTTCCGGCAGTGTAGAATCAATCACCTTTCTCGCATCCTGGGCACCGGGAAACGGAGTGGTTGTGTAAAGACTGTATTCCTTAACCTGTGGGATCGCTGTTTTCAGCATAGTCTCTACATTCGGGTTGAGTTCCAGGTTCTGCTCCTTCATGCAGGAAATGCATCGCTCCACATCACTGGCAGTTTTTGTTACCGGAAGATATCCGGATGCCGTACAGAATGGGATATTGTTTTCTTCCCTGGTCAGCCATTTTAAAAATGTGACAACGGCTTTTTCTTTTTTCTCATCCGTGCGGAACATAACCGCGCCGGCTCCCTGCTGGACTGCGCAGGAAGACGCTCCCGCAAAGCCGGGCAGCGGGAGGATGTCACACCGGATTGTCTCGGTCGAGCCATCATCATAAGTCACCTGATCCGGCGCATAGACAGCTCCGCTGGAAGATCCGACATAGGCGATCAGCTTTCCTGTTTTCAGGTCATCGCTGCGGAATCTCCCATTCTCCAGATAATAACCGCTGATGTAAGGCACATAGAAGTTATCCCAGAGGCGGCGCATAGTGTCCGGATCCACATTCACGGATATGCTTCCGTTTTCGCCGGAATAAATGGTATGACCGAGCTGATAGCTCCCAACGAGAATATAATTTGCGAAGGAATCGCGCCCAAAGAAGGCCTGACCGTCATTGGGTGTCTCCGTCTTTGCATCGGTCCATTCATAATATGCTTTTGCAGTCTGCGCAAGTCCCTCCCAGGTAGAAAGATTCTCCAGGGAAGCACCGGTTTCTCTTGCAAAGGGTTCCCAGGCTGTGCTGTTGAGCGTCAGCACTTCCGTTGATTTGGCCACTGGAAAAATCATCATGGCCGCATTGGTTCCAAAATTGCCTTCCTCCAGATAGCCTGAAATATAGCTGTCATACTCCTCATCCGTCAGATAAGGACGAAAGTCCGAAATTTTATCCTTTTTCCAGAGTTCGCGTCCGCATAGGCAGAACAGAAATCCGGAAGCGGATCACTTCCGGTCTTTCCATTCATACTGTCACGCAGCTCATCCTCAAGTTCCGATACGCTGCCTTTACTGACAGACTCCACCACGATTTTCTGTTCCAGTCCAACCGTATCGTTGAACTCCTGGACCAGTCGGTCCATCTCCTCTTTCTGTGCCCCATTGTAATAGTTCCACATCGTGATCTGTACCGGTGTGTTACTTTTCACCTTTTCTGCGCCGCTGCAGGCAGTAAGCACCGCCGTGCCAAGCAAAGCCGCACAGAAATAATAACTGATATGCTTCATGATCTGAAGACGATCATCAGCGGCCAGATCTATGCAAAGCAGCTGGACCTTTATATGGATGCGGTGGATGTTGCGAATGAGGATGTCTATTGTGATAAAACGCGGCTGAACCAGGTGCTCTTGAATCTTTTGTCCAATGCGATCAAGTTTACTCCGGCGGGTGGAACCGTTTCTGTCCGGCGCAAGCAGTTCCCGGGGACAAAGAAGGACAGTGCGCTGTACGAGATCCGGGTCAAGGATAATGGAATCGGCATGAGCCAGGAATTTGCCCAGAAGCTGTTTTCGCCGTTTGAGCGGGAACGCACCTCCACGGTCAGCAGGATCCAGGGCACAGGACTTGGTATGGCTATCACCAAGAATATTGTGAATATGATGGGCGGAACCATTGAGGTTCAGACGGAGCAGGGAAAGGGTACCGAGGTGATTGTCCGCCTGGCATTGCGGATTCAGCCGGAGCAGCGCCGAACAGAGCGGATCGCAGAGCTGGAAGGTCTTAAGGCCTTGGTGATAGACGATGATTTTAATACCTGCGACAGTGTGACAAAGATGCTTGCCAAGGTCGGGATGCGTTCGGAATGGACCCTTTCCGGCAAAGAGGCCGTTCTCCGTGCACGCCAGTCCATGGAACTGGGGGATGCATTCCATGCCTATATCATCGACTGGCGTCTGCCGGATATGAATGGCATTGAAGTCACCCGTCAGATCCGCAGTCTGGGCGATGGTACACCGATCATCATCCTGACTGCCTATGACTGGTCGGATATCGAAGTAGAAGCCAGGGCTGCAGGGGTAACGGCATTCTGCGCGAAACCGCTGTTTATGTCAGATATCCGAGAGACGCTGATGACAGCGATCGGTCAGAAGCAGGAGGAAACAGAGAATCCTGTTCTTCCGGCTGCAGGCTCTGATTTCAGGGGCCGATGTATCCTGCTTGTGGAAGATAATGAACTGAACCGTGAAATTGCTGTGGAGCTTCTGAAGCAATATGGATTCCGGATTGATACGGCAGAAAACGGAGCAGAGGCCGTGGAGAAGGTAAGGCATGCAGCGCCGGGCGACTATGATCTGGTGCTTATGGATGTTCAGATGCCTGTCATGAACGGATATGAGGCAACAAAACAGATCCGTGCACTCGCTGATCCGGCACTGGCGGGAATTACGATCCTTGCCATGACGGCCAATGCGTTTGATGAAGACAGAAAGCAGGCACTGGAATGCGGCATGAATGGATTTTTATCCAAGCCAATTGTTCTGGAGGAACTGATCCATACATTACAAAATAATCTGAGGTAAGATTGCGTAAAATATAGACGAAAATATAGTGGAGCTCCAAATGAATAATCAGTGCTGTCTGACACACACGAAAGAGGAGCGAAAAGAAAGGTTCACAGCCATGGTAAAGCAGTATATCAAGATTCGTGGTGCGAATGAGCACAACTTGAAACATATATCCCTGGACATTCCCAGGAATGAGCTGGTGGTGCTGACGGGCTTAAGCGGTTCGGGAAAGTCATCCCTGGCATTTGATACCATTTATGCAGAAGGGCAGCGACGCTATATGGAGTCGCTGTCCTCTTATGCGCGGCAGTTCCTTGGCCAGATGGAAAAGCCGGATGTGGAGAGCATTGAGGGGCTTTCCCCGGCTATTTCCATTGACCAGAAATCCACAAACCGTAACCCGCGTTCCACTGTGGGTACGGTGACGGAGATCTACGATTATATGCGTCTTCTGTATGCCCGCATCGGCATTCCTCACTGTCCGAAGTGCGGAAGGGAGATTAGAAAGCAGACCATTGACCAGATGGTAGACCAGATTTTACAGCTTCCGGAACGTACCAAGATCCAGCTTCTGGCACCGGTGGTGCGGGGGCGCAAGGGTGAGCATGTCAAGCTTCTGGAGCAGGCGCGCAAAAGTGGCTACGTGCGTGCCCGGATTGACGGAAACCTCTACGAGCTTTCTGAGGAGATTAAGCTGGAGAAAAATATCAAGCATAATATTGAGATTGTGGTGGACCGTCTGGTGGTGAAAGCGGGTATTGAAAAGCGTCTGACGGATTCGATCGAGACGGTTATGGGATTGTCGGATGGCCTCCTGATCGTTGATGTGATTGATGGCGAACCCATGAATTTCAGCATGAGCTTTGCCTGTCCGGACTGCGGTATCAGCATTGAGGAGGTAGAGCCGCGAAGCTTTTCTTTCAACAATCCGTTTGGTGCCTGCCCGGAGTGTTTTGGTCTTGGCTATAAGATGGAGTTCGACGAAAACCTTATGATTCCGGACAAGTCATTGAGTATTTCTAAGGGAGCCATTGTGGTGATGGGCTGGCAGTCCTGTACAGACAAAAACAGCTTCACCCATGCGATTTTAGATGCATTATGTAAGGAATACCACTTTGACCTGGATACACCGTTTGAGGAGTATCCGAAGGAAATCCAGGATGTGATCCTGCACGGTACCAATGGAAAAGAGGTGAAGGTGTATTACAAGGGACAGAGGGGCGAGGGCATCTATCCGGTGGCATTTGAGGGCCTGCTCCGCAATGTGGAGCGCCGCTACAAGGAAACCTTCTCCGAGGCATCCAAGGCAGAGTATGAGAGCTTTATGCGCATTACGCCGTGTAACGCATGCAAGGGCCAGCGCCTGAAATCCAGCTCCCTGGCAGTTACGGTGGGCGGCATCAATATTTATGAGGCAACGGAGCTGTCCATTACCCGTTTCCGCACATTTCTGGATGAGCTGAAGCTGACTCCGATGCAGGAGTCCATTGGACATCAGATCCTGAAGGAAATCAAGGCGCGCCTGGATTTTCTGTTGAATGTTGGTCTGGAATATCTGTCCCTTTCCCGGGCAACTGGTACGCTGTCCGGCGGTGAGGCACAGCGAATCCGTCTGGCAACCCAGATTGGTTCCGGACTGGTTGGTGTGGCATATATTTTGGACGAGCCGAGCATTGGCCTGCATCAGCGGGACAACGACAAACTGCTTGCAACCCTGACCCATCTGCGTGACCTGGGCAACACCGTTCTGGTGGTGGAGCATGATGAGGATACCATGCGTGCGGCAGACTGTATTGTGGATATTGGACCAGGTGCGGGCGAACATGGTGGAGAGGTGGTGGCCATTGGCACAGCAGAAGAAATCATGCAGAATGAGAAATCCATCACCGGTGCTTATCTTAGCGGCCGCATCCGGATTCCGGTACCGAAGGAGCGCAGACAGCCTACAGGCTGGATTACCGTGCGCGGGGCAGCAGAGAACAACTTAAAGAACATAGATGTTTCCTTTCCACTGGGCATCATGACCTGCGTGACCGGTGTATCTGGTTCCGGAAAGAGCTCTCTGGTGAATGAGATTCTGTATAAGGAACTGGCAAGAAAGCTAAACCGCGCCCGTACCATTCCGGGAAGGTTTAAAAAGATGGAAGGACTGGAGCAGTTAGATAAGGTCATCAACATTGACCAGTCTCCGATCGGGCGTACCCCGCGTTCCAATCCGGCTACCTACACCGGTGTGTTCGATATGATCCGTGACCTGTTTGCTTCCACACCGGATGCCAAGGCGAAGGGATACAGCAAGGGCCGTTTCAGCTTCAACGTGAAAGGCGGACGATGCGAAGCCTGCAGCGGTGACGGTATCATCAAGATTGAGATGCATTTTCTGCCGGATGTCTATGTGCCATGTGAGGTCTGCGGAGGAAAGCGCTATAACCGCGAGACACTGGATGTCAGATATAAAGGGAAGAGCATTTACGATGTGCTGAACATGACCGTAGAAGAGGCCATGAAGTTCTTTGAGAACATTCCGTCCATTTACCGGAAGATCGCAACGCTGAATGATGTTGGACTTTCCTACATCCGCCTGGGACAGCCTTCTACCCAGCTGTCCGGCGGTGAGGCGCAGCGTATTAAGCTGGCGACAGAATTAAGCCGCCGAGGAACCGGAAAGACGGTCTATATTCTGGATGAGCCTACCACAGGCCTGCATTTCGCGGATGTCCACAAGCTGGTGGAGATTCTGCGCAGACTCTCTGACGGAGGCAATACAGTCATTGTCATTGAGCATAACCTGGATGTGATCAAGACTGCGGATTATCTGATCGATATCGGTCCGGAAGGCGGCGAGCGGGGCGGAACCGTGATCGCAAAGGGAACACCGGAGGAAGTGGCAGAGAACCCGGTATCCTATACCGGAAAATATGTAAAACGGTATCTGACGGCAGCACAATAAAAATTTAAATCATGTTCACGAAAGGTCCGAAGCAGGCCGGAACGGTAGCCCGCTGCGCAAAATAGAAGTGCTGTGTTCGGACGATGTGGCTGACAGCCGTTTGCGGATAGTCGGACTGACCGTCCGCCTCCCGAAAACGTCAGTCGCCACATAGCCGGACACATTGCACTTTTATTTATGCTACGCGGGCTACCGTCCCGGCCTGCTTCTGCTTTCCTGGCTATTCTAGGGTAATAAAAAACACAGCCAGAATGGTACTGGTAAAAAGCTGGAAATCATGGCTTTTATCAGTACCGTTCTGGCTGATTTTATTTCTCTCGTAGCGGAGCCAATACAGTAGAAGCCGGTTATCCCGGCATTCCGCGGAGCATAAATATGGGTATACGTGTCCGGCTATGCAGCGACTGGTGTTTGAGGGAGGCGGACGATTTGTCCGACTATCCGCAAACATCTGTCAGCTGCATCGTCCGAACACAATACCCATATTTTGCGCAGCGGTATGCCGGGATTACCGGCTTCGGACCTTTATTGCTATTGCTTTTAAATTGGTATTTTTTTAGCTGCACATATGGCAGGCGGCACATGCGGACGGTGCGGTGGCGCAGCCGCCCATGGCGGTTTCGCGCAGCTCGGCCGGGAGACGTTTGCCTACGGTGTACATGGTCTCCAGCATTTCATCGAAGGGGATGAGCTGGGTGAGACCGGCCAGTGCCATTTCGGCTGCAATCAGGGCATTGGCTACCCCGGAAGCGTTGCGGTTCTGGCACGGATATTCTACCAGGCCGCCGACCGGGTCGCAGACCAGGCCGAGCATGTTCATAAGAACGATGGCTGCCGCGTCGAGGCACTGCTTCGGGCTTCCGCCGAAGAGCTCTACGGCGGCGGATGCCGCCATGGCAGATGCAATGCCGACCTCGGCCTGACAGCCGCCTACGGCACCGGCTACGGTCGCATTTCTCATAGCCAGGCAGCCGATGGCACCGGCATTGAACAGGGCTTTGATGAGGTCTTCATCAGAAAAACTGTGGCATTCCTGCAGTGCCAGCAGCATACCCGGGACCACACCGGCGGAACCGGCGGTCGGAGCAGCCACGATGAGGCCCATGGAAGCGTTGGTTTCCAGAACAGCTACCGCGTAGGTGATGGCCTTTTCCAGTACATCACCGCAGATACCGCGACCGGCTGCCTGGTGGGAAGCCAGCTTTCCGGCTTCGCCGCCGATGAGACCGCCCATGGAGCGCACCGGGGTCTGGATCGGATTATGTGCGGATTCCTTCATAATTTCAAGGGCATGGGCCATGCGGTTGTGGGCTTCTTCCATTGGCATCTCGCCCTCGGTCAATTCTCTCTGAAGCATGATCTCGGAAATCGGGAGATTCTCTTTCTGACACAATTCTAAAAGTTCTTTCGCGTTTTTAAAATCCATGGTCTGTTTTCCTCCCTTCCCTTAAATCTGTACGACCATAACATCGCGTACATTGACATTGTCTTTCAGGTACTCCGCTACATCTTCCGGAAGCCTTCCGTCGGATTCTACAATGGTGTAGGCGGTATGGCCTTTTGCCTCGCGGAACAGGCGCATGAAGGCAATGTTGACGCCGCGGTCACTTAAGACCTTGGTGATGTGGGCCACAACGCCAGGCTTATCCTGCTGCACTACGATGACAGCGCTGTACTCGCCTGTGAAATCTACTTTCACGTCGTTGATCCGGACGATGCGGACTTTGCCGCCTCCTAAGGATTCTCCCCGGATGGTCATGATCTGGCCGTTTTTGTTGGTCATGGAGATGTCCACAGTGTTTGGATGAATCTCGGTTTCGGTCTCGTTCGGGGTGAAGGTATAAGCCAGGCCGGTTTCCTGCGCAATCTCGAAGGAATTGCGGATGCGCATATCGTCGGTGGAAAATCCCATGATGCCGCCGAGGAGTGCCCGGTCGGTTCCATGGCCGTGATAGGTCTTCGCAAAGGATCCGTAAAGGGTGAAATCTGCCCGGATCACGCTGCCGCCGATCATTTTCTGAGCCAGAAAACCGATGCGGGCCGCGCCTGCTGTGTGGGAACTGGACGGGCCGATCATGTTTGGTCCGAGCACATCGAAAACACTGATAAATGACATCTTAAGCCTCCTGAGTTTCTTTGATGATGAAGTTGTGGTAAATGGTATCTACAATGACGCCGATGGCGTTATCGCCGGAAATATTGCAGGCAGTTCCAAAGGAATCCTGGGTGATGTAAAGTGCAACCATGATCGCGCAGATCGGACCGTTCGGATCTCCGGCAGTGGTGCCGAATACCATATAGAGGAACGGAAGCGCGGTCATGATGGATCCGCCCGGAGCACCCGGGGAAGCAACCATGGCAACACCGAGGGTCATGATGAACGGAACAACGGTAGCCAGGCTGATGGGCAGCTGGTTCATCAGGCAGACTGCGGTAGCGCAGGCTGTGATGGTGATCATGGAACCTGCCATATGGATATTGGCGCACAGCGGAACCACGAAGTTACGGATCTGCTCACAGACACCGTCGTTGGCTGCGCACTGTAAGTTAACCGGGATGGTGGCAGCGGAGGACTGGGTTCCCAGTGCGGTTGCGTATCCCGGAAGCTGATTTTTGATCAGGGTTAACGGGTTCTTCTTGCTGATGGTTCCGGCAACGATGAATTGAATGGTGATGCAGATCAGGTGCATGGCAATGACAACCAGGAATACCTTCCAGAGGATGCCAAGAATTGCAAAGGTCTTGCCGGAAATGGTCATATCCGTGAAGGTGCCGCAGATGTAAAGCGGCAGCAGCGGGATGATGACATTGTGGAGTACTTTGTCAATGATGGAGGAGAAATCCTTCATTGCATTGTACAGGGTATCACCGATCTCTTTTCCACGCATGGAAGAGAGGCACAGGCCCAGGACGAAAGCCAGGACCACTGCGGACAAGGTGTCCATGACCGGCTGGATAGCGATGGTGAAGTACGGGGACAGAGAGATCTCTGCGGTAGCAGCAATCTTGTCCAGCGCGTCAGCACTCATAAAGCTCGGAAACAGGCTTTCCGCAACCAGGAAAGATGCGGAACCTGCGATCAGGGTAGAGCCGTAAGCCAGGGCCACGGTGATGAGCAGGAGTTTTCCTGCGCCCTGGGACAGGTCTGCGATACCCATGGTAACGTAAGCCAGGATCATGAGCGGGATGACGAATTTTAAAAAGTTACTGAAAAATCCGGACAGTGTGACAACAAGACGGCAAAAGCCCTCCGGCAGAAACTGACCGAATAAGATACCGAGGATGATCGCCAGGATCAGCTTTGGTACAAGCCCCATTTTGAATTTCTTTTTTTCCATTTGTAAATTCCCTCCAATAACAAAAATGTGAATCACTTGCTGAAATCTGCAGCAATTATATACAGATTTCATAAAAAACAGCGGTTGACGTCTTCGCAGGTGCATTATATCATGGTAGTATAAATGAATCAAATTCATAGTTTTTATGAGTATATTGAAAATAATTCAATTATAGGGAGGCGTTTTATGGAATTTCGTCAGCTTCAGACTTTTATTCAGGCTGCACAGCTTCAGAGCTTTTCCAGGGCGGCAGTTCAGCTTGGTTATTCGCAGTCGGCGGTGACGGTCCAGATCCGCATACTGGAAAAGGAGCTTGGAACGCGCTTGTTTGATCGGATGGGAAAGCAGGTGGTATTGACACCGCAGGGACAGAAATTTTTGATGCATGCGAACACGATCCTCTACGAGGTAAACCGTACCCGTCTGTCCATGCATGAGGATGAGGAGCTGAAAAATCCGCTTCACATCGGCACGATCGAATCGCTGTGTGCGGCCAAATTACCGGCTATTGTGAGTCGCTTCCGGGAACATCATCCACAGGTAAAGCTTCAGATCACGGTGGGAACCCCGGAAGAGCTGATTCGCATGATGGAGCACGATCAGCTGGATATCATTTATATTCTGGACGCGACCAGGTGGAGTGAAAGCTGGGTGAAGGCCATGGAAGTGGCAGAGCCGGTCGTATTTGTGGCATCCCCGGCATTCTGGGCACAAAAATACGCAGAATGCGAGAAGAACGGCACAGTGAAATGGAGGACAAAAACAGTTGGGCAGGAAGAAATATCGGTTCGGCAGATAACATTGGACCAGATTTTACAGGAACCATTTTTTTTAACAGAGAAAAATGCCAATTACCGCCAGGCACTGGACCAGCACCTGGCCTCCTGCCGCTGCTGCCTGTCCCCGGTTCTGGAAATCAGTGATACAGCCTTTATCATCCAGATGCTGGAGCGGAACTGCGGTCTTTCGTTTCTCCCGCTGTTTGCGGTGCAGAAGCAGATCTGGGAGGGAACACTTGCTGCTGTAGAGGTGGATGATGTGGAAATATCCATGTATCGTCAGATCTTTTATCATAAAAATAAGTTCAGGACGCGGCAAATGGAGCAGTTCATTACCTTTGCGTCCGAGGAAGAAAACCATTGATGAAAAATTAATCCCATAAACGAAGTGGTTATGGTATAATCAATGTTAATTTGTAAATTTATCTGACAGAAAGGCGAAGCTATGAATTTTCTAAAGAAACAGTCCCCGGTGCGGATTATTTCGCTGGGCTTTGCGCTAGTGATCCTGATCGGATCGGTGCTCTTAAGCCTGCCCTGCAGCATTCGGGACGGAGTTACGCTGCGTTACATTGACGCCCTTTATATGTCTACCAGTGCGGTGTGCGTAACAGGACTTCTCACGGTAGACGCAGGGGATACGTTTACGCCGCTTGGACAGTTTTTTCTGGGTATGCTGATCCAGGTCGGCGGTCTTGGGGTGACAGCTGTGGGAACCGGTGTGATCCTGGCTATGGGCAAGAAAATCAACCTGAAGGCCAGAAATCTGATCCGGGAGGCCGGGAATCTGGATTCCGGAAAGGGCGTGATCCGTTTTATCCGGCTGGTATTTCTGACTACGGTTACATTTGAACTGGCCGGAGCCGCATTGAGCTTTCTGGTATTTCGAAAAAGCTTTCCGCCGTTAAAGGCGGCAGGAGTCAGCCTGTTTCATTCGGTGGCTTCCTTCAATAACTCCGGATTTGACATTCTGGGCGGCGGTCAGAACCTGATTCCGTACCAGGATGATATACTTTTGAATCTGGTGACTTGCGCCCTGGTTATTTTTGGCGGCATCGGCTTTTTGGTGATCCGTGAGGTCATTGCAAAACGGTTCCGATGGAAAAAGCTTTCCATGCACGCCAAGGTGGTGCTGTTTATGAGCCTGGTGCTGACGGCAGCCGGCACAGTGCTTTTAAAGCTGACAGAGGATATTACCTGGATGGGAGCTTTCTTTACCAGTGTATCCGCAAGAACCGCCGGATTTTCTACATTTCCGCTGGGATCTTTTTCCAGCGCAGGACTTCTGACGGTCATCGTGCTGATGGTGATTGGCGCTTCTCCGGGTTCTACCGGGGGCGGTATCAAGACTACCACCTGTTATGTGCTGTTTGAGGGAATCCGTTCTTCGGCAACAAATACATCGGAGAAGGCATTCCGCTATGCGGTCCCGGCTGACGCGTTCCGCAAGGCGGCAGTGATCACACTGCTGGCCATCGGTATTGTGCTGTCCGGAACTTATATTCTGGTGATTTTAGAGCCGGGCGTACCGTTTCTGGACGCGCTGTTTGAAATGAGCAGTGCCTTTGGTACTGCCGGACTTTCGACCGGAATTTCTGTGGGACTTTGCGATGCGGCAAAAATCCTGACCATTCTGATCATGTTTATCGGAAGGCTGGGACCGCTGACGATCGCCTCCCTCTGGTATTTTACCAAGGGTGAGCGGGTAAGCTATCCAGAAGGAAATATCGCGATTGGATAAAAATTGGAAAAGGGCATGGAGGAAAGCAATGTTCAAAAAGAAGAGTAATGAAAAAAACACTTACGGAATCGTTGGTCTTGGCCGTTTCGGACATGCGCTGGCTCTGGAGCTGGCAGCGGCTGGAGCAGAGCTTGTGGTGCTGGATAAAGAAGAAGAAAAGGTGCGGGAGCTGCGGGAGTATACAGAAAATGCTTACGTAGTGCATGCGCTGGATAAAAAAACACTGTCGGAAACCGGTGTGCAGAACTGTGATGTGGCGGTGGTCTGCATTGGTGAGCAGCTGGATATCTCCATCCTGACTACGCTGAATCTGGTGAGCCTGGGGGTACCGACCGTCATCTCCAAGGCCTCCAGCATGGAGCACGGGGAAATCCTGGAAAAGATCGGGGCCCAGGTGGTTTACCCGGAGCGCGACATGGCAGTGCGTCTGGCACACCGGCTGGAGGCAGTCCGCATGCTCGACTTTATCCAGTTAAGTGAAAAACTGAATATCTCCAAGATGATCATGCCGGAGCGCAGCGTGGGAAAAACCGTTGTGGAGGCCAATCTGCGCGGACGGTTTGGTGTCAACATCATTGCGGTGGAGAATGATGGAAAGCTGATCGAGACCATTACACCGGATTATGCGTTTAAGAAAGGTGATATTGCCTATATTTCCGGAAGCAAGGAGGCTTTAAACAGGCTCAGTGAGTGGAATGGAAAAGCATAGGGCAGAATGCGCAGAAGCCTGAGAAGCAGACAAAAGGTAAAACCAGAGAATCCGGAAGGAACACACAAAAAGAAAAAACTGAGGCGAAAACAATGGGAAAAACGTATGATTTTGATAAAGCAGTGGACCGGAGAAAAACAAGCTGTTTAAAATATGACTTTGGCATGAAGCGCAAAGGACGTGATGATCTCCTACCGCTGTGGGTGGCAGATATGGATTTTCAGCTTCCGGAGGAGATCCTTGCGGATTTCCGGGCGCGGATCGATCACGGGATTTTTGGCTACACGGATCCGGACCAGGAATACTATGATGCGCTGGATCACTGGTTCTTCGCACGTCATGGCTATCATGTGGATCCGGAAACGGTGATAGTGGGCTGCGGCGTGGTATACGGCCTTGCCACCGGCGTAAAGGCATTTACAAAGGAGGGCGATGCGATCCTCATCCAGCAGCCGGTATATTATCCGTTCCGGGAAGTTATTGAGGATAACGGAAGAGTTTTCATCAACAATCAGCTGCATTACGAAAATGGCCGCTACACAGTGGATTTTGAGGATTTTGAGCGGAAAATTGTGGAAAACAACGTGAAGGTATTTCTGCTCTGCAATCCGCACAATCCGGTGGGACGCGTATGGACAAAGGACGAGCTGGAGCGCATGGGAGACATCTGCCTGCGTCATCAGGTGATCATCATGGATGATGAGATCCACTGTGATTTTGTGTATCCGGGCCATCATTTTACCAGCTTCCGGACCCTGGACGCAAAATACCAGGACAGTCTGGTGCTGTACACTTCACCAAGCAAAACCTTTAACGTGGCAGGATTTCAGCCGGCAAACATCATCATCCAGAACCGGAAGCTGCGGGAAGTTTACCGAAAAGCGAATGCGGCAGCAGGCTACAGTCAGGGAAAGGTGAGGGGGCAGGTTGCCGTGAAATCTGTGTATAACAAAGGCGCGCGGTGGGTGGATGAGCTTTTGGAGTACCTGACCGGAAACATGGAATATATGCGCGCGTTTGTGAAGGAGAACTTCCCGAAGGCGCATTTTGTGGAGCCGGAGGGTACCTATCTGACCTGGGTGGATTTTTCCGGCTATGGCTTCACCGATGAGGAACTGGAGCATCTGATGGTGGAGGAGGCAAAGCTGTGGCTGGACTCTGGCAAGGTATTCGGTCCGGAGACAGCG
>ENA-UESL01000966-UESL01000966.1-human-gut-metagenome-genome-assembly--contig:-NODE-966-length-14012-cov-10.235379_pt1 | contig 14012 bp, 10 predicted proteins | sample MGYA00243008_ERZ508009 | MGnify/ENA primary metagenome ERZ508009 (study PRJEB26167, sample SAMN06115396) | human gut metagenome | host: Homo sapiens | place: China:Guangxi | collected 2016-06-08...
GTATCCGGAATGACAAGTGTTTACCTGCATATTGACTTGCATCAATCAACTCTGTGTATTCAGATATGAATTTAATTCATATTGCTGCATGAGGTATACATTCTGCCTTTATTGTAAGCAAATGGTTGTTATTACATACCGGCTTTGTTTGTCTCATGCGTTTCATTTTTACATTTGCCTTAAGATGCCTGAGGAAAGTCTTATAATGGACTTTGCAACCGGCTGGTTGATATTTTTTGGCGCTTTGCTCTACTATATCCGGGTCATCACACACCGTTATCTTTAACACATTATTCCTCACGGGAAGGGACTGCTATGGCTGATACGTTCCAGAATGAGGTGCCCAAGGCACGCATTAATTTAAAGCTGGCTCTGCACACAGGAGGCGCGCAGAAGAAAGTCGAGCTGCCGCTGAAACTCCTCACCATCGGTGATTTCAGTAATGGCAAAGAAGACCGGCCATTATCGGAAAGAGCAAAAATCAACGTCAATAAAAATAACTTCAACAGCGTACTTTCGGAATTCAGCCCGGAAATCAGCCTCACGGTACAGAACACGCTGGCCGGCGATAGCGCCGAAGAAAATATTCAGCTCCGCTTCGCCGATATGAAAGATTTCGAACCGGAGCAGGTGGCCCGCCAGATTCCCCAGCTCCGCGCCATGCTGGCGATGCGGAATTTATTACGCGACCTCAAATCCAACCTGCTTGATAACGCCACTTTCAGAAAAGAGCTCGAGAAAATCCTGAAAGACCCGGCGCTGACGCAGGAATTACGCGACGAAATGAGCGCGCTGGCCCCGAAATAAACGGCGTGCGTTATTTAATGGATTAACCGGGAATATGCTGATGTCTGTAAATACTGAAACCGCCCCCGCGCAGGGGCAGACCGCTGTACTGGAAAAAGAGAGCGTTTACGCCTCCCTGTTTGACAAAATCAACCTGACCCCGGCGTCCCGCCTGGGCGATATTAACGACTTTCTGGATGATGCCGCGCTGTCCGACGCCCCGGCGGGCGAACGACTGACGGCGGCGATGCAGGTATTTATGGACTGCATCCGTCAGTCCGGAAAGACCGTGGAGAAGCTCGACAAGGCCCTGATTGACCACCATATCGCTGAGCTGGATTATCAAATCAGCCGCCAGCTGGACGCGGTGATGCACCATCCTGAGTTCCAGAAGGTGGAATCCCTGTGGCGCGGCCTGAAGCAGCTGGTGGACAGCACCGACTACCGCCAGAACGTCAAAACCGAAATTCTGGACGTCTCCAAAGACGATCTGCGCCAGGACTTCGAAGACGCGCCGGAGCTGATTCAGAGCGGCCTCTACTGGCACACCTACACCGCCGAGTACGACACCCCGGGCGGCGAGCCGATTGGCTCGGTGATCTCCGCGTATGAGTTCGACGCCAGCCCGCAGGACGTGGCGCTGCTGCGCAATATCTCCGGCGTCTCCGCCGCGGCCCATATGCCGTTTATCGGCGCCGTGGGTCCTGCCTTCTTTCTGAAAGAGTCCATGGAAGAGGTTGCCGCCATCAAGGATATCGGCAACTACTTCGACCGCGCAGAGTACATCAAATGGAAATCCTTCCGCGACACCGACGACGCGCGCTATATCGGCCTGGTGATGCCGCGCGTGCTGGGCCGCCTGCCGTATGGTCCGGACACCGTGCCGGTGCGCAGCTTCAACTACGTCGAGCAGGTGAAAGGCCCGGACCATGAGAAATACCTGTGGACCAGCGCCTCGTTCTCCTTCGCGTCCAACATGGTGAAAAGCTTTATTAATAACGGCTGGTGCGTGCAGATCCGTGGCCCGCAGGCGGGCGGAGCGGTGAAAGATCTGCCGATCCACCTCTACGATCTGGGCACCGGCAACCAGGTGAAGATCCCGTCGGAGGTGATGATCCCGGAAACCCGCGAGTTTGAGTTCGCCAGCCTCGGCTTTATCCCGCTGTCGTACTACAAAAACCGCGACTACGCCTGCTTCTTCTCGGCCAACTCCGCCCAGAAGCCGGCGCTGTACGACACCGCCGACGCCACCGCCAACAGCCGCATCAACGCGCGCCTGCCGTATATCTTTCTGCTGTCGCGCATTGCGCACTACCTGAAGCTCGTTCAGCGTGAAAACATCGGTACCACCAAGGATCGCCGCCTGCTGGAGCTGGAGCTCAACACCTGGGTGCGCGGTCTGGTGACGGAGATGACCGACCCGGGCGACGAGCTGCAGGCCTCACACCCGCTGCGCGACGCGAAGGTGGTGGTGGAAGATATCGAGGACAATCCGGGCTTCTTCCGGGTGAAGCTGTACGCGGTGCCGCACTTCCAGGTGGAAGGGATGGACGTGAACCTGTCTCTGGTCAGCCAGATGCCAAAGGCGAAATAATAAGCTAAGGCAGGAAGCCAATGAAAACGGAACAACCGTTATGGGGCAGGGGCGTTATGGTCTCTCCCCAGCACTTCCAGCAGCAGGCCGCGTATTCAGCCTGGTCTGCGGAATGTATCGCCCGACTCGGGCTTTCTCATCCCTGGGGGATGATCGATGCCACATTCGAATCGGATGCACTGAAACTGGGCCGCCTGCAGGCCCGTCATCTGCATATCCGTTTCCCCGACGGGACATTAATCGATACGGATAACGCTGACGATTTGCCACCGGTACTGGCGCTTGAGAATGAATCGCAGCACGTGGTGGTGGTACTGGCCCTTCCGCTGCTGCGGGCGAACGGCGGCAACTGCCTGAAACCCGATGAGGTGGCTGAGCGTCCTGTTCGCTATCGGCAGCGCTGGCGGGATGTCCGCAACGCCTTTGGGGAAGATACCCGCCAGATTGCGGTGATGCGCCCGGAGCTGACGCTGCGTTTCGCCCATCAGAATAACAGCGATTACCTGACCTGTCCGATCGCCCGCCTGCAGCAGGATTCGCAGAGGGCGTGGCAACTTGATGAGACGTTTCTTCCCCCGCTCCTGGCCATCCAGGGTAGCCGCTGGCTGATGACCCAACTGGAGCAACTGATGACCCAGTTGCGTACCCGCCTGAGCCGCCTGATGGATATGCGCAGGGAAAGCAACGAACGGATGGCGGATTTTGCCGTGGCCGATGTGTCCCTGTTCTGGTTGCTCAATGCTCTGAACAGCGCTGAGCCCGTGCTCGGACAGTTTCAGCGCCATCCGCAAAGCCCGCCGGAGCGTCTGTATCCGGAGCTGGCCCGTCTGGCGGGCAGCCTGCTGACCTTCTCGCTGGAGCACCAGGTGAGTGCGATCCCGGTCTGGCAGCATGAGCAACTGAATAACGTTTTCCCGCCGCTGTTTGATTTACTGGGTGACCTGCTGGAAGCCAGCCTGCCGTCGCGGGTGGTGGCGATTGAACTTGAGCACGATGCCCGGCTGCACTTCTGGCAGGCCCGTCTGCATGATCCGCGTCTGCGTGAAGGGGCGGATTACTATCTCTCCGTGCGTTCGCGGATGTCGGCGGCACAGCTGCAGGAGCAGTTCCCGCGCCAGTGCAAGGTCGGCAGTCCCGATCATGTCAGAAGTATCGTCAACTCATCGCGGGTGGGCGTACCTCTCGCGCCATTGCGTCATGTACCGGCAGCCATTCCACTGCGTCTGGAAAACCAGTACTTCAGCCTGGATGTCTCTCACCCCCTGACCACCGAAATGCTCCAGAGCGGCACATGTATGTTTTACGTTCCGGGAATGCTCGGCGAGCCTGAACTTGAACTTTTTGCGGTACTGAGAACATGAGTGAGCGTAAACGCGGCGGCGCCGCGTCCATTGATATAGATGCCCTGCTTCAGGATACCTGGCTGCAGGTGATCAGCCTGCGTCATGGTCCGATATTCCAGGACGGGGAAGGGCGCACGCTTTGGGAACGCTGCATTACTGATGTCGAACGAGTCCAGCGTGAGCTGAAAGCGAGCGAACTTGATGAAGCCAGCTGTCAGCATATTCTCACGGCACAGTGTGCGCTGCTCGATGAGGCGGTCAAAGGTCGCGGTGTGGAGGACGATGCCTGCGTGCAGTGGTATGACATTCCCCTGCAGGGGCACTTCCTTGGCACTATGGACGCCGGTGACACGCTGTGCGATCGGATGCGCGATGTGCTGCGTGAACCGGCTCCTGACCACGCTGTTGTGACCTGCTTCCAGCGAGTCATGATGCTGGGTTTCCTCGGCAATTTCCGCTCTCTGAACGACCCTGAACGCCAGAAACTCATTAATGCACTTGGTGAATATGTCACGCCGTTCAGCTATCCACAAACCCATCCTGTCCTGGTGGAAAGCCGTGCCGGACGGGAAATGGGCGGCTGGCTGGCATCATGGCCCGTACGTATTGGCCTGAGCGTGGTGGTGGTCGCCGCACTCTGGTGGGGACTGGATCGCTGGCTGGATCAGATGCTGCAGACCCTGTTGCCGGGAGCGGTGAAATGAGCCCTGCGCAACAGCGTGGACTTGCGCTGTGGGCCGCCTTGCTAAGTACCGTGGTCTGCCTGGGTTTTCTGTCGGTCACCCGACTGGTGTCAGTACTCGTTCTGCTTACCGTTCTGGGGCTTATCATGGCGTGCTGGTATGTCGCCAGTCGTCGCGCGCGGCATGACGTCACCCTGCAACTGGATAACCTACCGGAAGCCACTTACCGTCAGCCCGTGGTGCTGGTCTGCGGCGATCTGCCGCTGGCCTGGCCGCATCAATCACCGGTACTCATCGTCCCGCAGGGATGCTGGATCCGCGTGGAGGATCATCAGGACCTGGAGCAGGTAGCCCGCCAGATACTGTGGCTGCGCCCTGACTGGGGGCGTCAGCTGTCGGTAATGGTTTGTGTCTGTCCGCAGCAACACCCGGACAGCGAAGCCCTGATCAGTCGTCTGCTGACCCTGCGCTGGCGCATCAGCCAGCTGCGTAAAGAAACGGGTCATTCTGTGCCACTGATTCTGAATGGTCAGGTCGGCAGCGCGATGACGAATGACCTATTCTGGCAGATGGCTCTCCCGGGTGAAGGGGTGAGGGTCTGGCGTGAATCTTCAGTTCCGGGCTCTGTCGCTGCATGGGTCACCGCCGGCGGAACGCCTGCGATGCAGCAGCAGGTGTTGATGAACAGCCTGATGAGCTGGTTCCATCAGTACGTCCAGGCTGTTTTTATGGATGAGAACCCCGATGTGCCGGTCATTGCCCCTGCCGCAGTGCTGTGGGGCATGAGACCAATCCTTGCCGGAAGCCTGACCACATCGGCCTGGACGGCGTGGTTGTCCCGTCACACCGCGATGCAACAGGTGACCGGCTGGCAGCCGGTGGGAACGGACAGTACGGTTATTTCCCCGTTGCCGGATTTTGTCCTGCCATTGCTGCCGGAAGGGCGAGGCCTGACGCCGCGTGACAAAGCCTTCCGCTATGCGCTCGGGATCTTCACGCTGGCGACTATCGCTGCGCTGCTCAGCAGTGGCTGGAACAATCGCCAGCAGCTGCAACGCGTGAGCTTCGATATTACCCGTTACGACCGCATCTCTATGGATGACTACGGCCCGAAAGCCGCCGCCGTTGCGGCCCTGCGCGAGGATGCGGCATTGCTGGACGACCATGCACGTAACGGCGTACCGGCCCGGCTGAGCCTGGGTTTGTATCAGGGCGGGCGTCTGCGCATGCCGGTGCTGGAAGCGATCCGCTCGTATGTGCCGCCACCACTGCCGCCTGAACCACAGCCGAAACCCAAACCGGTAGCGAAAATTATCCGCCTCGACAGCATGTCGCTGTTCGACTCGGGCAAGTACGACCTCAAGCCAGGCTCCACCAAAATGCTGATCAATTCACTGGTGGGCGTTAAGGCCAGACCGGGCTGGCTGATTGTCGTGTCCGGGCATACCGATAACACCGGCAATCCGCAACTGAACCAGACGCTTTCTCAGAAACGTGCTGAAGCGGTGCGCGACTGGATGCGCGACACCGGCGACGTGCCGGAAAGCTGTTTTGCGGTGCAGGGTTACGGCGAAAGCCGTCCTCTCGCCACCAACGACACCCCGGAGGGCCGTGCGCTCAACCGCCGTGTCGAAATCAGTCTGGTGCCGCAGGCGAATGCCTGCCAGCTGCCGGGCAACACACCCGCGTCATCGGATGATGGCGCATCACAACACAATGGAGAGTAATTCCATGGCAATTCCTGTTTATCTTTGGCTGAAAGACGACGGCGGTGCGGACATTAAAGGATCTGTGGACGTTCAGGATCGCGAGGGCAGCATCGAAGTTGTCGCTCAGGAGCATAACCTGTACATCCCGACCGATAACAACACCGGCAAACTGACCGGCACCCGTATCCACACGCCTTTCCTGTTCACCAAGGAAATCGACTCGTCCAGCCCGTATCTGTACAAGGCGGTGACCACCGGTCAGACCCTCAAGTCTGCGGAATTCAAGTGGTACAAGATCAACGACGCGGGCCAGGAAGTGGAGTACTTCAACACCAAACTCGAAAACGTGAAGGTGGTGAAAGTGAGCCCTGAAATGTACGACATCAAGGATCCTTCTAAAGAGAAGCACAACCATCTTGAGCGCGTAGAACTGCGTTACGAAAAAATCACCTGGACCTACAAAGACGGCAACATCATTCATTCCGATAGCTGGAACGAACGCGCCACCGCGTAATTGCCCGTCATACTTCGCGCCGCAGGTGCGTTGGCTACGTCCGCTCACCCCGGTCGCATAGTTATCTATGCTCCCGGGGATTCACGAACTTGCCGCCTGCCTGCAACACGAATTATTTAGGGCAATCGTCTGATGCGGGCGGGATTTACTGTCCACAGTTTTTTGCTGAGAGCCTGATATGCGGGCACTCAGCAAAGAAAAATACAATCTGTCTGCCTGACCTTATGCGCTTTGGTGAACAGCGAGGGGCGGTAGCGTGTCCAGGAACTGACAAAGAGAGAGATTCATGGAAAATCCAGCCAGCCTGTTGCGATGTCTGAACCCTTACTGTGCCCGTGCGATGGAAGGGGCGGCTTCGCTCTGTCAGACTCGCACCCATGCGAAAATTTTGCCGGGGCACTGGCTGCTGGCCTCGCTTGCCGGAGAGCAGAGCATCCGCAGCATTCATCTGCTGATGGCGCTGGGCGGGAAACCTAACCTGGCTCGCTGTGATGGGCTGTGGCCCTTACTGACGCTTGGCCAGAGCCAACTGGAGCGCCTGCGCCCGTTACTGGATGCGCAATCTGACGAGCGGCCGGATCTGCAGCCGGAAATCGAACTGGCTCAGGGTATCGGACTGGAGTTTGACCTCACAGAAGGAGTGCACGCATGAGCAGTAATCCTCCGTTAAGATTCAGCCACAGCCATCATCTGCTTTCGGTGAAAGGCTGTGACGCCGAGCCCGATGTACTCGCGTTTGAAGGCGATGAAGCCCTGAGCACACCCTTCCGCTACCGTATTGAGTTCACCAGCGCTGACCACGCCATCAGCAAAGAGATGATGCTGATGAAGCCCGGCTCCCTGACGCTGCAGGCCCCGGTTGACCAGGGCTACGGCATCAAAATCCGGCAGCCGGTGCGGGTGATTCAGGGGGTGGTGACGGGGTTTGAACGCCTTGGCACCTCAAAGGACGAAACCCGCTACGCCCTGACGCTGCAGCCACGCCTGGCGCTGCTTGACCGTTCGCACCAGAACGCCATTTACCAGGACATGTCCGTCCCGCAGATTGTGGAGAAAATCCTGCGCGAGCGCCACGGCATGCGCGGCCAGGATTTTCTGTTTTCGCTCACCAGAGAGTATCCACGGCGTGAGCAGGTGATGCAGTACGGTGAGAACGACCTGCACTTTATCACCCGCCTGCTGGGTGAGGTCGGTATCTGGTTCCGCTTCACCACCGACACGCGCCTGAACATCGACGTGGTGGAGTTTTACGACAGCCAGCAGGGGTATGAAACAGGCCTGACGCTGCCGTCGGTGCCGCCGTCCGGGCAGCATTCGCAGGGTGTGGACTCGGTGTGGAAGATGGAGAGCCATCATAGCGTGGTGCAGAAGCAGGTCAGCACCCGCGACTACAACTACCGGCAGGCCACGGAGGACATGAATACTCTGGTGGACGCGACCCGCGGGGATGCCACTACGTACGGTGATGCCTATCACTGGGCGGATAACTACCTGACGGCGGGAACGTCCCATGACCGCAATCCGGCGCCGGAGTCCGGGGCGTTTTACGCCCGCATTCGTCACGAGCGTTACCTGAATGGCCAGACGCAGACCCGGGCCTTCACCAGCTGTCCGACCCTCTCTCCGGGTATGCTGCTGAAAGTCACCGGCGGGGACGAAGTGGCCGAGGTGTTTGCGCAGGGCGTGGTTGTCACGGCGATGCACAGCCATGCCCGGCGTGATGAAGACTTTGGCGTCCGGTTTGACGGTATCCCGGACAGCCCGGATTTTAGTTTCCGCCCGGCGCCCGGCAGCCGTCCGGTGATGGCAGGCACCTTACCGGCCCGCGTCACCAGCACCACCGAAAATGACACCTACGGGCATATCGATAAGGACGGCCGCTACCGCGTCAACATGCTGTTTGACCGTGACAGCTGGGAGACCGGGTTCGAGAGCCTGTGGGTCCGTCAGTCCCGCCCCTACGCAGGAGATACTTACGGCCTGCACCTGCCGCTGCTCGCGGGCACCGAGGTGGCGATAGGCTTTGAAGACGGCAACCCGGACCGGCCGTACATCGCCGGGGTGCTGCACGACTCGGCGCACGGCGACCACGTCACCATCCGCAACTACAAACGCAACGTCCTGCGCACGCCGGCAAACAACAAAATCCGCCTCGACGACGAGCGCGGGAAAGAGCATATCAAGGTCAGCACGGAGTATGGCGGCAAGAGCCAGCTGAATCTCGGGCATTTAGTGGATGCCGATAAGCAGAAGCGCGGTGAAGGCTTTGAGCTCAGGACGGACAGCTGGGGGGCTATCCGGGCGCAGCAGGGTATTTTCATCACCGCAGATGCACAAATCAAAGGTCAGGGACAGGTTCTGGCGATGGATGCGGCGCTGGGGACACTCAATCAGGCGCAGCAGTTAGCGAAATCACTGAGCGATGCTGTAGCCACTGCACAGGCTGAACTCGCGCAGATCCAGGCGCAAAAAACATTGCTGGAATCCTCTCTCAAGGATCTGCAGCAGTCCGCGTTGCTGATGAGCGCCCCGGACGGGATAGCTCAGGTATCACCGCAAAGTATTCAAATCAGCAGCGGACAGAACTTTATCCAGACCTCCGGAGAGAACAGTGACTTTAGCGTCTTCAAAAAATTCACCGTTGCGGCAGGCGAGATCATCAGCCTGTTTGCCAAAACGCTGGGCATTAAGATGTATGCCAATAAGGGTAAGGTTGATATCCAGGCACAAGGGGATGCAATGATGCTGACCTCCCTGAAAAGCATGACCATCACCAGTAAAGACGATGAGGTGGTGATTCAGGCAAGCAAGAAAATGACTTTATGTTGCGGTAAAACCGCTGTGGTCATCGACCCGTCTGGCGTCAACATTCTGACGCCAGGTGATGTGAATGCCAAATCAGCCAGCCTGAACCATCTGGCATCACAGAGCTTCAGCCCAGCACAACCTGAACTGCCGCCTGCGGCCAGCTGTGTGGAGAGTGCGCGCTGATGGATACCCTCACTAACTTAACTGATGCCCTGAATGCCAGGCAGAATGAATACCGCTACCTGGTGCTTGATCCACTAAAAAAGGTAGCGAGCTGGGATCCATTGCACGCAGACATGCTCAGGTATAGCCACGGTAACGATGCCCTGCGCAGGATATTGCGTCCGGATTTGGCCTGGTCGCCGGAGCATTGTCCGATTCTGCTGTTGCTTGCTTCTCCGGGCGGGTCTCTGGATGAAGATCTGGTCCGAAGCAGTGAAACCTATGCACTCAGAGAAACACTGTACGAGAAGCGCTATGTCTGCTGCTGGCTGAGTTCAGCGCTTTCACCGGATGAAATGGCTGTCTGGCTGGCTGATTTGTGCAAACACATCAAACCGGGCGTTAGCATCCCTGTGTTCGAACCCCTGCGCCTTGATCTATTGCAGGCGACTGCTGACCCTGAGTTGCTTACGGGTCTACTTGCCGCAACGATTCAGTGGCACTGGATGTCCTGTACGGGCGAACTGAGGACACTGAGTGGTAAATCCGGTGGTGATGCCTGGATGCTGAACTGGGGAACTGAACAGGCACAAGCTGAAGTCCGTAATATCTGGCGTTTGCTGTCTGCCTGGCATGAATCCAGTGACGCCTTACCTCCAGAGGCTGTGCGCCTTGCCGCTGACGCCTGGTCTGCCTCTGAGAAAGCGGGGCTGCATCATCTCAGTGACCGATTATGCCTGGCGCTCAATGCTCTGATCCTGCCCGTTGATATCACTACACATGCTGTCGTACAGGCCCGGCTGCAGGAAGCCGCGGAAAACCCGGCGCTGCACTTTACGCAACTGCTTCAGACCCTCCCGCCCTTTGCCTGGCAGGAACTGCGTCAGGCATGACGCGACTGAGAAAGGAATTTGATAATGGATATGAGAGCACAGGTAAATAAAAACGCAGCGGCAAGTCAGCAGGCAGCATCCACACCTTCAGGCTGTAAGTCGTGTGAGCGTAAGGGGGTTGCGATATACCCGCTACGTGTGGCTGCAGTCCCGGCTTCTCTGGTGAATACCGGCTGGCATCCTGCCGTTCCTCACCAGGATATAGAGCTGAAGGGGGGCGAGTTCAAATACGCCCTGCGTACACTGCGCGAGGGCTATGTGTATGTTCTGGCAGATAAACAGGTCTGGTATGCCTACCAGGTCACCCCGCAGGGCTTTTTGCGCATGTTCAATGCGAACGAAATGCCGGAAGGAGGGAAAGTGGAGCCTCTGAGTGCCGCCTGTCTGCAGCAGAATCATGATATCCGCAGCAGCTTTATCAATATCGAGCCGAAGCATACCCATGCAGCCGTGGCCTTCAGCAATGACCCGTGGCCCCGGGAAGTGCTGGCGAAATATAAACAAGCCGGAGCCCCGGCCCCGCGTTTTACGCAAGTGACTATTGCTGGTGGGAAAACAGCGACAATTGAAGGTGCGGGGCGCAGCCTGACGCTTGACCCCACGCTTTCAGCTCTGACAAAGAACGTGCTGGAGTTTGCGACAGAAAAATTCCCGAGTATTGTCGGAAAAGAAGGGCAGCCCGATGGCGCGTATGGTTTTTATCCGCGAAGGGATATCAGGAAGCAGACGGCGCTGGGTAATAAGGTTGCGGAGTTACAGGAGCAGTACGGTGTGGTGCATGCCATTGTGCTGGATGATGCCATCGGGATGGTTCAGGAATTGAACAGTGCCAGAATGGATGTCGTTAAGGTAATGACCGACTATCAGGCTAAGACTGAAAATCGGCATAAGAAGATGATATCAGATGCCATTATACAAATTCGGGCCGGAATAGCGGAAAAAATAGCTACAGATCCCACCATCCGAGCGATTCCCGGAAAATATCCCATCAGCCGTGCCAAACGGGTATCCATGAAAACCCAGGATGCGATGGAGCGACTGGAGGACTATCACCATGAGTCAATTCGCGCTGAATTTGCCTCGGGTTATCAGTCAACGGTAGATGGCTACCAGCGGAAGCTGAAATCTGTCGTACAGGATTTAAATGCGGCTTATCAGTCGGTTTTTTGGCATACCGTGATCGAGCATGATTATGCGCCAGAGATCAGTGTTATCAGTTGGGCTGCACTTCTGGGCATGCTAGCCGGTAATCTCCATGGTGGCATGGTAGGGATGGACAAAAGCGATAAAGCGACTGATGGCGGTAAAACCGTCTGGCTTTCATGGATGCAGGACCCGAAAAGTCCACCTTACAGGGCTTTGCTGGCAGGCAGAAAAGATCTGCCGACGTCGGTCTATGACGGGACGATGACTTACGCCAATCTTAAAACGCTGCTCAATAGCGACGAGATGGGGCATTTCCTTAACAGCGACGCCTTCAGGCAAACAACAGCAAGCCTGGTGATGTCGCTGAATGGGGCGTTCAGTCAACTGAGCAACGTGCTTTCAGCGAAAGCGGAAGCCGGGTTTGTCCGGACAATGTCGGCCCTGGCCTGTGCAGCAGGTGAAGGGCCTGTGGTGGCGGTTTATTCCGGAGAAATGACCGTCAGGGATTATCAGAATGTCGTGCGTAAGCCATTAAATACCCACGGACAATCAGTTCTGACTCAACGTCTTGAGAATGCTGATAGTATCATCAGTGCTTCCCGGGCTGGTCACTGGCCTGAAATCACCGACCCGGTAATCCTGGACCGTAAAATTCAGGTCAAACTGGCGGCTCCTTTGAAAACGGTTGACTCGTTGATGTTTAAGCAGGCAGCACGCAAGGCGGGGACGAGCGCGTCGGCGATAAAATCGGGGAACTTGCTTAAAAATCCATCTCAGTTGGCAGGACTGCCGGACCTGACACCAGAGATAGTCAGCCACTCTCTGACAACAGGGGAAATTCCTTTAAGCGCCGCAGATATGCGCAGAGTCGCAGGCTTTCAGTCTGAACTGCCGCCGAGTTTTTATGCAGGCAGCCTGGGACTGGTGCTAGCCGGAGTCATGCTTGGTTTTCAGATCCATACCATGCACGAGAATATGAAATCGCTGAAAACCTGGCTACCTGACTCACAATCTGTAATGTCGCTTGGCTCGGGAACGCTTTTAATGATGGCGACTGGGGCAGAAATCGTCGGGCAGACCTATACGATGTTCCAGGCGAGCAAAGAGATGGTGCACCCAATGCTGAAAGTGGCTGGAGTGATCGGTGGCGTGGCGGTGGTTATTGATGGTATATCATTAATTATGAAGAATCATGATGTTAAGAATTTAGGGGATTCTAAAGCAGGAAATCAATATCTAGCTGCCGGATATGTAACATTGACAGCAGGTGGTTTGGGTATCTATGCAGGTGTTGTTGGCAATTTTGCACTTTTCAGTGAAACATTAATTTTAGGACCTATAGGATGGTGCATTGCTCTAGGAATAGTGGCACTGATTTTGACATCCGCTGCTGACAGCAATGTTCGCTCGCCGCTGGAGCGCTGGTTGACCCATACCTGTTTTGGCGTGGTTGAAAAGCGCGGCGGTAAAGAGAAAGCCTGGAGTGCCGCCAGCCTGAGTGATTTGCAGGAAGCGATGAAAGAATTACATACCATTGCCAGCGGTGTTTCAGCGCAGCTGGTTCGCGACCGGATCACTGAGTTCTTGTTCAATTCCACGATATCGGGAACCGAGATGGTGTCCGTTCTGGCGACCCTTCCCGATTATAGCCAGTCCGGTTCAGACTGGCTGGTTGAGTTAGCTGCCATTGGGAGTGGTGGGCGTGAGGTGCTGGCGCGTAACGGTTCCCCGACAAAGCTTGCAGGCCTGGCCAAACCAGTGCCTCAGGCTGTTGAATTGACTCATATCATGAGCATGAATGCGGTAGTCGTTCCACCTGCCATTAAAATGACCTCTGCGCCTGCACTGGATGAAACGCTAGTCACGGCGGGTACCAGTAAAATACTGCAGCTGAGTGGAGAATACCCACTAAATACCCGGCGCTTCACGGGCATGGAGCTGAAAGTCAGTTACTGGCCAGACAAAACGTATCCAGAAGAAATTTTGCAACTTTCAGCCACCATGGACAGCCAATAAGGGACTGGAGTATGACTGATAATTTTTTTGAGCGTGCAAAACCGAAGCTTAATCCTCCCGTCAGTGCCTGGAAGGAGGACCTGCCGGAGAATAATCAACCACAGTTAGTACCTCCGCAGTTGCTCTGGCTAAATAAAATAAATGACACCTGGCTGGAAATTCCTCGTTACGATAAAGGGATGACCTGGTGGGGAATGATTCCTTCTGCAGTATTAATGCTTGGTTTTACCATCTACTCGCTTTATAGCATTGTCATAATGAAAATATCCTGGCATCTCAGTGGGAATATATTACTCCTTGTTGTTTTGTTAAGTTTTATGTTTTTTTTACATTGCTTTTTGTTTTGCATGAAGTTGTA
>ENA-UESL01000971-UESL01000971.1-human-gut-metagenome-genome-assembly--contig:-NODE-971-length-13924-cov-6.799668_pt1 | contig 13924 bp, 7 predicted proteins | sample MGYA00243008_ERZ508009 | MGnify/ENA primary metagenome ERZ508009 (study PRJEB26167, sample SAMN06115396) | human gut metagenome | host: Homo sapiens | place: China:Guangxi | collected 2016-06-08...
ATCGCAAAGATGCCGTTTTGACCGGCACTATTTTTGAAAATTGCGATAGTAAAAATAACAGTGGCTCTCAGAGAAAAAGCGTGCTACAATAATGCTGAGACTTCTGTACATAAAAAGTCTATCACCCAAAGTCAGGAGGACAACGGTTATGGAATTTACTAAGGTCGTTGCAGAGCGTTATTCCTGCAAGAATTTCAGTACACGCAAGGTAGAAGCCGAGAAGCTGACGGAGATCCTGGAAGCGGGTCGGCTGGCCCCGACCGCCAAGAATTCTCAGGAGCAGCGCATCTATGTGCTACAGTCGGAAGAAAGCCTGGCAAAGCTCGACAAGGTGACGCCCTGCCGCTATGGCGCGCCTACCTGCCTCGTCGTGGCCTTCGATAAAAACAGCGTCTTTACTTATCCCGGCGGAAAGCGGGACTCCGGCATGGAGGATGCCGCCATCGTGGCGACCCACCTGATGCTGGCCGCCGCCAACGCAGGTGTGGACAGCTGCTGGCTCAACTTCTTCGATCCGGATGAGCTGGCCAAGGAACTGGGCTTGCCGGAAAATGAAGAGGTCCTGATGATCCTCGACCTCGGCTATGCCGCAGAAGGCGCAGGGCCGCTGGCAAACCACGGCTCGAGAAAGCCCTTGTCCGCGACGGTCGCATACCTGTAATACCAAAAAACACCCGGAGATGCTTCCGGGTGTTTTTGCGTTATTGTCCGACGATACGCCAGTGTTCGGGCTTGTTGTGATCGGTGGTCACGCCGTCGTCGGTATACATCCGGTAGGGCGCAGGCTGGCCGTCGGGCGCGAAGCGCCAGAAGGTGAGGGTCGTATCATCCAGCTGGGCGGTGTTGGCGGCGGGCTGTGCCACCGGTACGGTGTGGCCCGGACGGATGAAGAGCAGCACCTCGCTAAGTTCGCAGGGCAGATAGTGCCGCCCGGCGGGCAGAACTTCCTCATCGTAGTCGGAGACGCTGCGCAGACGCAGCATCTTCATCGTCTCAGGCAGATAGACCGTCCGGCCATGGGCGTTCTGAGTGTGGACGGGTGCGACCATCAGGCCCTCGCCAAGAAGCAGCTGGTCGTCCACCTCCCGGGCATCGGGGTCGGCAGGGTAGTCAAAAGCCAAAGGCCGGAAGTAAGGTGCGTCCTCAAGCGCGGCCTTCATGAACTCACTGTAGAGGTAGGGCAGGAGGGCATACCGCAGATCCAGCATATTGCGGATGGCGGGCAGAACATCGGTAAAGCGGTAAAATTCCTGATCCCGGCTTTCAGCGCCGGCGTGGTTGCGCATGAGAGGGGTGAACAATCCGAACTCGAGCCAGCGGAGCGCCAGATCGGGGGTGGTGTCCTCACTGAAACCGCACAAATCGGCACCGCTGTAGAGGAAGCCGCACATCTGGACGGCAGGCATCATCTGGATGTTGGCCAGCAGCTGGCTCCACGAGGAGTGATTATCGCCCAGCCAGATCCCGCCCCAACGGTGGGCGCCGATGATGCTGCTGCGGCAGTAGAGCAGAGTGCGCTGGCCGGGACGCAGGGTCTGGAACGCCTCGCCGGCAGCACGGGTCATGCAGCCGCCGTAGAGGTTGTGGACGCGGTCGTGGCGCACCCGCCCGGCAGCGGTATCGTGGTAGAAACTGCGGTAGTCCTCGGGGGCATTCATCAGGCCCATCACCGAGCGCACCAGCCCGAAGAAATCGTTCTGGTCGAGGTTATCCTTCCGGCTCAGGGCGGCGGCATTCTCGAAGAAGGCTTTCAGCCGCTCAGGGGAGTAGAAGAGGGCGGGCTCGTTCATATCGTTCCAGAAGCCCTCGATGCCGAGGTCGGTGAGCATCTTATACTGTTTGCCGAACCACGCCCGGGCCTCGGGACGGAGAAAGTCGGTGAAGTAGGCCTTGCCGGGCCAGACCGCCGCCACAAAGGGCGTGCCGTCTTCTTTGGTGCAGAAATAGCCCTTCTCGAGGCCCTCGCGGCAGACGGGGTCATTGTCGTCGCAGCGGATGCCTGCGTCGATGATGGGGACGAGCCGGATGCCCTCGGCTTTCAGGTCGGCGGCAAGTTTGCCGAGGTCGGGGAAGCGGGCCTTGTCGATGGTGAAATCAGCGTAGGATTGCATGTAATCAATGTCCATGCAGATCATGTCCAGCGGCAGATCGTTGGCCTTGTACTGCGCGGCCACCTCCCGGATGTCGGCCTCGGTCTTGTAGCCGAAGCGGCTCTGGGCCAGACCGAACGCCCACTTGGGCGGGATATAGCTGGGGCCGATGAGCTGCCGGAATCTCTTTGCGACCTCTGCCGCTGTAGGGGCTGTGATGAGGTAGAGAGCATAGTTCGGCTCTGCCGTGGCAAAGCGGAGGGTGTCGTGGCGGGTATAGCCGATGTCGTAGCTCACTTTGCCCGGGAAATCGACGAAGATGCCGATGCATCCGCTGCCGTCGGCAGGGGAGATGAGCAGGAAATTGTGGGCGGCGTAGTAGGAAAGCCGGTTTTCGCCGTGCTCACTCTCGTCGGTGTTGTTCGTCTCGTAGTGCCAGCCGCGCTTGTTGAGGCCTCGGGGCATCTCGCCCAAGCCATAGACGATGTCCTTCTCCTGCATGACATACTGCCAGCCATCGCCGTCCGGTGTCAGGTAAGGCACGGGGCCGGTCTCGGCGGGCAGGTCCAGCACGACGCTCTCGGTGGGAAAAGGCTTCCCGATGACAAAACGCTGTATCATAAACAGAGTGCTCCTCTCAGATGATCTTATGTCTATGGTACGCCGTCCGGCCCGGCGGGGCAAGAGAGAAAACCGTCAAAACGATACAACAAAACCGGCATTTTCGCCCGGAAATGCGGCCCGGGGCTTGTTTGGGCAGGGGAAAATGGTATATAATAAGTATATTCTAGGAATAAAAGGGAGAACCATCATGTATCAAAAAGGAATCAAGCGGCTGCTGGACGTGGTACTGTCGGCCTGCGGGCTGCTGGTGCTGTCACCGCTGCTGCTTTTGCTCTGCCTTGCCATCAAGCTGGACTCGCCGGGGCCGGTGTTTTTCAAGCAGAAGCGGGTGGGCATCCATAAGAGCTATTTCAACATCCTGAAATTCCGCACCATGCGCATCGACACCCCCCACGACATGCCCACCCATCTGCTCCACGACCCGGAGCAGTATATCACCCGGGTGGGCCGTTTCCTGCGCAAGACCAGTCTGGACGAGCTGCCCCAGCTGTGGAATATCCTTGTGGGCGATATGGCAGTCATCGGTCCGCGCCCGGCCCTCTGGAACCAGTACGACCTGCTGGCCGAACGGGACAAGTACGGCGCAAACGACGTCCGCCCCGGCCTGACCGGCTGGGCGCAGATCCATGGCCGCGACGAGCTGGAGATCACGGAGAAAGCGAAGCTCGACGGCTGGTATGTGGAGCATATGAGCTTCTGGCTGGACGTCAAATGCTTCTTCGGCACCATCAAGGCTGTGGCCGACCACGACGGCGTGGTGGAGGGCGGCACCGGGACGCTGCACGAAGAAGGAAAGTGATTCGTCCTTTCTCTTGATTTATCCCCCGAAAAGCGTATAATAAAACAGTATACAAGACACAGAAGGAGGATTTCCATGGAACGCACCTATATCAATGAGGTACAAAAGGAAATTGGCAGCACGGTCAAGGTGCAGGGCTTTATCGAGAACCTGCGCAACAGCAAATATATGGCCTTCATCGTGCTGAAGGATATTACCGGCAAACTTCAGATCACCGTCGAGAAGGAGGACCACCCTGAGCTGGTGGACATCATCGACAAGCTGACCCCGGACTCTGTCATCACCGTCACCGGCAAGGTGATGGAGAACGACTACGTCAAGATGGGCGGCATCGAGATGATCCCCGAGGCCATCGAGATCGAGAGCATCGCCGACGCGCTGCCCATCGTCCGCAAGGAGATCGCCGCCACCAAGAAGAAGAAGGCTGTGGAGCGTTCCAGCATCGACCAGCGCATCGACTACCGCTGGATCGACCTGCGCACCGATGAGAACCAGCTGATGTTCAAGGCACAGAGCTGCTTCGTCAACGCCATGCGTCAGTTCCTGCTCGAGCGCAGTTTCATCGAGATCCACACCCCGAAGCTCATCGCTGCTGCCAGCGAGAGCGGCTCTGAGGTGTTCAAGGTGGACTACTTCGACCGCAACGCCTATCTGGCCCAGAGCCCTCAGTTCTATAAGCAGATGGCCATGGCCGCCGGCTTCGAGCGCATCTTCGAGACCGGCCCCGTCTTCCGCGCGGAGAAGAGCTACACCAACAAGCACTCCACCGAGTTTTCCGGCTTTGACCTCGAGTTCAGCTACATCACCTCTTACAAGGACGTCATGAAGATGGAGGAAGAGCTTCTGACTGCCGGCCTGAAGGCCGTCAAGGAGCAGTACGGTGAGCAGATCAAGGAGCTGTTTGGTCTGGAAGTCGTCGTCCCCACCACGCCGTTCCCTGTGGTCAAGCTGGCCGACCTGTACAAGGCTCTGGAAGAGGAGTTCGGTTACACTGTCGATGAGAGCGAGAAGGGCGACCTGACCACCGAGGCCGAGCGCCTGAGCTACGACTGGGTCAAGAAGCACTACGGCCACGAGTTCCTGTTCATCACCGACTACTCCGCCGAGAAGCGTGCTTTCTACCACATGCGCGACGAGAACGGCGTGCCGCAGGGCTACGACCTCATCTGGCGCGGCGTGGAGATCACCACCGGCGCACAGCGTGAGCATCGCTACGACGTGCTGAAGAAGCAGGCAGAGGAGAAGGGCCTGGCCGATGACGTCAAGTTCTATCTGGAGTTCTTCCAGTACGGCTGCCCCCCGCACGGCGGCTTCGGTCTGGGCATCGACCGTCTGACCATGCTGCTCTGCGGCCAGTCCATCAAGGACGCCGAGTTCCTGTTCCGCGGCCCCAACCGTCTGACTCCGTAACCTCTTTCAGGCTCTCCCCTTGGGAGAGCTGGCGCAAAGCGCCTGAGAGGGCAAGGATGCGGACAGAGAATCGCAGGCGCGGCGATAGTATCGCTCTGACAAAGGGCTTGCTTATCGCTGTGCGGCAGCTCTTTCGTACCGGGCTTGCCCTCTCCGTCACCTTCGGTGACACCTCTCCCAATGGGAGAGGCTTACAGCAACAACAAAAAAGCCAGCGCACATTTCTCGTGCGCTGGCTTTTCTGCATCTTACAGCTTACTGGATGCCGGTGACCTTGTAGTCCTGTGCCTCGACGGCGTTCTTGAGCACGTCGTCGGCGACCTCGGCGTTCAGGGTGACGATGGCGGTGCCGGCCTCGTGGCTCACGACAGCCTCGTCCACCTCGGGCAGGGCTTCCAGAGCCTTCTTCACGCGGGCTTCGCAGTGGCCGCACATCATGCCTTCCACTTTCAGGGTCTTCTTCATGGTATTATCCTCCGTTTTGACTTCGGGCGCTTCGGCGTCCGATTTTTTGTTATTTTCAGCCGCAGACTGCACCGGGGCAGCAGCGGGAGAAGCGGTTTTGTGGTCGTGCCTGGTGCTGTGCAAATCGAACAGGTTCAGCCGCAGGGCGTTGCTCACGACGCAGAAGCTGGACAGGCTCATGGCAGCAGCACCGAACATGGGATTCAGGGTCAGACCGAAGGGGATGAACAGACCAGCCGCCAGCGGGATGCCGATGATATTGTAGATGAACGCCCAGAACAGGTTCTCGTGGATGTTCCGCAGGGTGGCGCGGCTGAGGCGGATGGCCGCAGGCACGTCCGAGAGCTTCGAGTTCATCAGCACGACGTCGGCGGCGTCGATGGCCACGTCGGTGCCTGCGCCGATGGCAATGCCGGTGTCGGCACGGGTGAGGGCGGGGGCGTCGTTGATGCCGTCACCCACCATGGCCACCTTGCCGCTGGCCTGCAGCTGGCGGATGACGGCCTCCTTGCCGTCGGGCAGGACGCCCGCGATGACCTCGTCCACGCCCGCCTGCCTGCCGATGGCATCGGCGGTGCGCTGGTTGTCGCCGGTGAGCATCACGACCCGGATGCCCATGTTCTGCAGCTGACGGATGGCTTCGGGGCTGTCCTCCTTGATGGTGTCGGCCACGGCGATAACGCCCAGCAGACGGCCTGCGCCGCCGAAGAAGAGGGGAGTCTTGCCCTCAGAGGCCAGCTTTTCAGCCTGCTGTGCCAGTGCGGCGGGCAGGGTGAGCTTGGTCTGGATGAAGGCGGCATTGCCGGCATAGATGCCCATGCCGTTCAGCTTGGCCGCCAGACCATTGCCCGGCAGGGCCGCGAAGTCAGTGACTTCCGGGGGAGTGATGGCCTTTGCCTCAGCGTCGGCCAGAACAGCCTTTGCCAGAGGGTGCTCGCTGCGGCTTTCCAGCGCGGCGGCCAGCGTCAGCAGCTCCGTCTCGGAGACGCCCTCGGCAGGCAGCAGGTCGGTGACGCGGGGTGCGCCCTCGGTGATGGTGCCGGTCTTGTCCAGCGCCACGATCTGGGTGCGGCCTGCGGCTTCCAGCGAGGCGGCAGTCTTGAAGAGGATGCCGTTTTTTGCGCCGAGACCATTGCCGACCATAATAGCCACAGGTGTTGCAAGGCCCAGTGCGCAGGGGCAGCTGATGACCAGAACGGAGATGCCGCGTGCCAGCGCATAGCCCAGCTCATGGCCCAGCAGCAGCCAGACGATGGTGGTCACGACGGCGATGGAGATGACCGCCGGGACGAAGAAGCCCGACACGGTGTCAGCGATTTTTGCGATAGGAGCTTTGGTGGCGGCGGCATCGCTGACCATCTTGATGATCTGAGCCAGCGTGGTATCCTCGCCCACGCGGGTAGCCTCACAGCGGAGGAAGCCCGACTGATTGGTGGTGGCGGCGCTGACTTTGTCGCCGACGGCCTTGTCTACCGGGATGCTCTCACCGGTCAGGGCGCTCTCGTTGACTGCGCTGGTGCCTTCCAGCACCACGCCGTCCACCGGGATATTCTCGCCGGGGCGGACCACAAAGACGTCGCCCTTCTGCACGTCGGCGATGGCCACGGTCACTTCCGCGCCGTTCCGTACCAGCGTAGCAGTCTTGGGGGCCAGCTTCATCAGGCTCTTGAGGGCGTCGGTGGTCTTGCCCTTGGAGCGGGCTTCCAGCATCTTGCCCACCGTGATGAGGGTCAGGATCATGGCGGCAGACTCGAAGTAGAACTCCATCATATAGTGCATGACGAGCGCGTCGTTGCCGTCCACCTGAGCGCGGGTCATGGCGAAGAGGGCGTAAGTGCTCCACACGAAGCTTGCCATGGAGCCGAGGGCCACCAGCGTATCCATGTTGGGTGCGCCGTGGATGAGGCCCTTGAAGCCGTTGATGAAGAACTTCTGGTTGATGACCATGACGATGCCCGCCAGCAGCAGCTGGACAAGGCCCATGGCGACGTGGTTGCCATCGAACCAGTGGGGCAGGGGCCAGCCCCACATCATGTGGCCCATGGAGAAGTACATCAGCACCAGCAGGAAGCCCAGCGAGGCGATGAGACGGCGCTTGAGCTTCGGCGTCTCGCGGTCGGCCAGTGCGTCGAGGTCGGCGCTGGTGTCAGCGGCCTTACTGGCGGAGGCGCTCTTCGGGCTTGCACCGTAGCCTGCCTCCTGCACAGCCGAGAGGATGGCGGCAGGGGAGGCTGTGCCTTCCACGCCCATGGAGTTTGTCAGAAGGCTCACCGAGCAGCTCGTGACGCCCGGCACCTTCTTCACGGCCTTTTCCACCCGGGCAGAGCAGGCCGCGCAGCTCATGCCTGTGACATTGTATTGTTCCATTGTGGATTCCTTTCCCTCTTATAGGATGCCCGGAACGGGGTCATTTCATGAGCCGGGGCAGCAGCTGCAGCAGTTCGTCCAGCTTCTGCGTCTCGCCGGCTTTCAAATCGTCGGCCACGCAGGTGCGGATGTGCTGGCCCAGAAGCTCTTTGGAAAAGCCGTTCAGTGCAGCGTTCACCGCAGCCACCTGCACCAGAATATCGGCGCAGTAGACGTCCTTGTCCAGCATCGCGCGGATGCCACGCACCTGGCCCTCAATGCGGCTCAGCCGGTTGGCAAGGGCGCGGTACTCCTCAGGGGTACGGTCCTTGTGGCGGCAGCAGGAGGGGACAGTGTCCTTTTCGGCAGGCTCAGCGGCGCAGCAGCAGGGCTTTTTTTCAGCATCAGTCATAGCAGATAACTCCTTTCCGGGTGTATCAGTGTGAAGAGGAAATGTACCCTGTGGGGGTAAATCTCCCGACACTCTGATTTTACCACTTAGGGGTATCTGTTTCAAGCGGGTAGGATACACTAACTGTGAAAACTTTGTGAAAATAAAAGCCCCGAAATGCAGAAACGGGAGCCTCCCGCTGAAGGAAAGCTCCCGTTTCTGTTTAGGATAGGAAAGAGAATGTCATAAATAGGGGGGTCACAGATTGGTGTAACCCATCAGATAGCGGTCCACCTCGGCGGCGCAGTCGCGGCCCTCCCGCAGGCCCCAGACCACGAGGCTCTGGCCCCGGCGCATATCGCCGCAGACAAAGACCTTGTCTACATTGGTGCGGAAGCCGTGGTCGGCCACATTGCCCCGGGCGTTCCGCTCCACGCCGAACGCCTCGGCCACATAGTCCTCGCAGCCCACGAAACCGGCGGCGATAAAGGCCAGCTGGCAGTCGTAGGTGAACTCTTCGCCGGTGGGTACCATGCTGGTGCGGCCGGTGTCGGGGTCACGCTGGGGCTTGAGATAGGAGATGACCGCGCCGGTCAGGTTGCCGGCGTCGTCCTTCAGAAACTCTTTGACGGTGGTCTGGTAGACGCGGGGGTCTTTGCCGAACTTGGCAAGACACTCGGTCTGGCCGTAGTCCACCTTCAGAACCTTGGGCCACTCGGGCCAGGGATTATTCGCGGCCCGTTCTTTCGGGGGCTGGGGCATCATTTCCAGTGCCACGAGGTCGGTGCAGCCCTGCCGCAGGGCGGTACCCTGACAGTCGTTGCCGGTGTCGCCGCCGCCGATGACGAGGACATTCCTGCCTGCCGCGTTGATGGCCCTGCCGTCGGCAAACTTGCTGTCCAACAGACTCCTGGTCACGCTGGTGAGGTAGTCTACCGCGAGGTAAACTCCCTTCGCGTCGCGGCCCGGGACGTTCAAATCGCGGGCTTTCTTGGCACCGCAGCAGAGCACGATGGCGTCATAGCTGTTCAAGATCTCAGCGGCATCCACAGCCCCACCCACATCCATATTGGTGCGGAACTCGACGCCTTCGGCCTGCATGATCTTGATGCGGCGCTCGATGACGGATTTGTCCAGCTTCATGTTGGGGATGCCGTACATCAGCAGACCGCCCACACGGTCAGCACGCTCGAAGACGGTGACGGCATGACCCCGGATGTTGAGGTATTCGGCCACCGACAGGCCCGACGGGCCGCTGCCGATGACGGCCACGCTCTTGCCGGTGCGGGCCGGAGGCGGGGCGGCATGGAGCCAGCCCTTGGCGTAGCCCGTCTCCACGATGGCGTGTTCGTTCTCCCGGACAGTGACGCTGCTGCCGGTGACGTCGCCGCAGGTGCAGGCGGCCTCACACAGGGCAGGGCAGACCCGGCTCGTGAACTCCGGGAAACGGTTGGTGGTGCGCAGGCGGCGGAGGGCCAGCTCCCATTTGCCCTGATAGACCAAATCGTTCCACTCGGGGATGAGGTTGTTCAGCGGGCAGCCGGAGGCCATGCCGCCGATCATCATGCCCGCCTGGCAGAAGGGGACGCCGCAGTCCATGCAGCGGGCTGCCTGGGTCTGCTGCTCCTCCCGGGAGAGCCAGATGTGAAATTCGTTAAAGTTTTCAATGCGCTCCAGCGGCGGAACATCCGTGCTGGTCTTGCGCGTGTAATCCATAAAACCAGTGAGTTTTGCCATGATGTTCCCCTCCTTACTTGTTCTTCTGCACGGCGTAGAATGCTTCGATCTGCGCCTGCTCGCCGTCGAGCCCGCGCTCTTCCATAGGGGCGATGACCCGCAGCATATGGTCGTAATCGTAGGGGAGGACTTTCTTAAATTTGGGCAGGAACTCGCTGAAATTGTCCAGGATCTCCTTGCCGCGGGGCGAGCCGGTCAGCTCGACGTGCTCACGGATGAGCTCTTTCAGGGTGGCGACGTCGTACTTGTGCTCCACCGGCTCAAGGCTGACGGTCTCCTTGTTCACCCGCTGGTAGAAGTCCCAGTTCTCATCCAGCACATAGGCGATGCCGCCGGTCATGCCGGCTGCAAAGTTCTTGCCGGTCTGGCCCAGAACGACGACGGTGCCGCCGGTCATGTACTCGCAGCCGTGGTCGCCCACGCCCTCGACGACGGCCACAGCGCCCGAGTTGCGGACGCAGAAGCGCTCACCGGCCACACCGGAAACAAAGGCTTTGCCGCTGGTGGCACCGTAGAGCGCCACGTTGCCGATGATGATGTTCTCTTCGGGTTTGAAGGTGATGCCCTCGGGCGGGCGGACGACGAGCTTGCCGCCGGAGAGGCCCTTGCCCATGTAGTCGTTGCAGTCGCCGGTCAGCTCCAGCGTCAGGCCCTTGGGAATGAACGCGCCGAAGCTCTGGCCGCCTGCACCGGTGCAGTGGACGGTGTAGACGTCATCGGGCAGGTCGCTGCCGTACTTGCGGGTGATCTCGCTGCCGAAGATGGCACCAAAGGCGCGGTCGGTGTTGGAGACATCCAGCTTCACGCTCTGAGGGGTCTTGCTGCTGAGCTTGAATTTCTTCATCAGCACCTTCATGTCCAGAGTGTCTTCCAGATGGAAGTCGTAGGTGTCTTCCTTCTGGAAGTGGACATTGCTGTTGACGATGGCGGGGTTGTGCAGGATGCAGTCGAGGTCCATCTTGGACATCCGGCTGTCGGCAGGGGCAGACTTGACATGGAGCAGGTCGGTGCGGCCCACCAGCTCGTCGATGGTACGGATGCCCAGCTTTGCCATGTATTCGCGCAGCTCCTGCGCCACGAAGGTCAGGTAGTTGATGATATACTCGGGCTTGCCGCGGAAGTGCTTGCGCAGCTCGGGGTTCTGGGTGCAGATGCCCATGGGGCAGGTGTCGAGGTTGCAGACACGCATCATGACGCAGCCCATGGTCATCAGCAGAGAGGTGCCGAAGCCGAACTCCTCAGCGCCCAGCATACAGCTGATGGCCACATCGCGGCCGGAGAGCAGCTTGGAATCGCTCTCGATGCGCACACGGGTGCGCAGGCCGTTGAGGATAAGGGTCTGGTGGGTCTCGGCGATGCCAAGCTCCCAGGGCAGACCGGCATCTTTGATGGAGTTGCGGGGCGCTGCGCCCGTGCCGCCGTCGTAGCCGGAAACAAGGATGACCTGTGCGCCGCCCTTGGCGACACCGGCAGCGATGGTGCCGACGCCGGCCTCGCTGACCAGCTTGACGTTGATGTTGGCGTGGCGGTTGGCATTCTTGAGGTCGTAGATAAGCTCTGCAAGGTCTTCGATGGAGTAGATGTCGTGGTGCGGCGGGGGAGAGATGAGGCCGACACCCGTAGTGCTGTGACGGGTCTTGGCGATCCACGGGTACACTTTTGCGCCGGGCAGATTGCCGCCCTCGCCGGGCTTTGCACCCTGTGCCAGTTTGATTTGGATCTCCTCTGCCGAGACAAGATACTTGCTGGTGACGCCGAAGCGGGCGGAAGCCACCTGCTTTATCTTGGAATTGCTCTCGCTGTGGTAGCGCTCTTCGGGCTCACCGCCCTCGCCGGTGTTGCTCCGGCCGCCGAGGCGGTTCAGCGCGATGGCGATGGTCTCGTGGGCCTCGCTGCTCAGCGCGCCGTAGCTCATGGCAGCGGCCTTGAACCGCTTGACAATGGAGCTTACCGGCTCCACCTCGTCCAGCGGGATGCCGCCGTCGGGGGCATAGTTGAAGTCCAGCAGACTGCGCAGATGGACGCCGTTCTGGCCCATGTTGTCCACGGTGTGGGTGAACTGCTTGAAGGTGTCGTAGTCACCGGTGAAGCAGGCTTTCTGGAACAGGTGGATGGTCTGGGGGTTGAAGAGGTGCTCTTCCTTGCCGCTGCGGAACTTGTGGGCGCCGCCGTCTTCCAGCTGCATGTTGATGTCAAGGCCCAGCGGGTCGAAGGCTGCGTTGTGCAGGGCCTCCACGTCAGCCTGAATGTCCTCGAGGCCGATGCCGCCCACACGGCTCACCGTGCCGGTGAAATACTTGTCGATGACGTCCCTGGAGATGCCGACGGCCTCGAAGATCTGGCTGCTCTGGTAGCTCTGGATGGTGGAGATGCCCATCTTGGAGGCAATCTTCACGATGCCGCCCAGCACAGCCTTGTTGTAGTCGTCCACGGCGGCGTAATAATCTTTGTCCAGCAGGCCGTCGTCGATGAGCTGGCCGATGGTCTCATGGGCCAGATAGGGGTTGACGGCACAGGCGCCGTAGCCCAGCAGAGCGGCAAAGTGATGCACTTCATGAGGCTCTGCGCTCTCGAGGATGAGAGCCAGTGCGGTGCTCTTCTTGGTGCGGATGAGGTACTGGGACACCGCCGACACCGCCAGCAGGCTGGGGATGGCCACATGGTACTCGTCAATGTCCCGGTCGGACAGGATGATGATGTTGGCACCCTCTTTATAAGCGCGGTCTACCTCCAGGAAAACGCGGTCGATGGCCTTTTCGAGGCTGGTGTTCTTGTAATAGTTGATGGAGACAGTGGAGACTTTGAAGCCCGGGACGTTCATGTACTTGATGCGGAGAAGGTCAGTGGACGTGAGGATGGGATTGTTGACCTTGAGCACCTTGCAGTTTTCGGGCTTGTCTTCCAGCAGGTTGCCGTGTGCGCCCACATAGACGCTGGTGGAGGTGACGACCTTCTCGCGGATGGCGTCGATGGGCGGGTTCGTGACCTGTGCAAAACGCTGCTTGAAATAATTGAAGAGCGGCGGGTGCCGGCCGCTGAGGACGGCAAGCGGGGTATCGGTACCCATTGCGCCGGAAGGCTCTGCGCCCTGACGTGCCATGGGCAGGATGAGGGTGCTGATGTCCTCATACTTGTAGCCGAACACCTTCTGCAGGCGCAGCAGGTCGTCGCCGGTATAGCTGGGGGTCTTGATGTTGGGGATCTTGAGGTCCTTCAGCTGGACGAGGTTGCGGTCTATCCACTCGCCGTACGGCTCACGGCTGGCGTAGTATTCCTTCAGCTTCTCGTCGTCCACGACTTCGCCCTTGACGGTGTCCACCAGCAGCATCTTGCCGGGGCGGAGACGGTCTTTGACCAGAATGTTCTCCGGCTCACAGGGCAGCACGCCCACCTCGGAAGAGAGGATCATCCTGCCGTCTTTGGTGATGTAGTAGCGGCTGGGGCGCAGACCGTTGCGGTCCAGCACAGCGCCCACCACGTCGCCATCGGAGAAGAGGATGGCGGCAGGGCCGTCCCAGGGTTCCAGCATGGTGGCGTAATACTGGTAGAAGTCCCGCTTTTTCTGGCTGATGTTCTTGTTGTTCTCCCAGGGCTCCGGGATGGTGATCATAACGGCCAGCGGCAGGTCCATGCCGTTCATCACCATGATATTGCCCAGGGACACCGGATCATTGATGCCGAAGGCATAGCGCAGCAGGAAAAACCAGATCGTGATGTCCAGCATGCCCAGCCCCACCACGGTAAAGCCCATGACGGAACCGGAGGAGAACGCCACCCGCAGGCCCTTGTTCAAGCTCTCACTGGCGGCCTGAGCGGTGCGGGCATTGGAGTTGGTGGCGATCTTCATCCCCACCAGACCGGCCAGCATGGACCAGATCCCGCCGGTCAGGAAGGCGAAGGGGGTAAACTTGGAGAGCATGGCTCCCCCTGTGCCGAAGGCCATGACCAGCAGCAGAATGAATACCACCACAAAGACCTTCGCCACGGTGGCATACTGGTGGGACAGGTACGCGTTTGCCCCCGAGCGGATGGCGGAGGCGATCTTTTTCATGGCGTCGCTGC
>ENA-UESL01000975-UESL01000975.1-human-gut-metagenome-genome-assembly--contig:-NODE-975-length-13879-cov-12.933705_pt1 | contig 13879 bp, 15 predicted proteins | sample MGYA00243008_ERZ508009 | MGnify/ENA primary metagenome ERZ508009 (study PRJEB26167, sample SAMN06115396) | human gut metagenome | host: Homo sapiens | place: China:Guangxi | collected 2016-06-08...
AGTTTGCAATCAGGTTAGATGGGAAGGACCAATCACCTCATAAACCAAGCGCCATGACATCTAAAACTGTCTCAGTGTTGGTTCAAAATGGTAGTTTGTTGCCTCAATGTTGGTTCATTTTTCAAACATGAAACCTTATTAAACAGATATATGTAACTACTGAGGCAACTGAACCAACTGAACCAACACCTAAACTACACACATGAAAGAATGCTTTTACTCTGGCTGGTCGTCGTCCGGCAGATACTGCAGGACATAAACCCGAATCTGTCGCCCATCAATGCGTGGTGACTTCCTCTGGAACCCCCGGCCTGAAGTCGGCGGTGTCAGCATGCCAGCTTTCTTCAATACCTCCGCAAACTGACGGGAGTTAAAGCCGCGGGCAATCTCACCTTCGAAGGCTGCGGGGAAGGTGTAGAACACTATAGGGTCAGTCTCGTGCCCGCCTTTCTGCCGGTATCCCGCCATATTGGAGATAGGGAGGCTTGCCGGGTCATACGGGAACGGTGCAAAGCGGCTCATCCCGTAAGCGTTCAGGAATGCCTCGGTCTGCTCGATAATCTGCTGATGTTCTTTGTTTCCGGTACCAAACTCGCGCAGCCAGGCGTTATAGCTGTACTGAATGGCATCCCTACACGTCTGCTCATCCCAGCCGGTAATCACCTTACCCAACAGCAGTGCGGCTTCCAGAATGGCGAACCGGGCGCCAACGCGATGGACCTGCTCCCCGTAATCCGACGGGATCAGGCTACGCCAGCGCTCTTCCGCTGCCCTGACAGCGCTTACCGCCTCGTGCTGGTGGTCCGCCAGCCACTTCACCCACTCACGCCCAGCCACTCCGTGGTGATGCTGGTATGCATCTTTGAGGGCATCGGCATGGTGTTTGCCGTTGGCATGCTCATGGAAACGAACAGCCCGGCGCATCGGGATATTCAGCAGGCGAACCAGCTGGCCTGCTTTAGCCTTGCGACCGGCGCTCGCTATGAAGGTTTCCAGATCAATCTCACCGGTACTGATGGCCACTGTACGCCAGCGCTTCAGGTCACGGTTTCCGCCTTCCTTCGCTCCCTGCAGCTTACCCGTGCCGTTAAACAGTGCGTATGCCGATTTGTAGACCTCCACCGGGTCAGCACCCTGGCCGATTTCGTCAAGCGGCATCAGCGCGTCATTATGTGCGGCGGCCTCATTCGCCAGCCCAAGCGCGGTGCCGTACCAGGTAAGGCGCAATACATCAGGATTGCCGTAGAGACTGGATGCCACATTGGCAGTGGTAGTCTTACCCGCGCTCGACTGTTCGTAGAGGTGGATACCGAATCCATCCGCACCAGCAAGGCCAATCAGCGGGGCAGCCAGCGCTGCGGCCACACCAGTCATCATCGAGTAGTTGCCAAAGGCCAGATGTCCAACGCTCTCCCGCCAGCTCTCAACGGAACCGCTGGTGGTATAACCGGATGCGGCAGAACTTCGTCCGTTAAACAACACCGGTTGTTCTGGCGTACCAATGATCTCACCATCCGGCATGATGTATGCCCCGCACTGCCAGCCCGTAGCATGCGCAATGCGCCATACCTCACCATTGGCACAGCTCTGCAGCCAGTCGGCCAACGTTGCACGTAAACCACTTTTGGTTGTGACGTTCACCCCACCAGCCTTGAGCGTTCGCCAGCCTTCGCGTTCACCGATATCAGCAAATGGTATTGCCTGGACAGTATCCCCCTTCGAACCGAATGGCCGCCAGCGCAGGATCAGATACCGGGTTTTACTGTCATCTATGCCAGTACCTATGACCTCCAGAGCAGAACACAGCCAGCTTTCACGGTTAATAATTTCACCGGTAGCGTTGTCTGTCTTGGGTTCAACCCAATAAATACCGTCAGCTCGGCTTTCAACATGTGGCTTCAGGTTTTCGCTATTCGCAGATTTATTGGCTTTCAGAATTGATGTCGTTGTGTGCTCGCCCTGTTCTCTGAGCCTGGCCAGATATTGCCTCCAGTTTTCCGGTTTTTGGTCAGGAATTCCTTTATATAATTTTGCTTCCAGTACACCTGCCTGTGCTAGTTTTTCCCCAATGGCATTAATCATTATTGGCTCAATGCTTCCAGCCAGATAAACACGAGCACTGCGACGCCCTTTATCAATTATTTGCAGGTTCTCCAGTTCCGCCAACTGCTTCGGCCCAAGATAAATAGGAGGTGTTCTGTCCTCAGCGACTTGTTTACCCATGCCCTCTTCCCAACCTTTTGCATGTGCATACGCATCGGTTCCAGCAAAAATAACTGCTTCAGTAAATTTTTCTTTTGGCAAATGTTTCAGGTTCGGTGCCAGTTTCATTGACGCTTCTCCTGATGAGCACACAAGACGTAATCAGTAACGAGATCAGAGCACAAATTAACTGAATATCTCGTTCAGATGCTTTCGTGCCCTCTAACCATATGGAGAGCAGAGCCTGTGCTTGTTCAACACGACATTGGGCGTCAATGAGTGGTAAATCTTTCATGATTTCCCCCCTTTTTCATTAGCGACCCGCCTGAGATACATCGCATTCTCAGATGTATCACGTAAAGCTCTGGCTACATCACTAACCACTCCCAACATGGCGCCTAAACGATACATATCCTCTTTCGCTGTTTCCTCGCTGTACTCTTGATTGTCGGAAGCCCAAAACATCAGGCTTCCAATTGCTTTAACACCCATCATCAAGTCGTTAACTGCTTCACTGGATCTGTTTTGAACCCCAACAATCTCATCTTGTGAGCAGGAATCCAGATCATGCCGTACTAAATCGTTATACAGGCTCATGCTGCCACCTCCAGACGGATACGGCCTGCAAAGAAACACACGTGATCCCGTGCCAGTGTGCGGCGTGCTTCCTGCTCTGATTCTGAGGCGATATGGTGGATTTTTGCTGTAATTGTCGAGCAATCGCGGCGAACAGCGGCGATAATCCAAATAAATTGCGGATTTTGGTTAGGGGTAGTAGCCATGGCGGCAGCCTCCTTCAGATAGCGGGTAACGCCACCACCGGAAACGCCAATTTCACTGGTGGTAGCCCAGACAGGGTTGGCGTAACCGGCTCTGAAGGATACCGGCGCTTCCGAAGAAGCCCCCGCCTGAGCCACCATTGCTCTTGAAAGGCGCTGGATTATATACCAACGCTCAAAAAAAGGGTGAGTCAGACTAACGGCACAAAAAAAGACGCTTGGCGCGTCATGTGTCGCCTTCAGAGTTGTCAGGACGCCAATCCTGGCACCAGATTTTGCTGGTGCGCTATAACCATAGACTGGGATACCGTCAGGCCGCAAGCCCTTTTTGTTACGGTGCGGCAATTTATAGCGGGCGGTGTGATGGACTCCACATCCACCAGCGCGGGACTGGATATCTGGCAGAAAGTTAGATCCCGAGCGCTCATCGATACTCGAACTTTTCCAGAAACTCTCCCTGGCGTTTTGAGAGCCACTATCAGCGGCCCGCAAAGTGACAGATTTTGACAGGTTCCCGCCGTGGCACACCACCAGCAGAGCGTTAACTTTTGCATTCTTCAGGCCAGCCAGAGGGAGGCTTTTACCATGGGAGACGGTAATCATTGCGTCACCTCCTTGTACTCCTTCATGAAGCGCTCAATAGACTGTACGCATGGGAACTGATAGCCCTCGCGATAGAACGTCACGCGGTTATGCGCTACAGCGGCCACGCTCACAATCTGTCCATGAGCGTCGCGGTAGGCGTGATTTGGTAACGGTGTGCTGGTGGGCTTATTCATCGTTAGCCCCCAGACTTTTAGCCAGCCAACGCTGAGAGAGGCGGGTTAATTCCGCTTTACGCTGGCCGTACTCCATGCCCATATCGATCAACGTGATGTTGGTGCTCTCCAAGTAGCCGAGGTGCTCCAGTTGGCCGGCGCTCATGCTGTCGCGCGGTTCGCCGTCGATACCGTTCACCTGTGCCCACTGCTTAGCGGTCATGCCACCCAGCACGATGCGGGCGATCATGTTGCTTTCGTTGCTGTAGTGCCGGACTTGCGTCTCTTTCCCCTGTTCTGTCCGGGCAGCATCCAGAGCGGCGCACATCGGCTTGAAGAGGTTGGCGGCACCAATTCGGGCCTTAAGCTGGCGCCGGTAGTTCGCGGCGATTTCCGGCACGCTCAGCTGTAGCGCTTCCTCGCACTGGATGAAATAGCGGCGGACGGCGCGCCCCTGTTCATTACGCTCAACCATTGCCACTTCTTTAGCCATATCCAGCGACAGAAGGTAATCATGCTCGATTTGCTGGCGAAATTTTGCGCTCCCCGAAACGGGTGAGCTCAAATTTTCAACGATGATGTAATCCACACCAGCGGCAAAACCATACTGACTAATGCGCCCTTTAATCCAGGTGGTGAAGTCGCGGCCCACCCCCAGCGCCTTATGCAAAGCTCTGGCGCTCGCAATATTGGTTTCACGCCCACCAATCTGACCGGAAATAACAGGGACAATAGCGGCAAAGTCGTTACCATTAATTACGCCCGGGTTAACGTTGGGTTGAGGGGCAGCCTCAGAATTGAATCTGCTTTTTTCGATTTTCATTTTGTCGGCTCCGTTATGCGGTGGCGAAGTTATCCGGGTAGAGGTTCAGAATGTCGGCGATATCCTGCTTAGAAAGCCCGTAATGTTGGTTGACTGCGGCCATGCGGTTAACGAACTGAATCACCTTCAGCACGTCACCACGGCACGCAAATCGGTAACGCATGTGCGCACCGATACCATCAGGGTTTTTCTCTTCTAGGCGTTCTAGGAAAATATCAAGCTCGCGCTCAAGTTCGCTCGCATAGTTGCGGCCAGATGAGAGGCGGCAATTGCGCAGGATATCGTTTTCTGTCCAACCACCAGCCCCACAACGCAGCATGTAGGTGCGAGCACGGTGTTTCTTCGGAATGCGCTTTGAGGCTTGAACGGTGTAGGCTGGTGGCGTAACATCAGATTCGCGAGTATCTATGTTAGCCGCCTGTAATGGGCGGTTTTCTTTTTCCATCAGACCCCCCCCCCGCGGCGTTCTGCCAGCCAGTTGTTAATCTCTACCGCATCAAAAGCGGTCACGTTATTGGTGAGTTTCACCGGGCGTGGCAATGTGCCGTTTTTAACCCATCGATCAATGGTTGGCATTGATACCCCTAACAACGCCGGCATGCGAAAGCGGCGGATATACCCAGTGGTAGGAATGGCTGATTGTGTCGTTTGACTTGGCATCATATGCTCATTAACTCCCTTGATAGCTGCTGAAGTTATGTGCAGTCTAGTGGCTATCTATTCAGCTATTCCAGTGAAAATGGATTCTTTTGAAAGATATATTATTTCCATTAAAAAACAGCATTTCCATTGAAAAAACACATTCCGATAATCTCTCGCATTCCTCCGAACAAACAGCACCTTGAGTTAACGCATAACCCCGTGATTTATCAACTTTTTACATCTTTTCGCATGCGTTACTCTGTTCTGGTATGTTTTGTTATGTATTGATTTACATGTCTTTATTTGGCTGCAAATGACTCGCTATGACGACTTATGGAGAACACAGGACAACACAAAACGACACAGAACGACACGCGTTAACACGAAATAAATAATTGCGAACTGGGACGGGCTGGCACGGAAGGTAACAGCGGGAAACGACACGCTCTATAGCGATCTATATCGATTTTATCTCATGGTGGTTATAGTCAGGTGTAGCAAGGGGAGGTAGTTGATAACTGGCGCCACGCCATTAATGATCCCTTGAATCTGTTTAATGGCGTGGTTGATTTCTTAATCGAGGTTATGGATTGCTAACAAAGCCTGCTTTGCTTTTGCCGCAAAAGCAGCTCTGCTTATCCCTTTTTTTGAAATACCTTCACACTCTAATAAATCAAGCACATCCTTATAGATGGCCGTCACATTAGGCTTGCCTGAGTTTATATAGGAGGATGCTCCAGATTTTTTTACCAGCAACTGGATGATCACGCCCATCATCTTCATTGTTCCGTCTTCCTCATCCTGTTTACGGTGCTGGCCTCGCCCGCTGCGATTCGTGTCTTTGATGTAGTTCACAAGATGCAAGCCACCCAAATTGCGGGCTTTTTCCTCCCAGCCTTTTGTTCCACGCAAATCGTCGATAGCCTCTGTAACTTTTTGCGTAATTATCTCGGGCGTACTTTCTTCAATAAATGGGAAAGCAGCCAAGAGAATATCCAGAGCGTTACAGGCCTCGTCAGTAGATATTTTTTTATCCCTGTGTACCTTTAGTGCTCTAGCTATTGCCCTTCTGGTGTGATCAACGTAATCAAAATGCTCTTCGGGAACGTCACTTATTCGAGTTAAAGGGTTCAACCCCGCAAGAGCCAGCGCCATCTCTTGCGGGGTTATTGAGACAGACACACAAAGCCTTTCGATAGGTGATTTTCTAAGGATATCTTTCATACTTTCCTTCGCTCTAAATCAAACGGCATTACGTTATAATCTCCCCCACTTTCCAGAGCCACCAGCAGATTCGCCCACCGTGCCAGCGCCACTTTCCGCTCATCAAAGTATTGATGCCGGTTATAGATGCCCTCTATCCCCGGTATTTTGTGGTTAAGGCAACGTTCGGCTATCACCGGGTCAATGCCTATCGCGGCCATCTGGGTGCGCATGGTTCGCCGCAGGTCATGGATACTGAACGGCTCAACGTCAGCCATTTCTTTCAGTACGGACGGCATGACCATATTCAGCGTGGCCCGGCTAACGTGAGCCGTTGTTCTGGCTCGCCTGGCTGGGATTAACCAGCGGCTATCACCGGCAAAAAGTCGAATCTCTTTAATCCATTCGATCACTGGCGCCGGCAGCGGGATATCAATGTCATCACCATTCTTTGCCCGCGAGCCAGGGAGATGCCAAACCTCGTTATCAAGGTCGAACTCCGACCATTCGGCGGCACAGAGCTCCATTTTGCGCACCCCAAGCGCCAGAATGATCTTGAAGGTCAGCTCATTTTCTCTGCTGATTCCACGCCCACGGCGTAGAGCCTTGAAGAACATAACCAGCTCATCACGGCTTAACGCACGTTTGCGCCCCTGCTCTTTGCCGCCAGCGTCTTTAGCGCCAAATGATATGGCTGGGTTAACCTCTATCATTCCGCGTACCACAGCGTAATCAAACAGGCGTTTGAGCATGCGAAGTACATCATTAGCTACCGTGGGAGACCCTCGCTCTAACACATCCTGCAGGACGCTATCAATGTGCCGCGGGCGAACGTCCTCTACCTTCATCTTTCCGATGATAGCAACGATATTCTTTTGCAGACTGCTGCGGAAAAGCTCCGGATGTTTGTAAGTGGTCTCTATCTGGCGGGCGTAATACTCAGCGGCAAGCTCTGAAACGTGAATGGCGTTCTTCTCAGCCTCAATCTTCGCTATTGCCTCAGCCTTGCGCTCCTGCTTCTCTGCGGCTACGTCATACCCGAGCGCTACCCGTGCGGATAGCTCTTTCGCTATATCTCGGGCTTTTGCCAGTGAGAAATCGGAATAAGAACCGATCATCATGGTGCGGGCCTTTCCCGCCAGCTTATATCGATAGCGCCAAAAAGGAGTTTTATCCTCTTTTCGAAACCTCAGATAGAGGCCGTCACCGTCTGCTCGCCCCTCGAAGCGTTCCCCGCTCTTAATCCATGCGCGAATCTGCATGTCTGTAAGTTTTGGCATGTGCGAATACCTGAAAATCCTTACCGTGATCTATTGGGTACACCGCGAAATGTACCCAAATTGCTTAGAGGTATACCCAAAACTTTGGCTAATAATAATGGGTACACCTCTGTGTACGCGACAATAATGCGCTTTGTTGCGTCTTTATGATAGCCCATGATAACAAAAAAGCCCGGCAGATGCGGGCTTTGGGTATTTTGTGCTGGTGGGTGAATCGTCCTGATAGCTTATTTGCTTTTCTTGATGTGCTTAATCAAGCGCTTACGCTTACGCATCTGGTTCGGCGTCAGGGTATTGCGTTTGTTGGCAAACGGGTTTTCCCCTTCCTTGAACTGAATACGAATCGGCGTGCCCATCACTTCCAGCGATTTACGGAAGTAGTTCATCAGGTAGCGTTTATAAGAATCCGGCAGATCTTTAACCTGGTTACCGTGAATAACCACGATCGGCGGGTTATAACCACCGGCGTGGGCATATTTCAGCTTCACGCGACGGCCGCGCACCAGCGGCGGCTGATGGTCTTCAGCAGCCATGGTCATGATGCGGGTCAGCATAGCGGTACCCACGCGACGGGTTGCGCTGTCGTACGCCTCGCGCACGGATTCAAACAGATTGCCTACGCCGCTGCCGTGCAGCGCGGAGATAAAGTGCACGCGGGCAAAGTCGATAAAGCCCAGACGGAAGTCCAGGGTCTCTTTCACCTGCTCTTTTACTTCCTGGCTCAGGCCGTCCCATTTATTGACGACAATCACCAGCGAACGACCGCTGTTGAGGATAAAGCCCAGCAGGGAGAGATCCTGATCGGAAATCCCTTCGCGCGCATCAATCACCAGCAGCACCACGTTGGCGTCTTCAATCGCCTGCAGCGTTTTGATCACCGAGAATTTTTCGACGACATCGGTAATTTTTCCGCGCTTGCGCACGCCTGCGGTATCGATAAGGACGTATTCACGCTCATCGCGCTGCATCGGGATGTAGATGCTGTCGCGAGTGGTTCCCGGCATATCGTAAACCACCACACGATCTTCGCCCAGAATACGGTTGGTGAGCGTTGACTTACCCACGTTCGGGCGGCCCACAATCGCCAGCTTAATCGGCAGATCCTGCGGGTTAAAATCATCTTCCGGCTCTTCAAGCGCTTCGCCATTCTGCTCGGCTTCGAACTGCGCCCAGTATGCCGCGTCTTCGTCCACTTCTTCCGGCGGGTTCACCTCGTCAACCCACGGCAGCAGCACGTGCTCAAGCAGGCTGGTAACGCCGCGACCGTGTGAAGCGGCGATAGGATAAATCTCGCCTAACCCCAGCGACCAAAAATCGGCAATCGCCTGATCGGCATCGATACCGTCAGTTTTGTTTGCCACCAGGAAAGTCGGTTTCTCACGGGATCGCAGATGTTTCGCAATTGCCGAATCCGCCGGCATCAGGCCCGCACGCGCATCGACCATAAACAGCACCACGTCCGCTTCTTCAATCGCCAGCAGCGACTGTTCCGCCATTCGCGTTTCTACGCCATCTTCGGTACCGTCGATCCCGCCGGTATCGATACAGATAAATTCGCGGCCTTCCACTTCAGCACGACCGTACTTACGGTCACGAGTCAGCCCCGGGAAATCCGCGACCAACGCATCGCGAGTGCGCGTTAAGCGGTTAAAGAGCGTGGATTTTCCAACGTTAGGGCGCCCGACAAGCGCGACCACAGGTATCATGTTAAATGCCTCATACAAAAATCGATACAACGCCCGTTTTCACGGCGTTTTTAAAAAAGCCAAAACGGCCCCTGTCTGCCAGGGGCCGTTTCTCAAAAATAGACTACCGCTGTTGTTAACGCGTAATCGCGTACAGCGTGCCGTCTTTCGCCTGAATCAGCAGTTTGCCGTCAGCAACAACCGGATCGGTCAGGAAGCCTGAACTGTCCACCTTCTGCTGAGCCACAAAGTGACCATCTTCAGGGTTGACCCAGTGCATATAGCCTTCGCTATCGCCAACAACCAGGTTGCCATTATACAGCACAGGCGCCGTCAACAGGCGGTGCAGCAGATCGCTTTGCGTCCACAGCGTCACGCCGCCGTCGGTGGTGAGCGCCAGCAGACGGTCGTTTTGATCAACCAGGTAAATACGGTTGCCGTCGACGATGAAATCGTTCACTGAACCCAGCTCACGTTTCCACATAATCTGGCCGCTGCGTAGATCCAGCGCCGTCAGGTTGCCGTTGTAGGCCAGCGCATAAATCACCCCGTTCACGATAACCGGCGTCGTATCGACGTCGTTAAGACGGTCAATTTCAGTCGGACCGGTGGCGGTAGAGATACGCTGCTGCCAAATCATCTGGCCCTGCTGCATCAGCACCGCGCTGACGCGACCGTTATCGCCGCCCACAATCGCTGCGCCGTACGCGGTAGCCGGTGCGGATTCGCCGCGCAGAGAGAGCGCTGGCATATCCAGGTTAACGGTCCATTTCACCGCGCCGTCAGCTTCGTTCAGCGCCTGCAGCTGACCGTTAGTAGTATGAATAAGCACCATACCGTCGCTGACGACCGGACGGGAAATCGCTTCACCCGCCACGCTCGCTTCCCATGCGACGGTACCGTCGCTGGTGTTCAGCGCGTAAACTTTCGCTTTTTCGCTACCGATATAAACATGGCCGCCGGAAACGGTCACGCCGCCGGAGAGCAGCGCAGGAGCGCGGGAGAACCAGCCGTCTTTCTCGGCCAGGTTAACCGACCACACCTCTTTGCCGTCGCCTGAATTCAGGGCTTTAACTGTGCCTTTACGATCGGCGGCATACACGACGCCATCAGCAAAAGCCGGGTGCAGGTTAGAGTAAAATTCGCCAATACCGCCGCCAACGGAGGTGCTCCAGGACGTGGACGGCGTAAACTGGTTTTCCACCGTCGGCAGTGGCGACATTTTCACCACATCTTCTTCGCTGTTAAACAGCGAACAGCCGCTCAATAAGGTAACGGAAAGCAGCCCTGGCAGAAGTAATTTACGCAATTGCATCGAGTCCCTCTCAGATGGACAAATTATTTATTTTCATACGCATCATTTCGCTGAGCGCCGGTGAAGCATCGCTTTTTGCGCCCGCTTCCCATGCCGCTTTCGCCCCTTGCTTATCGCCTTTGCTCAGCAGGATCTCACCGCGCAGATCGGCGACAATCGCGGTCCAGCCTTCGCCTTTCACGGCATCCAGGGTTTTCAGCGCGGCATCAGGCTGCTTAAGCTGCAGCTGGACGCGAGCAAGACGCATATTGATAACCGATTTCAGGTTATCATCAGAAGCGGCCGTAAGCCCCTGCTGAAGCTGCTTTTCAGCGTTCTGCAGGTCGTTTTTATCGACAAACTGCTGCGCCAGCTCAAGAGACGCAAACGCACCATAGGTGTTTTTGCTGTCGGCGGCAAATTTCTGCGCAGCGTTCAGCGCTTCTGGTTTATCCGATTTGAGCGCGGAAATCGCATTTTCATAAGCCAGAGACGAGCCTCTGGCGGTGTCCAACTGATGGGAGGTCCAGTAGCGCCAGCCAACCAGCGCGCCAACGCCCAAAATCACCCCGACGGCCAGCGCTTTGCCATTTTCAGCAAAGAAGCGCTTCAGCGCGTCGACCTGATCGTTTTCGTTATTGTAAAGTTCCACGCAGTCCTTCTCCTGACTAATGTTTCCCGGGAAATTAACCCAGAAGTGTGCGCAAATGCGCGGCAACGCTATCCTGCGTTACGGTAGTTTGCTCACCTGAGCGTAAATCTTTCACTACCACGTTTCCGTCAGCGATTTCTGCTTCGCCCAGCACCAGCGCAACGCGAGCGCCCCATTTATCAGCGCGAGCAAACTGCTTCTTAAAGTTGCCGCCGCCGTGGTTGGTCATCAGCTTAACGCCGGGTAACGCATCGCGTACCTGTTCAGCCAGACGCATTGCTGCGGACTGGGTGTCAGTTCCGGAGGCTACCAGGTATATATCGACAACAGGATCGGCTTTAAATTCCGGATTCACTGCCTGAACCAGTAAAACAAGACGTTCCAGCCCCATCGCAAAGCCGACGCCAGGCGTTGCGCGACCGCCAAGCTGCTCAACCAGACCGTCATAACGCCCACCGGCACAGACGGTTCCCTGTGAGCCGAGGCTGGTGGTAACCCACTCAAACACGGTGCGGTTGTAATAGTCGAGACCGCGCACCAGACGCTGATTCACGGTATAGCGGATACCGGCATCATCCAGCAGCGCGCAAAGTCCCGCAAAATGCGCTTTGGACTCTTCATCAAGATAGTCGCCCAGCGTCGGGGCGTCGTTCAGCAGCGCCTGGACGTCCGGGTTTTTAGAATCCAGCACGCGCAGCGGGTTAGTGTACATGCGGCGTTTGCAGTCTTCGTCCAGCTTATCTTTATACTGCTCAAGATAGGCCACCAGCGCGTCGCGATAGTTAGCGCGAGCCTCCAGCGAACCGATAGAGTTCAGCTCCAGCGCAACGTGGCTGGAGATGCCCAGCTCGCGCCACCAGCGGGCGGTCAGCATAATCAGCTCGGCATCAATATCCGGCCCCTGCAGACCGAACGCTTCCGCGCCAATCTGGTGGAACTGGCGATAACGCCCTTTTTGCGGACGTTCGTGGCGGAACATCGGCCCGATATACCACAGGCGCTGTTCTTGATTGTACAGGAGACCATGTTCGATGCCGGCGCGTACGCAGCCAGCGGTACCTTCCGGACGCAGAGTCAGGCTATCGCCGTTACGGTCCTCAAAGGTGTACATCTCTTTTTCAACCACGTCGGTCACTTCGCCGATAGCGCGTTTGAATAACGGGGTCTGCTCTACAATCGGCAAACGGATTTCGCTGTAACCGTAGCTACCAAGCACCTGCTTCAGTGAGCCTTCAATGCGCTGCCAGAGAGCGGTTTCGCCCGGCAGATAATCGTTCATGCCACGGATGGCTTGAATGTTCTTTGCCACGTTTATTCTCTTTATATATACAAAAATGAACCCCGGCGCCTCGCGCCCGCAGGTTCAATCATACACGGGAAGCGTATCGCTTCCCAACACGTTATTTCGCTTCAACCTGCTGAATATCGATGCGACGCGCCTCATCAAGCATCGATGCTTTAGCGCGAATACGCGCTTCCAGCTGATCGATCATATCGTCGTTATCCAGTCTGTCTTTACGTACGCCGTCTTCGTACAGGCCGCTTTTCTTGTTGCCGCCGGTCACGCCGAGGGTGGAAACCAGCGCCTCGCCGGGACCGTTTACCACGCAGCCAATGATCGAAATATCCATCGGCGTAATGATATCTTCCAGCCGCTGCTCCAGCGCGTTAACGGTACCGATAACGTCAAACTCCTGACGTGAACATGTCGGGCAGGCAATGAAGTTGATCCCGCGAGAGCGAATGCGCAGCGACTTGAGAATATCGAAGCCCACTTTGATCTCTTCAACCGGATCCGCCGCCAGGGAGACGCGCAGCGTATCGCCGATCCCTTCAGACAGCAGCAGGCCGAGGCCGATCGCGGACTTCACCGCGCCGCTGCGCGCCCCGCCCGCTTCGGTGATCCCGAGGTGCAGAGGCTGATCGATCTGTTTCGCCAGCAGGCGGTAGGATTCAACCGCCAGGAACACATCGGAAGCTTTCACGCTGACTTTAAACTGATCGAAGTTGAGACGATCGAGGTGATCGACATGGCGCATTGCCGATTCCAGCAGCGCCTGCGGGGTGGGTTCACCGTATTTTTCCTGGAGATCTTTTTCCAGAGAGCCGGCGTTCACCCCGATGCGGATAGGGATGTTTTTATCGCGAGCGCAGTCCACCACCATGCGGATACGCTCTTCGTTACCGATATTGCCCGGGTTAATGCGCAGGCAATCAACGCCGTATTCCGCTACCTTCAGGGCAATGCGGTAATCGAAGTGGATATCGGCAACCAGCGGTATGCTAACCTGCTGTTTGATAAGCTTGAACGCTTCCGCCGCGTCCATCGTCGGCACCGAAACGCGCACGATATCCGCGCCAACGCGCTCAAGGGCTTTAATTTGATTTACCGTCGCCGCCACATCGGTGGTGCGCGTGTTTGTCATCGACTGTACGGCGATGGGAGCGCCATCGCCAATCGGCACATTCCCAACGTAAATTCGCTTTGATTTTCTACGTTGAATCGGAGCCTGGTTATGCATGAAAAATCTCCCGCGTTACCCGTCTGTTACTGCGCCGGT
>ENA-UESL01000984-UESL01000984.1-human-gut-metagenome-genome-assembly--contig:-NODE-984-length-13759-cov-20.507894_pt1 | contig 13759 bp, 9 predicted proteins | sample MGYA00243008_ERZ508009 | MGnify/ENA primary metagenome ERZ508009 (study PRJEB26167, sample SAMN06115396) | human gut metagenome | host: Homo sapiens | place: China:Guangxi | collected 2016-06-08...
CGCTGAAGCCAAATCAGGACGCCGCTACGTTACTTGTCCGTAACCATGCACGGAATGGCGACAAACGGACACGGATAACGAAACAAGGCGTTAAGGATTAGTGAGTTACTGACAACTCACGCAACAAATCCGGTTACGGAAAAAGATTGCGCCGTTCCTCCCCGTTTTGCGTACCGGCGACGGACTCTTCACCAACTAATTTTGAACCTAAAAAAATAAGGACGATGAAGAGTACATTTTCAGTAATCTACTACCTCAAACGTCAGGTAGTGAAAAAGGACGGGACAGTACCCGTCATGGGACGCATTACGGTGGACGGCAGCCAAACGCAGTTCAGCTGCAAACTGACCGTCGATCCCAAGCTGTGGGACACCAAAGGGGGACGTGTCACGGGCAGAAGCTCGGCGGCACTCGAAACGAACCGCATGCTCGACAAGATGCGTGTGCGCATCAACAAACACTATCAGGAAATCATGGAGCGTGACAACTTCGTCACGGCGGAGAAGGTCAAGAACGCCTTTCTCGGACTGGAACATCGCTATCACACGCTGATGCAGGTGTTCCGGCAGCACAACGAAGACTACGAGAAACAGGTGGATGCTGGCATGAAAGCCAAAGGCACGCTCCTGAAGTACAGGACCGTTTACAAGCACCTGCAAGAGTTCCTCACCATCCGCTACCGCGTGAAGGACATCGCGCTGAAAGAGCTTACGCCCGCCTTCATCTCCGACTTCGAGATGTTCCTGCGCACGGACAAGCACTGCTGCACCAACACCGTGTGGCTGTATGTCTGCCCCTTGCGGACGATGGTGTTCATCGCCATCAACAACGAGTGGCTCACACGCGACCCATTCCGGGAGTATGAAATCAAGAAGGAGGAAACGACACGCAGTTTCCTGACGAAAGAGGAAATCCGGCTGCTGATGGAGGGCAGGCTGAAAAACGCCAAGCAGGAGCTTTACCGCGACCTCTACCTGTTCTGCGCCTTCACGGGCCTGTCGTTCGCCGACATGCGCAACCTGACGGAAGAGAACATCCATACCTACTTCGACGAACACGAGTGGATAAACATCAACCGCCAGAAGACGGGCGTGGTGTCCAATATCCGCCTGCTCGACATCGCAAAGCGCATCATCGACAAATACCGGGGTCTGTGCGGGAACGGCAGGATTTTCCCCGTTCCCCACTACAACACGTGCCTTGCCGGAATCCGTTCCGTCGCCAAGCGTTGCGGCATCACCAAGCACATCACGTGGCATCAGAGCCGACACACGGCAGCCACGACGGTGTTCCTCTCCAACGGCGTACCCATCGAAACGGTCAGTTCCATGCTGGGACACAAGAGCATAAAAACGACGCAGATATACGCGAAAATCACCAAAGAAAAGCTCAACCAAGACATGGAGAACCTTGCCGCAAGGTTGAACGGCATCGAGGAATTTGCAGGTTGCACCATCTAAAAACAGAGAAGCCATGACACGAGGAACCATCATCATAGAGGACAACAGGGTCAGCGTAACCGGTAACGGGGTATGGATGACCGCCACAGAAATCGCCGGGCTGTTCCACACGGGCGTCCCGGCAGTGAACGCCGCCATCAGAGCCGTCCGCAAGCCGGACGTGCTGAACGACTACGAGGTGTGCCGCTACATGCGGCTTGAAAACGGGCTGCACGCGGATGTTTACTCGCTTGAAATCATCATCCCCGTCGCCTTCCGGCTGAACACCTACCATGCGCACGTGTTCCGCACGTGGCTGGTAGGCAAGGCACTCACGAAGGAAAAGCGGCAGGCATACGTGATGTTCATACAGAACGGAAAAGCCGGGTATTGCTAAACACACATACATATAATTATAAAGGAAACGGACAGCCCGTATGGAGTTGCCCGTTCCCTTTTTTCATGCAGCCGCCTTATTCCATCGGCTTGCTGTAGTTCGCCTCCAGCAGCTCACGCAACCCCGATTCGGGGTAAAGCACCTTTCCTCCCAAAAGGATAAAGGGCAGCACCCTGTTGTTGCGGTACTCCTGCAAGGTGCGGCGGCTGACACGGAGCAGTTCCGCCACCTCCCTGTCCGTCAGGTAACGCTCCCCGTCCAACGGCGGGCGGTAACTTTCCAGAAAGGCGGAGAGCCATTTCGAGCCTTTGCGCATGTTCTGCACGACGGTGGCAAGCGGCTCGTCCTCCATCGTAAACACTTCATTGTTCTCGTTCATCATAACTTCGGATTCAGTGGGTTGTGAATAATAAAAATCAAATCATTTTCCGCCGGGATAGAGCGTGCCGACAAGCGGAATGAGCCTTTTGACCTCCTCCGGCTTGTAATAGAACCTGCGGTTTATCTGCGAGTAGCCGATAAGCCGCCTGTCACGCAAAGTCTGCAACGTGCGCGGGCTGATCCTCAACTGCCCGCAGACCTCCTCGCCCGTGAGCCACCTTTCCATCCGCCCGCCGTCGCTCCTGCGCCTCAGGGCGGCTACCTTCTCCGCGAGGGCGTTGAAGGACGCCACCATCATCTCGAAGGTCTTTTTCTCGATAGATACTATTTCCATAAGCAAAACATTTCAGAGTTTGCCGCAAAGGTAACGAAGCCGCCTTGCACACGTGCCGTTTCCCGCTAAAAGGCAGCTTGTTGCGCCGTCTGTCCGGTTTACGGAGCCATTATCCGTAAAAATCTTACGTGAGCCACGTAGTGAGCTGTTAAAGCCCCTTTGGTTTATTGCCGAATTTTGCCGCAGAAACCAAAAGAAAGGACTGAATATGAAAGTGATAACGATGGAAAGTTCCGCCTTCACCGCATTGACGGAACAGATAGCCGAGATAGCGGCACACGTGCGTGCCGTTTCCGGCGGGAGAAAGGAAGAAGCTCCCGACAGGCTGCTCACCACCCGCGAGGCGGCGCACCTGCTGAACGTGAGTTGCCGCACCCTCCAGCGCATGCGCAGCGAACAGCGCATCGCCTATGTCGTGCTGCGCGGCAAGTGCCGCTATCGGCAGTCGGAAATCGACCGCCTGCTCGAAGACAGCACCGTCACGGGAGATGCCGCGACACCGGAACAGATGAAACGCAACCACACGCTGCGCACGGGCGGCAGACCCAAAGGAAGGAGGACGTAAGACATGGAACTGCTTACCCGCAACAATTTCGAGAACTGGATGCAGAAGGTGATGGAACGGCTCGACCGTCAGGACGAGATGCTGCTATCCATGCAGCCGTCCGGCAAAGCCCCGAACCCGATGGAAGGGATCAGGCTTTTCGACAACCAAGACCTGTGCATGCTGCTCCAGATCAGCAAGCGCACCCTGCAACGCTACCGCAGCATCGGCGCATTGCCCTACAAGACGCTCGGCAAAAAGACCTATTACAGCGAGGCGGACGTGCTGACGTTCCTCTCCGAACATGTAAAGGATTTCCGCAAGGAAGACATAGCCTTCTACAAGGCTCGTATCCATAATTTCTTTCAAAAATAACCATTAAAACATTTTTCAGATGGCAAAGAAAAAAGACGAAAAGGACGTGCTGGTTGTCCGTGACGAGAAGACGGGCGAAATCAGCGTGGTAGCCGGGCTGAACGCCGACGGCTCCCCCAAGCGTATCCCCGCGAAAGCGGAGAACGCGCAGAGTTTCCTGCAATTCGACCGGCACGGCGACGTGCTGGACAACTTCTTCAGGAACTTCTTCCGGCAGTGCAGGGAACCCAGCCGCTTCGGTTTCTACCGTGTCGCGGCGGACCAAGCCGACAAACTGCTGGAGGTTATCAAGGACTTGCTGAAAGATCCCGACGGCAACAAGGAGATGCTTGCGCCCCACAAGGTGGACACCTCCGGCTACGAAAAGAAAGTACAGGAGGAGCAGTCCGCCGAAAAACAGGAACAACCGGAACAGAAACAAGATGACGAACCTAAAAAACAGGAAGAAATGGAACAGAAAAACGAACAGAATCAGGAAAGTCCTCAGCAGACGCAGGGCAACCGGGGCTACCAGCCCATCGACGAGAGCAAGATCAACTGGCAGAAGTTGGAGGAGAAATGGGGCGTGAAGCGCGACGACCTTGAAAAGTCGGGCGACCTTAACAGGATGCTCAACTACGGCAAGTCCGACTTGGTGAGGGTGTCGCCCAATTTCGGCGGAGAGGCTTTCGAACTGGACGCCCGCCTCTCCTTCAAGAAGGACGGCGAGGGCAACGTCAGCCTTGTGCCGCACTTCATCCGCAAGGAGCAGAAGCTCGACGACTACAAGGAACACAAGTTCTCCGACGATGACCGGAAGAACCTGCGCGAAACGGGCAACCTCGGCAGGGTCGTGGACCTCGTGGACAGGGAAACGGGCGAGATCATCCCCTCGTTCGTCAGCATCGACCGCAAGACGAACGAAATCACGGATGTCCCGGCCAGCAAGGTGCGCATACCGGAGCGCATCGGCAAGACGGAAATCACCAAGCAGGAGCAGGGCATGCTGCGTGCCGGGCTACCCGTGCGCGACAAGCTCATCGAGCGCAAGGACGGCAGGAAGTTCGTCACCACCCTGCAAGTGAATGTGGAACAGCGCGGCGTGGAGTTCGTGCCGGGAACCGGCAGGTCGCCCCGTACCGCCCAAACGCAGGAAACGAAGAACAACCCCGCACAAGGACAGGCGCAGGGTACGGAGAATGCCGGGGGCACGAACAAGGAGCAACGCCGCAACACGTGGACGAACGCCGACGGCAGCATCCGCCCCATCAGCAAATGGAGCGGCGTGGACTTCACCGAACAGCAGAAAGCCGACTACGTGGCGGGCAAAGCCGTGAAACTGGAGAACGTGACCGACAAGCAGGGCTTCCACGCCACGATGTACATCAAGTTCAACCCGGAGAAGGGACGCCCGTACCGCTACGACACCAACCCCGACAACGCGCAGAAGGTCGCGCCTTCCAACGAGAGCCGCACGCAGGTGGCGGTGAACAGCGAGGGCAAGACCAACGAGGCTACCAAGAACCTGAAGGAGCCGTTGCGAAAGGGACAGACCGCCCCGAAGGACACCGCACAGCAACAGCAGCAGGAGAAGCCGCAGAAGAAAACGGGCAAGGGCATGAAGATGTAATCCAGTGTCCGCCACTAAATCCGAAGTAACATTTGTAAAATTCAAAACGACAGAAAAATATGAAGACAATCATTGCAGAAAAGCCGTCTGTGGCACGTGAGATCGCCCGCATCGTGGGCGCGACAAAGAGAGAGGAAGGATATTTCGAGGGAGGCGGCTACGCCGTGACATGGGCGTTCGGACACCTCGTGCAGCTTGCCATGCCCGACGGCTACGGCATACGCGGCTTCGTCCGTGACAACCTGCCCGTCATCCCCGACACCTTCACGCTCGTCCCCCGTCAGGTAAAGACGGAGAAGGGCTACAAGCCCGACAGCGGCGTGGTGACGCAGATCAAGACCGTCACCCGGCTATTCAAGGAAAGTGAACAGATCATCGTGGCGACCGATGCCGGACGCGAGGGTGAGCTTATTTTCCGCTACCTCTACCATTACACCGGATGCGCCACCCCGTTCGTCCGCCTCTGGATAAGCTCGCTTACCGACAAGGCTATCCGCGAGGGACTGCGCAACCTTGAAGCGGGCGGCAAATACGACGACCTCTATCTTGCCGCCAAAGCGCGGAGCGAATCGGACTGGCTCGTGGGCATCAACGGCACGCAGGCACTCTCCATCGCCGCCGGACACGGCACTTACTCCGTCGGGCGGGTGCAGACACCTACATTGGCGATGGTGTGCGCACGCTACTGGGAGAACCGCCGCTTCACGCCCGAAGCCTTCTGGCAGCTCCATATCGCAACGGACGGCTGCGACGAAGGAACTGTGAAGTTTTCCTCTTCCGAAAAATGGAAAGAGAAAGAGCCCGCGACGGAACTGTATAATAAGGTGAAGTCGGCAGGCACAGCCACCGTCACGAAAGCCGAACGCAAGGAGAAGACGGAGGAAACACCGCTCCTGTACGACCTGACCACGCTCCAGAAGGAAGCCAACACCAAGCACGGCTTCACGGCGGAACAGACGCTTGAAATCGCGCAGAAGCTCTACGAGAAGAAGCTCATCACCTATCCGAGAACCGGAAGCCGCTACATTCCCGAAGACGTGTTCGCCGAAATCCCCAAGCTGCTCGCCTTCATCGGGGCTTTGCCCGAATGGAAAGGCAAGGTGCAGCCGAAAGCCGTCCCGACACGCAGAAGCGTGGACGGTAGCAAGGTGACGGACCACCACGCCCTGCTCGTCACGGGAGAGAAACCGCTGTTCCTCTCCAAAGAAGACAACACCGTCTATCAGATGGTTGCCGGGCGCATGATCGAGGCGTTCTCCGAGAAATGCGTCAAGGACACCGCTACCGTCACGGCGGAGTGTGCCGGAGTGGAGTTCACGGTGAAAGGCAGCGTCATCAGGCAAGCCGGATGGCGTGCCGTATATGGTGAGGAGGACAAGGAAGAAACCGCCATCCCCGGCTGGCGGGAAGGCGACACGCTGACGTTGAAAGGCTGTTCCATCACGGAGGGAAAGACCAAACCCAAGCCGTTGCATACCGAAGCAACCTTGCTCTCGGCTATGGAAACGGCGGGCAAGGACATAGAGGACGACGCACTCCGTCAGGCTTTGAAGGACTGCGGCATCGGCACGCCCGCCACCCGTGCCGCCATCATCGAAACGCTCTTCAAGCGCGGCTACATGGAACGCTGCAAGAAATCGCTTGTGCCGACAGAAAAAGGGCTTGCCCTTTACTCTGTCGTGAAGACGATGCGCATCGCCGACGTCGCCATGACGGGCGAATGGGAGAAGAATCTGGCACGCATCGAGCGCGGGGAGCTGCCCGCCGACACCTTCTGCAAGGAGATAGAGGCGTACACAAAGGAGATTACCTCCGAACTGCTCTCGTGCGACAAGCTGTTCGCCCGCAGGGATTCCGGCTGCAAGTGTCCCAAGTGCGGAACGGGCAGTATGCAGTTCTACGGCAAGGTCGTCCGCTGCGACAACGCGGACTGCGGGCTACCCGTGTTCCGCCTGAAGGCGAACCGCACCCTTTCCGATGACGAGATCAAAGAGCTGCTCACCGATGGGCATACGAAGCCGCTCAAAGGCTTCAAGAGCAAGCAGGGCAAGAGCTTCGACGCCATAGTCGCCTTTGACGGGGACTATAACACGACTTTCGTGTTCCCCGAAAGGAAAACGAGCAGGAAATTTTCAGGACGGAAGAAATAGTATTAACTTTGCCACTTGTTCAGAGTAATGAATTGTTCTTCGATACCGGATTACACTCATACTTTGGATTTAGTGGTGGCACTCGGAGGGATACCGAGTGCCTTTTTCTTCCTTTTTCCAACCGATTATCCCGTTAATTATCAATCCGCTAAATCCAAAGTAATGAACAACAAGAAGAAAAACGAAGGTCAGACCGACTTTTCCTATTACGGTCTGTACCTGCTGGACTATCTCCGCACGAACAGGTTTGAACAGGCTTCCGACGATGCCTTCATCCGGGAACGTGCCGACCGTGCCGCCGAAACGTATGAGCGTGCGCGGCTCGAAGGCTATCCGTCCGAGGGGGCGCAGGAGTTGGCGATGGACACGCTCCTGCGTGGTCTTCGCTATTCCAAGTACGCCATCCTCCGCGAAGTCGTGGAAAACGAGTTTGCCGACGAAGTGCCGGAAAAGAAACGCGAAGCCTTCATCCGAAAGCTGCTGCCGCCTGTCGGCAACGTATTCTCCGCCTATGATCTTTCGGACGACAACTTCGCCCTGTCGCCCGAATACGACCTGCTCTACACGGAGCTGACGGGAGCCGTCGTCCTTTATATCGGGGAATATGGCGTTTAACCGCAAACAACGGCTGCGGGACAACATCGAGGCGATACGGACGGCATTCATCCTTGACAGGGAACGGAGGACGGCAACCGCCGAGGAACAAGCCATACTTCGGAAGTATTGCGGTTTCGGCGGGTTGAAGTGCATACTGAACCCGGCAAAGGAACTGACGGATGCCGTGCATTGGGCGAAATCGGACCTCGAACTGTTTGCCCCTACGGTGGAACTGCACAGGCTGGTGCGTGAAAACAGCAAGGACGATACGGAGTACAAGCGGTACGCGGATGCCATGAAGCAGTCCGTGCTGACCGCATTCTACACACCGCCGGAGATAACCGGCACGATTGCGGAGGCTCTGCATGAACACGGCATACGTCCCGACCGTGTGTTGGAGCCGTCGGCGGGCGTGGGCGCATTCGTGGATGCCGTGCTGGAAAACAAGCCGGACGCGGACATCATGGCTTTCGAGAAAGACCTGATGACGGGCAAGATATTGGGACACCTGCATCCCGACCAAAAGGTAAGGGTGCAGGGATTCGAGAAGATAGAGAAGCCCTTCACGGATTATTTCGACCTTGCCATCTCGAACATCCCGTTCGGCGACGTGGCTGTGTTCGACCCGGAGTTTACAGGAAGCCAAGACCCGGCAAGGCGTTCCGCACCGAAGGCAATACACAACTACTTCTTCCTGAAAAGCCTTGACGCTGTGCGTGAGGGCGGCATCGTGGCGTTCATCACCTCGCAGGGGGTGCTGGACGCACCGTCCAACGCACCCATACGCGAGTATATGATGCGTAATGCCAATCTGGTGGGTGTCGCACGCCTGCCGAACAATCTCTTCACGGACAACGCGGGTACGGAGGTGGGCAGCGACCTGATTATCCTGCAAAAGAACAGCGGAAAGAACGGGGAACTGTACTACAACGAGAAACTTTTCATGCAGACCGAACAGACGCCCATCGGCACTTCGGTGAACGGGTATGTATGGAGCATCAGCTCTCTTTCCAATACGGATTTAATCAGAGGCACAGACCCTTACGGGAAACCTGCCTATCAACTCCTGCACCGGGGCGGCATCGGGCAAATGGCGGAGGACTTGCGGGAACATCTGAAAATCGAGTTGCATCAGTTTGACAAAGAACTGTATGAAATGTACAGCCTGCATCCGGCACAGGGGAAAAGCACGGTTACGGAAACCATTTCCATACCAGTTGTCACTCCTGAGATACAGCCACGTAATGAAATGGCAGCCAAGCCCGAAGCGGTAACACCGCAGCCGGAGGAAGAAAAGCCGGAGATAGAGCCGCACCGTCCCGATTATTCGGAGGGCGTGCAGCTCTCCCTGCTCGACCTCTGGGGCATGACCGAGGAGGTACGCAAGCAGGAAGCACCCTCCAAGAAGAAAAAGACGGCGAAAAAGGAAAGCCCGGCAAGACGTATGCCTCCCAAACCGCAGGCGCAGGTTACGCCGAAGGTTACGACCGCACCGCCACAGCCGTCTGCCGCACCACCGACGGAGAACAGGGACAGCCAAGAAACAAAGCCGGTGAGTGTCGCAGCCAAAGCCGATCCGGATGATATTTACGCCACTTTGGATTGGGATACCAACCCGCCCATCAACGGCTTCTATGAAATGATGATGGACCTCACGCCGGAGCGACGCAAGGAGCTTCGCAGGCTGGCGGCACAGCATCAGGAGAAACGGCAGCATGTCACGGGCGTGAAAGCCGCACCGGAGCAGGAAACACGGCGACCCAAAACACAGCCGGAAATTGCCGCCAATCCTGCCGCTCCCGCAACGGAAACGGCTGCAACCTCCCTTTTCCCCGAAATGGAAGCGGAAAAACCGAAGGAGGAACCTCTCTACCTTTCTCCCCGTCCGTTCAACGGTCTGCTGGAGCCGCACTACCGTGACGGCTCTATGGTACTGGATGCGTCACGCAATCTCGGCTATTTGAAAGACCTCACGCTTTACGGCGCGACATTCCAACCGCTTGACCTGACCGGCTACCAGAAGGAGAAAGCGATGTTGTATGTGTCACTCCGTGATTCATACGAGCGGCTTTACCGCTACGAGGCGGAGTACCACGATGAAGGGTCTGCGCAACGCGGAGCGTTGAACACCTGCTACGATGAGTTTGTCATGCGCTACGGCAACCTCAACGCCAAGCAGAACGTGAAACTGGTGATGATGGATGCAGGAGGACGCGACATCCTTTCGCTGGAACGGGCGGAGGACGGCAGGTTCGTCAAGGCGGATATTTTCGAGCGTCCCGTTTCTTTCTCGGTGGAGAGCCATGCCAACGTCAGCTCTCCCGAAGAGGCGTTATCCGCATCGCTCAACAAGTTCGGCACGGTCAATCTTGATTATATGCGGGAGATAACCGACAGCACGGAGGAGGGATTGCTTGACGCCCTCAAAGGACGCATCTTCTACAACCCGCTCGTAACCGGTTACGAGATAAAGGACAGGTTCATCGCCGGGAACGTGATAGAGAAGGCGGAGCGCATCAAGGCATGGATGGGTGACAACCCAGAAAACGGGCGTATGCCGGAAGTGAAGCAGGCGTTGTTGGCTCTGAAAGAAGCCGAGCCGCCGCGCATCGCCTTCGAGGACCTCGACTTCAATTTCGGGGAACGCTGGATTCCGACGGGCGTGTACGCCGCCTACATGAGCCATCTTTTCGACACGGACGTGAAAATCGCCTACTCCGCAAGCATGGACGAGTATTCGGTGGCGTGCGGCTACCGCACCATGAAAATCACGGACGAGTTTTTAGTGAAGGGCTATTACCGGAACTATGACGGTATGCACCTGTTGAAACACGCCCTGCACAACACCTGCCCCGACATGATGAAGTCCATCGGCAAGGATGAGCATGGCAATGACATCAAGGTGCGCGACAGCGAGGGCATACAGCTCGCCAACGCCAAGATTGACGAAATCCGTAACGGGTTCTCGGAATGGCTGGAAGAGCAGTCGCCGCAGTTCAAGGAACGGCTGACGACAATGTACAACCGCAAGTTCAACTGTTTCGTGCGACCGAAGTATGACGGTTCGCACCAGACGTTTCCCGACCTCAATCTGAAAGGATTGGCAAGCCGGGGTATTCAAAGCGTTTATCCGTCGCAGAAGGATTGCGTCTGGATGATAAAACAGAACGGAGGCGGGATCTGTGACCACGAAGTTGGAACAGGTAAAACACTGATAATGTGTATTGCAGCGCATGAAATGAAGCGTCTGAACTTGGCGCACAAGCCGATGATTATCGGCTTGAAGGCGAACGTGGCGGAGATAGTAGCCACTTATCAGGCGGCATATCCTAATGCGAGGATTCTCTACGCTTCGGAAAAGGATTTCTCGACTGCCAACCGCGTGCGTTTTTTCAACAACATCAAGAACAACGACTACGATTGCGTCATCATGTCGCACGACCAGTTCGGCAAGATACCACAGTCGCCGGAGTTGCAACAGCGCATCCTGCAAGCGGAGCTTGACACGGTGGAGGAAAACCTTGAAGTGCTGCGGCAGCAGGGCAAGAACGTGTCGCGGGCGATGCTGAAAGGATTGGAGAAACGCAAGCACAACCTTGTGGCGAAGTTGGAGAAAGTGGAACACGCCATCAAATCCCGCACGGATGACGTAGTGGACTTCAAGCAGATGGGCATCGACCACATCTTCATTGACGAGAGCCACCAATTCAAGAACTTGACTTTCAACACCCGGCATGACCGTGTGGCGGGGTTGGGAAACTCGGAAGGAAGCCAGAAAGCCCTGAATATGCTTTTTGCCATACGAACTATACAGGAGCGCACGGACAAGGACTTGGGGGCTACGTTCCTGTCCGGCACAACCATTTCCAACAGTCTGACGGAATTGTACCTGCTCTTCAAGTATCTGCGTCCGAAGGAATTGGAAAGGCAGGATATCCGATGCTTCGACGCATGGGCGGCAATTTTCGCCAAAAAGACAACCGACTTCGAGTTCAACGTGACGAACAATGTGGTTCAGAAGGAGCGTTTCCGATATTTCATCAAAGTGCCGGAGCTTGCCGCCTTCTACAACGAGATTACCGATTACCGCACGGCGGAGGACGTGGGTGTGGATCGTCCGCGTAAGAACGAGATACTGCATCACATACCTCCCACGCCCGACCAAGAGTATTTCATCAAACAGCTGATGCAGTTCGCCAAGACGGGTGACGCCACGCTGCTGGGCAGACCGCCCCTGTCGGAAACGGAGGAGAAGGCGAAGATGCTTATCGCCACCGATTACGCGCGGAAGATGGCTCTCGACATGCGCATGATAGACCCGCATTATGAGGACCACCCCGACAACAAGGCTTCCCACTGCGCCAAGACGATTGCGGAGTATTACCACAAATACGACGCGCAGAAAGGCACGCAGTTCGTGTTCTCGGATCTGGGAACATACCAGCCGGGCGACGGATGGAACGTGTACAGCGAGATAAAGCGGAAGCTGACGGAGGACTACGGCATCCCGGCAAGCGAGGTGCGCTTCATTCAGGAGTGCAAGACCGACAAGGCACGCAAGGGGGTGATAGACGCCATGAACGCCGGAACGGTGCGCGTGCTGTTCGGTTCCACTTCCATGCTCGGAACGGGTGTGAACGCGCAGAAACGGTGTGTCGCAATCCATCATTTGGATACGCCGTGGCGTCCATCCGACCTGCAACAGCGTGACGGACGCGGAGTTAGGGCGGGCAACGAGATTGCCAAGCGTTTTGCCGGGAACAATGTGGATGTCATCATCTACGCGGTGGAAAAGTCGTTGGACAGCTACAAGTTCAACCTGCTGCACTGCAAGCAGACGTTCATCTCGCAGCTCAAAAGCGGGGCGATGGGCGCACGTACCATCGATGAGGGGGCTATGGACGAGAAATCGGGCATGAACTTCTCGGAGTACATGGCGTTGCTCTCCGGCAATACCGACCTTTTGGACAAGGCGAAACTGGAGAAGCGTATCGCATCGCTTGAAGGGGAACGCAAGTCGTTCAACAAGGGCAAGCGCGATTCGGAGTTCAAGCTGGAAGCCAAGACGGGGGAACTGCGCAACAACACGGCTGTCATCGAAGCCATGACGGAGGACTGGAACCGTTTTCTTTCCGTTGTGCAGACTGATAAGGAAGGTAGTCGCCTTAATATTGTCAAGGTGGACGGCGTGGATTCAACCGACGAAAAAGTTATTGGAAAGCGTTTGCAGGAGATAGCCAAGAACGCCACGACGGGCGGTTTGTACAAGCCTGTCGGGGAGATTTACGGTTTCCCGATAATGGTGGTCAGCGAGAGGATACTCAAAGAGGGGCTGGAATTTACCGACAATCGCTTCGTGGTGGAAGGGAATTACAAATACACCTATAACAACGGGCATCTGGCGATGGCTGACCCGGTAGCCGCCGCACGTAATTTCCTGAATGCATTGGAGAGGATTCCGTCCATCATCGACCAGTATAAGGCGAAGAACGAGGTGCTGGAAAAGGAGGTTCCGCAGTTGCAGGAGATAGCGGGCAAGGTGTGGAAGAAGGAGGACGAACTGAAACAGTTGAAGTCCGAACTTGCCGCGCTTGACCGCAAGATACAGTTGGAGCTTGCGCCGCCCGCGCAGGAAGTCACCGAAAAAGAAAAGAACGGGCAGGAGATCAAGCCAGACCGCTCCAGACTGCTCTCCGCTCCATTGTGGTCATTTCCGGATTTTCAAATACCTTATGCTGATATTCGTCTACGCAGAGCATATACGGGATCTTCATAAGAGCGTCTGCCAGATGCTCTCTGCGGTATTCCTCTGCCTTATCTCCAAAGAAATTCTCCATCCACGGATAAGTCCAGAGCTCCATGCTCATGGAATGGATCTCATTGATCTCACTGGTGGAATGACATAATTCCGGGGTCTTCTGGTATTTTGCCGC
>ENA-UESL01000992-UESL01000992.1-human-gut-metagenome-genome-assembly--contig:-NODE-992-length-13640-cov-10.058615_pt1 | contig 13640 bp, 8 predicted proteins | sample MGYA00243008_ERZ508009 | MGnify/ENA primary metagenome ERZ508009 (study PRJEB26167, sample SAMN06115396) | human gut metagenome | host: Homo sapiens | place: China:Guangxi | collected 2016-06-08...
TACCTCATCCCCCAGCGCATCGTGATGTGGTCGGCGGGCGTGTCCTACTTCATGCAGGACGCCGCCCCCGCCACGCCCGAGGAAAAGAAAAAGCACCGCCTCGCAGTGCTCCGCAAGACCATCACCCACCCCTGCATCGCGTCGGTATTCGTGGGCATGGTCATTATGCTGACCCAGTGGCAGCTGCCCACCTTCCTCGGCAGGGCCGTCCAGTGTACCAGCAGCTGCAACATGACCATGTCGATGTTCCTCATCGGGGCCATCATCGGCAGCCGCGATCTTCACCCGCTGCTGGACAAGGACGTCATCCTCTACTGCATCATCCGGCTCTTCCTGATGCCGCTGGTGGTGCTGGTGGGATGCCGCGCGGCCCATGTGGGCCAGATGGCGACAGGCGTGGCCGTCGTTCTGGCCGGTATGCCGATGGGCGGCACCACCACCATCCTCGCCGAGAAGTACGGCGCAGACTCCACCTTCGCCAGCAAGTGTACGGCCATCTCCACGGTGCTGTCGCTCATCACGACGCCGCTGTGGTGTTTGGCGGTGTAGCCCTCTCCGTCACCTTCGGTGACACCTCTCCCAGAGGGAGAGGCACTGGCGAGCCGGGTAGGCCCACGCTGAATGAGTGAAGTTTCTTTATCTTGAAAACAGCAGTGCCCTGCTATAGAGGGCAGCAGCTTCGGAACAATATCCTTGTCAAGCTGCTGCTGATCTCTGTAGCAGGGCACTATTTTTTGCGTTATATTAAGCTTTCAGCAGTCAGCTTTGAGCTGTCCGGCCTGCCAATGGCTCCCCCTCTGGGGGAGCTGTCACGCCTGCGGCGTGACTGAGAGGGCTACATACCCCGCCTTCTCGATGCACCTGCGTCCCTCGTCGGTGTCCAGCCAGTCGTAGACCTTCCGCTGGGGGCTGTCGGGGGCGGCGTCCGCGTGGACGACTGCGTAGAACTCGTTGCAGAGCGGGTAGCTCTCATCGGCGATGGTGTCATTGCCGGGGGTCATGCCGTCCACGGCCAGCAGACGGAGGCCGGGCTTCGAGTACATCTGGTCGATATAGTAGTAGACCGAAAAGCCGATGGCGTTGGCGGAGTTGTTGTACTCGGCGATGCTGTCCACGAGGCCGCCCATGTCGGCGGGGGCAAGCTCGGTGGGCGCGGCCATCAGCTGGCCGTCGCCCTTGTCGATGAGCAGCTTTTTGAAGAGGGTCTGACTGCCCGAGTCCACACCCCGCTGGAACGCCACGATGGGGGAGTCCGCGCCGCCCACGTCTTTCCAGTTGGTGATGCGGCCCGCATAAATATCCCGCAGCTGCTGCTGGGTCAGGCTCTGGACGGGATTCTCTTCGTTGACGATGAAGACCAGCGCGTCCCGGCCGATGGCTTTCTGCTCAAGCTTTGCGTCGGCCTCGGCCAGCTCTTCCTTGACGTACTCGGGGGCCTCGTAGACGATGAGCAGCTGTGCGCCGTAGTCCTCGCTGTCGCTGCGGGACCAGAGGCCGAAGTTCTCCCAGGCATAGGCCGTGGTACTGACGGTGATGCCGGTCTGGGCCTCGAGAAGGTCCATGCCGGTGACATCGGCCTTCATCTGGGCCATCAGGGGGATGCAGGCCGTGGAGCCGTCGAGGCGGGGGAACTCGTCCTCGGTCAGGAAGGGGACGGGCGTGTCCGCATCGGGGACAGACGCTGCCGGAGAGTCGGCGGGGGAGTCCGCCGTGCCGGTATTGCAGGCGGTGAGCATCGCCGCCCCGAAGCTGAGGCCCATCACGCGCAGGAAGCTGCGGCGGGAGATCATCTCTTTCATATCAAAAACCTCCGTGTCAGTACAGGTAGCCCCCGCCAGCGTCGTCGCTGGGGGAGGAGAAGATGCTTTCGCGGTAGAGCCACTGGCCGGTGGAGTCCATCAGGCCGTAGTCGAAGCCCTGCCGCGCGATAAAGCAGTCGTCGGGCAGGTCGTCCGGGATGTAGCAGCTGCCGAGGCGGCGGAGAAGCACATTGCCCTCCATGTCCAGCACGTCGGAAAGGTTCGACGAGTCGCTGTTGTCCCGGTGGGCCGTGAGCAGAGGGCCGTTGGCGGTGTTGGTGAGGTAGGAAGCGTAGGTGTACTGCTCAGCCTCACCGGCGGACGACCAAAGCAGACCCTCTCCGCCATAGGTCTGGATGGCGAGGATGTCGTAGTTTTCGTCGTTGTACTGCAGCAGGGCGTAGCCGTCGGGCAGGGCCGTCACGCTGATGTACTGTGCTTCTTCAACGGGCGCTGCCTCCACGTCGGTCAGCAGCGCACCGGTGGTGCCGTCGTAGACTTTGAGGATGTTGTCCGTCGTCAGCACAGCGACGTTGCCGGAGCGGTAGTCGGTGTCGTACCGCTGGACGGCGGTCTTTTCGCCGCTGTCGAGATCGATGAGGGTGTAGGGGCTGTCCGGGTCATCGCTGCCGGAGAGGACGACGCAGCCGGGGGTGTAAGTGTTCACGGCCCGGTCGAAGCGGCCCAGCTCCACGGCCTCGCCACCGTTCAAATCGTAGAGGATGGAGCGGCTGTCCTGACGGCTCTGGAGGCAGGCGACGCCAACGCCGCAGGCAGAGACGGCGCTGTCGTCTTCGCCGGTGAGCAGTTCGCCGGTGGTGACGTTGTAGAGGGCTTCGCGAGCGATGCCCCAGTCTGCGCCGCGGAACCAGCTCAAATCGAGCCAGTCGGCAAAGCCGCCGCGGTACGATGCGAGGGAGCTGGCCGTGCAGCCGTCCTCCCGCATCAGCACATTGCCCTCCCGGTCGGTGATGAGGACGTACTGGTGGAGCGGCTGGTCGGGGTCGTCGTAGGCGTAAGTAAGGCCCTCGGGCAGGTCGTAGCAGTTGAAGACGAGGCGCTGGCCGCCCTCATCCACAACGATACAGTCAAGGGCCGTCTCAGGCACGGGCAGCTCAGCTCCGGTGGCGAGGTCGTACACCCGAGTGCCGCCGGTGGTGCCGTTCTCGAAAGCCCAGACGTCAGCGTCGTCCCGCAGGATGAGCAGCCCGCCCGAGAGGGTGGCGTTCACGGCATAGGGAAAGGTCATGACGGCATTGCCGTCGGCGTCGTAAAGGGTGGAAGTGCGGTCCTCCGTGCCGGGGGTGGAGTGGGCCACGAGGTAGTGGCCCGTCTCGCCGGTGAGGGTGTCCTTCAGCAGCTGGATGCTGTCGGAGCTGCTGGCTTTGTAGAGCACTCTGCCGCCCCGGAGGATGGTGCCGCCGCCGTTCCCGGCGTAAGAATAGAGGTAGTGGAGCGAGTCATCGCTGAGCCATGCGTCGCTGTAATACTGCGGTGCCTGCGAGGACGCCGTCCCCTCGTGCCGGGGCGACGCCGCAGGCAGCAGCGAACAGCTCGTCAGCAGCCCGCCCGCCAGCACGAGGCAGGCGGCGCGGCGGCTGAGTCGAAGCAGAGTGGTCTTCATAGAAACACCTCACAGTCTCCCAGAATTTGACTTTCCCATCTATAGTATATACGAAAGACCCGGCCATTTCATTGCAGAAATGTGGCCGGGTCTGGTTACAGTTTTATGACAAGCTTATTCTTCGTCTCCCTGTTCCTTCAATTCCTTCAGGAAGGGCAGCAGAAAAGGCACCGAGATGCAGAAGGTGAGGCCATCGGCGATGGGCTGGCACAGCTCAATGCCGCTCAGGCCCCAGATGCGGGGCAGGGTGAGGATGAGCGGGATGAAGCAGACGCCCTGACGGCAGCAGGCGAGGAAGGTAGCCCGGCCCGACTTGCCGATGGACTGGAACATCATATTCGTCACGATGATGACGGGCTGTAAGAACATGGCGACGCACTGATACCGCAGGGCGGGCAGAGCCACGGCGGTGACCTCGGGGTCATCGCGGAAGAGGCGGATGAGGGGCTCGGCGTTGAACCAGCAGAGGGAGTTGAGCACCGCCATAAAGACGAAAGCCGTCGAGATGGTGAAGATGGCCGCTTTCCGCACCCGGGCAAAGCGGCGGGCGCCGTAGTTGAAGGCCGCTACAGGCTGCAGGCCCTGTCCGACGCCGATAGCCACCGACAGCACGAACTGGAAGATGCGGGACACGATGCTCATGCCGGCCACGGCGGCGTCGCCGTAGTTGCGGGCGGCGACGTTCAGCAGCATGCTGCCGATGCTGTTCAGGCCCTGACGGCCGAAGCTGGGCGCACCGTTGAAGAAGATCTGCCCGAAGTCCCGGGCGCTGCGGGTGACCTGGGTGATGCGGAATCGGCTGACGGTCTTGCCCCGCAGGAACATGGAAAGCAGGATGCAGAAGCTGATGCTCTGGCTCAGGGCGGTGGCCGTGCCTGCGCCGCCGGTCCCCATGCCGAGGCCGAAGATGAAGACGGGGTCCAGCACGATGTTGAGCACACCGCCGGTGACGAGGCCGATCATGGCGAAGCTGGCCTTGCCCTCGTAGCGGAGGATGTTGTTCATCACGAGGCTCGACATCATGAGCGGGGCCGCGATGAGGATGGGCCGCGCGTAGGCGCAGGCGTGGGGCAGGATGGTGTCGGTGCTGCCCAGCAGTATCATGAAGTCGGGCAGGGCAGCGAGACCGAGAACGGCCAGCACTGCGCCGAAGGTCAGCGCCGTGAAGAAGCTGGTGGAGGCAAACTTTGTGGCCGCATGGGTGTCCTGACTGCCGAGGCTGCGGCTGATGATGCCGCCCGCGCCGTGGCCCAGCATGAAGCCGAGGGCCTGAATGATGGCCATCAGGCTCGACACGACGCCCACCGCGCCCGACGCGCTGGTGGACAGCTGGCCCACAAAGAAGGTGTCGGCCAGATTGTAGATGCTGGTGATGAGCATACTCAGGATGGTGGGGGCCGCGAGGCCGAGAATGAGCTTCGGCACGGGGGTCAGGGTCATTTTCTCGAACTGGAGCCTGCTGCGCTCCAGCTCGGCGGCGTCGGATGCGGTGCGGGGGGAAGACGGCATGAAGAGATACCTCACTTTCGGAAATCAAAGAAAATACCGCTCTTTGCGCAAAGAACGGGTAAAATGCAGATATATAATAAGTATAGCGCAGATCGGGGGAAATGTCGAGATGATGGCACTGCACCAGCGGCGGTCAGCTCCGTTGCAAAAAGTTAGGGTATTGAGTGCAAAAGCAGGAGAAAATGGAATGCCTTTTGGCAAATTTGCCAAAGAAAGGTCGAATTGCTTGTAGAAAATCACGTCAAGTGGTATAATTTACGGAAAGAAACAAAAGCGCGAAGACAAAAAACAGCGCAGAGAAGAGTTCCGGGGAGATCCTGCCCCGGGATACGGAGGGAAATCTTATGAAATCTGTGGCACAGACTATCATTGAAGCAGACCGCTTCTACACCATCGCCGCCAAGACCGGCAGCGTCATTCAGGCTGTGGAGAGCGTCAAGGACGGCGGCAACATCCGTCTGGGCAAGTACGAGCGCAAGCCCGAGCAGGAGTGGGCTTTCGTCCGCGAGGGCGACGGCGTTTACCGTATCCGCAACCGCGCTTCCGGCAAGCTCATCGACCTGATGATGACCGGCACCGCAAACGGCACTTGGCTCCACCTGTGGGAGGACGTGGGCGGCACTTCCCAGATGTGGAAGATGGAGCCCACCCCGGCCGGCACCGTCCGCCTGCGCTCCATGTGGGCTGCCGGCAAGTGCATCGACACCGTGGGCATGGGTACTGCGGACGGCGCTGTGCTCCAGATCTGGCAGGAGACTGCCGGCGAGGACCAGCTGTGGACCATCTCTGAGGTGAAGGACCGCGCAAAGCACGCCCCCAAGGCGGAGGAAAAGCCCGCTGAGGTCAAGGCCGAGGCCGCTGCTCCCGCCGAGGAAAAGCCGGTTGAGGAAAAGGCTGCACCTGCTGTGAAGAAGACCACCAGAAAGCCTGCGGCAAAGAAGACCGCCGCCAAGACTGCTGCGAAGTCCGCTGGGGCAAAGGCTGAAGCCGCACCCGCCAAGGCCGAGGAAAAGCCCGCCGAGGCCGCTCCTGCTGCAAAGCCTGCCCGTAAGACCGCCACTCGTAAGAAGACCACGAAGGCCAGCAAGTAAGCACGGCTACATAGCATCATAGCAAAAAGAGCACCCGCTCTCCACAGTGATGTGGAAAGCGGGTGCTCTTGGGTTTAGGGTCAGGTTTGCCTTCGTACAACCTCTCAGTGCCCCATCTTGCCCTTCTTGAACTTCAGCGCCGCTGCGATAAAGCCCTTGAACAGGGGATGTGCGCGGTTGGGGCGGCTCTTGAACTCGGGGTGGAACTGTGCGCCGAGGTGGAAGTCACGGCCCGGCAGCTCCACGGTCTCCACGAGGCGGCCATCGGGGCTGGTGCCGGAGATGACCAGACCGGCGTCCTGCATCTCCTGACGGTAGTCGTTGTTGAACTCGTAGCGGTGGCGGTGGCGCTCCCAGATCTCGCTCTGGCCGTAGCACTCGGCCATCTTGGTGCCGGGCAGGACGGTGCAGGGGTACTTGCCCAGGCGCATGGTGCCGCCCTTGGGGATGTTGCCCTGCTGGTCGGCCATCAGGTCGATGACGTTGTGATGGCCCTCGGGGGTGAACTCGCTGGAGTTGGCGTCGGCATAGCCAAGAACATGGCGGGCGAACTCCATGACCATGATCTGCATACCGAGGCAGATGCCGAAGTAGGGAACATTATTCTCGCGGGCGTACTGTGCAGCCTGTATCATGCCTTCGATGCCACGGTCGCCGAAGCCGCCGGGGACGATGATGCCGTCCACGTCCGCAAAGGCTTCCTTGCAGGCTGCCTGGTCGGGCAGGTCCTCGCTCTCGACCCACTTGATCTCCACCTGACTGTCGTTCTCGAAGCCGGCGTGGTAGAGGCTTTCCATGACGGACAGATAGGCGTCATGCAGCTTGACGTACTTGCCCACGAGGGCGATGGTGCAGGTCTTGCTGCGGGTGGCGATCCGGGCCAGCATCTCTTTCCACTCGGTGAGGTCGGCGGGGGGAACATCCAGATGCAGCTGCTTGACCACCACGTCGTCGAGGCCGCCGGTGTGGAGCATCAGCGGACACTGGTAGAGGCTGGGCATGGTCAGGTTCTCGATGACGCACTCCGGCTTGACGTTGCAGAAGGTGCTGATCTTCCGGCGGATGTCACTGCCCACGCTGCCGTCGGCGCGCAGGATGATGATGTCGGGGCTGACGCCCATGCCCTGCAGCTCCTTGACGGAGTGCTGTGCGGGCTTGGACTTGTACTCATCGGAGCCAGAGATGTAAGGCACCAGCACCACATGGATGAAGCAGCAGTTCTCCTTGCCCTGCTCGAGACCCACCTGACGGATGGCCTCGAGGAAGGGCTGGCTCTCGATGTCGCCGGTGGTGCCGCCGATTTCGGTAATGACCACATCGGCCTCGGTGGAAGAGGCCAGATTGTAGATATAGCTCTTGATCTCGTTGGTGATGTGGGGGATGATTTGAACGGTCTGGCCGAGGTAAGCGCCCTGACGCTCCTTGTTCAGCACGTTCCAGTAGACCTTGCCGGTGGTGAGGTTCGAATACTTATTCAGATTCTCGTCGATGAAGCGCTCGTAATGGCCCAGGTCCAGGTCGGTCTCGGTACCGTCGTCGGTGACGAAGACCTCGCCGTGCTGCAGGGGGCTCATGGTACCCGGGTCCACGTTCACGTAGGGGTCCAGCTTCTGGCTGGCCACCTTGAGGCCGCGGCACTTCAGCAGTCGGCCCAGAGAGGCGGCGGTGATGCCTTTGCCCAGACCGGAGACGACGCCGCCGGTCACGAAAATAAACTTTGCCATAATGGTTCTCCTCTAATTTACAGATATTCTTTTCCGTGAATATCACGATAAGCAAATATTTTCCCTCAGTGGGGGCGCAATACGTATTATTGCGCGGGGTCGTAGGAGTCCAGTATCTCCTGTGCGACCTCGGCGCGGTCGCGCCGGGTGTCCATCGCTTTTTTCTCGATGTAGCGGTGTGCCTCGGCCTCGGTCATGCGGCCCAGCTCGATGAGGCAGCACTTGGCGCGGCTCACCAGCCGCACCTGCGCCAGCTTTTCCTGCATCCGCTGATTCTCCTGCCGCAAAAGCAGGAGGCGGTGGTTGCTGGCGGCGGCCATGTGGATGGCCTGCAAAAAGAAGGTGTTGGAGAAGGGCTTTGTGACCAGCAGAACACCTTCTTCGCTCAGCGGGGTCAGAAGCTGCTCGGCGGCTGCGGCCTTGGCCAGAAATATCACACCGGCATCCGTTTTCTCCACGGCGTCGGCGCACAGCTCGTGGCCGAACTCATCCGGCAGCGGCGAGTTGACCACGATGAGCTCAAAGTCGGATTCCAGCATCCTCCGCCGCGCCTCCGCCGCACTTGGTACGATGATAGGCCGCGCATAGCCCAGCTCCGTCAGGCGTGCGGAGATATATTCGTTGGAGCTTGCGCCCGCGCTTACGATCAGGGCACGTCCCATTCGGCTCACTCCTTTCCTATGTCATTCTGCATCAGATGGCATTGAAGTAGTGGACGCGCTCATATTCGGCGGGGTCGGAGGCGTTCTTGAGCGCCTCGCAGCGGCGCAGAGCCTCGGCATAGTAGCGGCGGCTCAGCTCGTCGGGCAGGAATTTGTGAAGGAACTCGCTGTTCCTGGCCACCTCGACGGCCTCTTCCAGCGAGGCGGGCAGGGTCTCGAGACCGAGACCGGCGGCTTCGCTCGGGATGAAGAGGTTGCGGTTGACAGGGGCAGACAGCTCCATCCGGTGCTCGATGCCGTCGAGGCCTGCTGCCAGCACGAGGCCGATGGCGAGGTAGGGGTTGCAGGCGGGGTCGGGGCTGCGCAGCTCCATGCGGCAGTTGTCGCCCTTCACCTGCGGGATGCGGACCAGCTGGCTGCGGTTCTGGCGGCTCCAGCTCACGTAGCGGGGAGCCTCGTCGCAGCCGAAGCGGAGGTAGCTGTTGGGCAGGGGATTCGTGAAGGCCGTCAGCTCCCGGCTGTGGCGGAGGATGCCCGCCATGAAGCTGCCCGGGATGCTGTCGGGGGCGATGTCGCCCTCAAAGAGGTTCTTGCCGTCCATGGTCAGCGAGAGGTTGATGTGGAGGCCGCTGCCGGCCTGGTCGGGCAGGGGCTTGGGCAGGAAGCTGGAGTGGAAGCCGTTGCTGGCCGCCACGGCCCGGACGATCTGCTTGAACAGGAAGATGTTGTCGGCGGTCTTGAGGGGGCCGGCGTAGTGGAAGTCAATTTCATTCTGGCCGTGGCCGTTCTCGTGGTGGCTGTGCTGGGGGGCGAGGCCCATCTGCTCCATGGTCAGGCAGATGTCCCGGCGGATGTTCTCGCCGGCGTCCAGCGGCGCTACGTCGAAATAGCCGCCGGCGTCGATGGGGATGCGGGTGGGACGGCCCCGGTCGTCGTTCTCGAAGAGATAGAACTCGCACTCGGTGCCGACGTTGCAGCGCAGGCCCAGCTGCTTGAACCGGCGGTTGATGTCCCGCAGGAAGCCGCGGCAGTTGCCGCCGAAGGGGGTGTTGTCCGGCTTTTCCACGTCGCAGAAGAACTGCATCACCCGGCCCTCAGCCGTGCGCCAGGGCAGGATGGTCATGGTGGACAGGTCGGGCCGGAGGAGCAGGTCGCTCTCCTCCACGTGCATGAAGCCCGCGATGGCGCTGCCGTCGAAGCAGACGCCATCTTCCAGCGCCTTGGGAAGGTCGCTTGCCAGCACGGCGATGTTCTTCTGGAAGCCGAAGATGTCACAGAACGCGAAGCGGACAAATTTTACGTTGTTGTCCTCGACGAAATCGAGGATGTCCTGCTGTGTCGTATAACTCATAGGTGTGTGTCCTCTGAAAAGTATGTCTTCTTAAAAAACGCCCAAAGGCCTGCCTCTGTACAGAGGCAGGTCTTCAGGCTGGTGTAAGAAATAGGAAAAGGAGAATGGCTCAGATAAGCGCCTCAGCCGGTGGTGCTTTATTCTACGCTGGTATGTGAAGATCAGACGTAGTAGAGCATCTTGCTGTAGCTGGGCAGAGGCCAATAGTCCTCGCCGCAGATGGTCTCGGCGTCGTCGGCGGCGGCGCGGAGGGCGTCCATCTTGGGCAGAACGTCGTCGTGGAAAGCGACGGCCTTTGCGCTCTCGTCGGAGAGGGCCTTTGCGGCATTGACGGCAGCCTGCAGCTCGTCCACAGCGTCGCTCATGGCGTCGGCGTCGGCGGACAGGCGGGTCAGTGCCTTCGTCTCGCTGCGGACGCTCAGGCTCTCGCTGACGGCCAGCTTGGAGGCGGCGGTGTTGGCGACCTCACTCATGTAGGCGTTGACGGCGGGCAGCAGCTGCTTGCGGGCCATCTCCAGCATGGTCAGGGCCTCGATGTTGATGATCTTGGAGTAGTGCTCCATCTCAACTTCGTAGCGGCTCTCCATCTCGACCTTGGTCAGGACGCCGAAGTCCTCCATCAGGGCGATGTTCTTCGGCTCGATGAGGGCGGGCAGAGCGGCGGGGGTGTTCTTCTTGTTGGGCAGGCCGCGCTTTGCTGCTTCCTCTTCCCACTCGGCAGTGTAGCCGTTGCCGTTGAAGATGACGCGGCGGTGGTCGCGGATGGTGCGCTTGACGAGGGCGATGGCGGCGCTGGTGAAGTCGTCGGCCTTCTCCAGCTCGTCAGCGTAGCCCTTCAGCTCCTTGGCGACGGCGGTGTTCAGGATGGTGTTGCAGTCGCTCAGGTTCTCGGCGGAGCCGGGCATACGGAACTCAAACTTGTTGCCGGTGAAGGCAAAGGGAGAAGTACGGTTGCGGTCGGTGGTGTCCTTGCTGAACTTGGGCAGGACATCGACGCCGAGGTCCATCTTCATCTTGACGGGGCCGGCGTAGGGAGAATCGGAAGCGATGGCGTCGATGACGGCTTCCAGCTCTTCGCCCACGAAGATGGAGATGATGGCCGGAGGTGCCTCGTTGGCGCCCAGACGGTGGTCGTTGCCGGGGGTGGCGACGGAGGTACGGAGCAGGTCGGCGTACTCATCGACAGCCTTGATGACGGCGGCGAGGAAGACCAGGAACTGCAGGTTCTCCATGGGGGTGTCGCCCGGGTCCAGCAGATTCTCGTGGGTGGTGGACATGGACCAGTTGTTGTGCTTGCCGCTGCCGTTGACGCCCTCGAAAGGCTTCTCGTGCTGCAGACAGACCAGACCGTACTTGGGGGCCAGCTTCTTCATCATCTCCATCGTCAGCAGGTTGTGGTCGATGGCGACGTTGGTGGTGTCGAAGATGGGGGCCAGCTCATGCTGGCAGGGAGCTACCTCGTTGTGCTTGGTCTTGGCGGGGATGCCCAGCTTCCACAGCTCTTCGTCCAGCTCCTTCATGAAAGCGGAGACCTCGGGGCGGATGACGCCGAAGTAGTGCTCTTCCAGCTCCTGACCCTTGGCGGACGGTGCGCCGAAGAGGGTGCGGCCGGTGAGGATGAGGTCCTGACGGGCCTCGTAGTCTTCCTTCTTAATAAGGAAGTACTCCTGCTCGGGGCCGACGGTGGTGGAGACGTAATCCACGTCCTTGCCGAAGAGCTTCAGGACGCGGACGGCCTGATTGGACAGCGCGTTCATGGAGCGCAGCAGGGGAGTCTTCTTGTCCAGCGCCTCGCCGGTGTAGCTGACGAATGCAGTGGGGATGCAGAGGACGTCGTCCTTCACAAAAGCGAAGCTGGTGGGGTCCCATGCGGTGTAGCCGCGGGCCTCACAGGTGGCGCGCAGGCCGCCGGAGGGGAAGGAAGAGGCGTCGGGCTCGCCGCGCACCAGCTCCTTGCCGTTGAACTCCATGATGGCGGTGCCGTCGCCCACGGGGGAGACGAAGCCGTCATGCTTCTCGCTGGTAATGCCGGTCAGCGGCTGGAACCAGTGGGTGTAGTGGGTGGCACCCAGCTCCATGGCCCAGCGCTTCATGACGCTGGCCACGACGTTTGCCACCTCGATGTCCAGAGGTGCGCCCTTGTGCAGGGTCTTCTCGAGGCTCTTGTAGGTAGCGCTGGGGAGGCGCTCCTTCATGACGTGCTCGTTGAACACCTTGCTGCCGTAGATCTCCATAACATTTGCTGCCATAAATCCTACTCCTTACTTGAATTGAAATACTTCAGCTGGTCGCGGATTTTTACGCGGAAAGAGGCGGCCTCTCCCGCGAAATATCGGTTAAACGAAACGACGCTGCGAGTCAGGAGGTGACTCACAGCGTCGTTGCTGTCTATGCGATGATTATAGCCGAACGGGGCGAAAAACGCAATAGACAGATTTGACGATTCTGCACAAACCGACTCCCGATTTTTTGGAGTATTGCGCGGATGGTATGACTATTAAATCACCTGAAACAGGAAAAACTTCAGATAGTTCGTCTCCGGCACGCCCCAGAGGATGGGGTGGTCGGGGGCCTGCTGGCGCACTTCGATCTGGCGCAGCTGGCGGTGAGCGTCCTTTGCGGCGGAGCGCAGCATCTTGATGAACAGCTCCTCGGTGGCAAAATGAGAGCAGCTTGCCGTGGCGAGGTAGCCGCCCCGGGGCAGAAGCTTCATGGCCCGGTAGTTGATCTCCTTGTAGCCCCGCATGGCGTTTTCCACCGTGCGGCGGGCTTTGGTGAAGGCCGGCGGGTCGAGGATGATGAAATCGTAGGGGTGGCCTTCTTTTTCGAGGCGGGGCAGAAGCTCGAAGGTATCCTCGCAGAGGAAATCCATGTTGGTCAGGCCGTTGCGCTCCGCGTTCCGCTGGGCCATGGCGATGGCGTCGGCGCTGATGTCCGCTGCCGTGACCCGGGCCGCGCCGCCGCTGGCTGCGTTGAGGGCAAAGCTGCCGGTGTGGGTGAAGCAGTCCAGCACGGTGTGGCCGGCGGCGAGGCGGGCGACTGCCCGGCGGTTGTACTTCTGGTCGAGGAAGAAGCCGGTCTTCTGGCCGTTCTCGAAATCGACGTGGTAGTAGACGCCGTTCTCGCAGATCTCGGTCTGGGTGGAGGCGGGGTGGCTTTCACCCGGCAGCTCGAACCAGCCCTTGCTCTGCTCGAGGCCCTCTTTGGCCCGCAGGGCCTCGTCGTTCCGCTCGTAGATGCCGTCGATGGTCTGGCCGTCGGCCCGCAGCACTTCGGCGAGGAGGGGGAAGAGGACGGGCTTCAGCTTTTCCATGCCGACGCTGAGGGTCTGGGTGACGAGGATGTTGTTGAAGCGGTCCACGGTCAGGCCGGGGAACTGGTCGGCCTCGCCGAAGATGACCCGGCAGGCCGAGAGGTCGGCAGACTCGAGGACGGTCTTGCGGTAGGCCCAGGCGTACTCGACGCGGCGGCGCCAGAAGCTGGCGTCGAAGGTGTCGTTGGCGTTGCGGGAGATGAGGCGGACGCGGATCTTGCTCTTGAGAGAGACGAAGCCGGTGCCGAGGTAAGCGCCCTTCGGGCTCACCACGTCGGCGAGGGTTCCGTTCTCAGGCTCTGTCTCCGGGAACTCGAGGATGTCGTTCTCGTACACCCACGGATGCCCGCCCACGAGGCTGACTTCGGCTTTTTTGTTTACTTTATAAATAGGATAGCTGCGTTCTGATTTCATGGTTGCTCCTTAATAATTGAGGATGAACCTCTCCGTCACGGCTGCTGCACGAGGGAAGGCTTCGCCTTTGTACAACCTCTCAGTCTGCTTCGCAGGCAGCTCCCCTAGTAGGGGAGCCTCTGGCGAAGAGGCGAGGCTTTACGGAATGCCAAG
>ENA-UESL01000994-UESL01000994.1-human-gut-metagenome-genome-assembly--contig:-NODE-994-length-13625-cov-9.527901_pt1 | contig 13625 bp, 7 predicted proteins | sample MGYA00243008_ERZ508009 | MGnify/ENA primary metagenome ERZ508009 (study PRJEB26167, sample SAMN06115396) | human gut metagenome | host: Homo sapiens | place: China:Guangxi | collected 2016-06-08...
CATTTGCCAGGTATATATGCATGGGGAGGGTTTATAAGGTTAGGCTCGAGAATTGCTATAAGACCGTATGCTAGCACTGCTGAAACTGCCATTCGTTGCATCCGCCAATAGTAATGGAAAATCTGTCACTTAAAATAGTAAGATACAATGTGTTTGAATAAAAATATTAAATCCTTTCTTGGGATACTTATGTGTGGGATATTGGCTTTTCTGCCGGTATCCTGTTCAGATGCTTCTCCGGTAACAGGTTCACCCTTGCTTCCGGAGGCTCCTGAAGGTAAAGTGAACGTATTTCTTTCTCTTCATAAAGGGAGTGATTATGAATCTCCTGCCACACGTTCGGGGACAGCGGCCGATGAAACTATTATGGGACCTCCCTGGGTGTTGGTTTTTCTGGGGAATGATAAAGATGCGACTTTCTTGGAAGCCGTACAAGCCAATATGACCTCGGCCGGAGAGCTTTATGCACAATTAAGTGCCTGCAATTCTTCAGTGGTTTTGCTGTTGATTTCAAATGCAGATGAATTGATACAGGTGAAGTTGGGAAGTCTTACGACTACGACAACTTTATCCGATGCAGTTACCAATCTTCTTCTGTATGGCGATCCGTCGGATTCTCCTGTGGCGGGTAATTCTGCATTAGCAATTCCGCAAGCGACAGTTCCTTTTACAGGGAAGAAGATCCCGATGTCGGCCTATTGTCCATTGCCACAGATTATTACAGGTACTACTGTAGGAACTGTCGGTACCCCTCTTCGCCTAAAACGGATCGTATCTAAATTATACGTAGATGCTTCCGGTGCACATGCTTCCGATGGTTTTATTTTGACAGGAGTATCTGTTATTAACGTACCGGTACAAGGAGCACTTGCTTTTGAATATGGAAATGCGAATGAAACTTTACCTATTACGGCTCAATTTACCGATTATGGTCATAAATCGGGTAGTGCTTCCCGGTTGGACAATCCGATTATAGCCTCTTCAACAGGATTCGCCGGGCATACAACCGCAGGTATGGGAAGTGAAGACTATCCTGTTTATGTATATGAAACGGCAGGTGGCCCGGCTGACCGTTCGGATGTTATTCTTGCCGGTAAGTTTGATAACGGACCGGTTCGTTATTATCGCGCGAGTCTGAAAAACAGTAAAGGAGAAAAGCTGGCATTTAAAAGAAACTATCTTTATACGCTAAATCTGGTACGTGTGGAAGGAGGAGGCTATTCTACGATGGATGAGGCGATTGCTGCTCCTTCGGGTAGTAGCGGAATTCTTTGCAATGTTACGGTGGTAGACGATTCGCATGAAATAACAGGTAATGGTGTTTATTATTTGGGGCTGACGAATTCTTCTTATGTGCTTTATACGGATGAAGAACAGAAGGATGTTACGGTATGTGTGATAGGGACCAATGCGTACAGCCGTCCGGGAAGTACGGTTACTCCGGGAGTGGTAAGCATGTCGTCCGGGATAGCCGGTGTGACTCTTAAAACTACTTCGATCTCCGCAGACTCGACTGCCATTAAGTTGGATTTTGCCAAGGGAGCGCAGGGAGAAACGACCCTTGATGTTCAGGTTGGAGGATTGCGTAGGGAAATAAAGCTGAAAGCTGCCGGTATGGGTGTTTCCGGCAATTATGCTTCAGGTTATCAAGGACTCTTGTTGGGAGATTTCAACCAGATCCGTATTCTTGAAAGTACGTCTAAGTCTGGACTGGCAATATCTCCCGCATCTCCGGACCGGGATAGCGAGGTCATCTCTTCCGTTACTTCTCCTTCTGTCCCTGTTTACTTCTTTGTCGAGGAGGCTGCGGGCCCACAAAGTGCTAAATTGTCGGGCCTTGCGGGAGAATCCGTCGTTGTTATAGAGAATCGGGTGTATAACGATCTCCCTGCCGCATCTAATATTTATTGGGACGCGGCACAAGGCAGATTGACGTTCGATGATGTTCCGTCGTATGTTCCTGCTGCCCGAAACCAAAAACAGGGAGTGTATTTTCTGTATGGTTCCTTAATTGCACTGCAAGGAGGAAGCAGCGCAACTGATGTGCGTCAGCTCGATGCAGCAGAAGTGAATCCTGTATGGAAAACCAATCAGTCTCCGAACATTCCTAAGTTTAATCCCGCCTCTTTAGCTCCCGGAGCAGATCTGGAGAATGTATTGACACATATTCATAATCCGGGTAATCGTATTGGTGATATCTGCCGTTATCTTACGCAGCGCGGATGGGCTCCTCCGGGAAAGAAATGGAAGATGCCTGTGAAAGAACGTTTGGAAGCTGTCTTGAACAGTATATATAGAACTGAAGGATCTTGGTTACCGATAGGGGGACTTGCGACAGACGGTACTGGTGAAGTTGTTCACGGGAGATTGATAAAGGATCGATTTTACTTTCCGGCATCGGGTTCACGCAAAGAAGATGGAACCTTTATCGAGCAACCGGGTGTCTCCGGACACTACTGGAGTTCTTCTGTCATTTCCGGCAGTATCGGATGGCAACCTGCTTCGCTGTGGTTTCAGGGAGGGGATGCTGCAATACAGGCAACTGCTTTGGACGTGGCTCTTCCGGTTCGTTGTGTCGTAGATAATACGTCTACCGATTGGCCGGAATTAGCTACTGTCGCTTATTATGCTTCTCCGCCGGGAGGAGCAACATTAACCTCGGAACTGCCGGCCAATCATTTTGTGGAGCAACGCAAACCTTTTGCGCTGCCCTCTACCCCTTTGACTTTCAGTGATCCGTCTGTGACTCATACCGGCTGGGGCAATAATCTTGGATTGGGAGAAAATACTACTATAAACACTAGTGTTGGCAGTTTTCATGCGACTTTTAGCCAAGGTGCTTCTCTAGAGTATGACTCTAATCTTCCTGCAGGTACGGCTTTAGTGTCCGGAACGGTTCCGGGAGTCTATGTTGCTGCCGGAGGTACGAGTATCAAACTTTCGACGAACCAGTTGGTATGTAGTAATCCAGGTTATGTGCATACCGGATGGAGCATCGATGGAGTTTATCATGGATTGGGCGCAAACTATGTGATGCATGCATCCGGTTCCAGAAAGGCTTTTGCCGTATGGTCACGTGACTGCTGGGTTGAGTATCTGGCAAAGGCGCCTGCGGGTGCCCCTGCCGGTGTTACTGTCACCGGTACTTTGCCGTCTCCTGTGAAAGTAGCCCAGAATTCATCGGTTACTTTAGCAACGGAAGCCCAAGGTTTACAGGTTTGCAGTGATCCGAGGTGGAAACACACTGCATGGACGGCAGGCGCTTTTGGCGGAAATACGATCGTGACAAATGACCTTAAAATATATCCCGAATGGACGCGGTATTATCAAGTAACTTACTCACCGCAGCCACCGTCCGGAACAGTACCCGGCTATCCGCGTTCTGAAATTGTGGCGCCGGGAAGTAGCGTGATGTTGCCGGTTCAACTGCATAGCAGTGATCCTTTGCAGGTACATCAGGCGTGGCTGGTAGGTGGACAAGAGAAGGCACCGGGAACATCGGTCATTGTCAATGGGGATATGACCATAACTGCTAAGTGGCTGCTTTATGAAGTAAGCTATCTGGCAAATGCTCCGGTAGGGACCACTTCCGTAACTCCTTTACCCGCTTTACAGAAGATAGCTCCGGGCAAGATGGTGACTTTATCCGCTACCCGTTTGGTATGCAGTGATCCGGCGTGGATACATACCGGCTGGAGCGTCGGAGGTGTGCATTACATTTTGGGGGCCAATATACCCGTTCTAAGTAACATGCAGGTATCTGCCGAATGGACAAAAAGATTTAAGATCAAGTATCATCTGAACTTGCCTTCAGGAACCGGTCATGCTGGTGATATGCTACCTGAGGATGAATATGTGATGCCTGGACAGAACGTGACTCTGGCAGTTCCCAGGCTCAAATGCAGCAATGAGGATTTCTTCTTTACCGGTTGGATGATTAATGGGCAGTTCTATGGTTTAGGTTCAAGTTACACACCGCTACCCGGTCAGGATACAGATGTCTATGCAGTATGGAAATATGCTCAAGCTATGGAATTCAATGTAACCGTATCTAATTCAGGTCGTGGAACCGATAATGCCACATTGGTATTTACGGACAGTAAAGAAGAGACCGGAGCGTTCTTTCAAAGTCGCGGAGTCGTTGCATGGAGCAATACGGGAAGTCCCGTTACCTGGTTTGATCCGGTAAGCACCGGGCGTACATGGTCTTCCAATTGGATGGCTTTCGCGTCGGAAGAGTTGCATACTTATGCTAACCTCAGAAATGGCGGCGGGGACCCGTGCCGCTTGATTGGGTATTCACAGAAGTATGTAAGTACGCAGATCTCCAAAGGGGAACTACCTGATAATAGAACGTGGAGACTGCCTAAAGGACGGGAGTATATGCAGTATGGATTTACACCGGAAAATAAAGTTGGCAGTTGGGCTAATGGCTGGAACTTTAACAATGGTAAATTTCTTCCGGCTTCAGGAATGCGTAGTGTTGCTGACGGTCAACTCCGTGAATCAGGCGTCGGATATTATTGGTTGAGTGATTACTTTACGATTATCGATGATTTTGGTAAGCAGTATATGGGTAGAGGAAGTAAAGTTTCATCGGAGAAGGTGATAGAAGAAGGTGTTGTATATCATTCTGCAGCCGGCTTCCAGATTCGATGTGTGAGACAGTAGTTTTTGAAACGTTTATTTAATAATTGATAAAAAGCTAAACATGAAGAAGATTGATTTAATTAGAAGTATTGCTGTTAAAAGCAATTTAAAGAAAGAGCAGATTGCCATTGTGGTGGAAGGTGTGATGGAGGCTATTGCCGAGGCGCTACATCAGGGAGAATCCGTCACATTGGTAGGTTTCGGCGCCTTTGAAGGTTATAATCTGTCTACGGGAGAGATAATGACTATTCCGGGAAAAAAGACGGTGAGATTCAAACCGGGTGCAAAGATGAATCTTGAGAAGAAGCATCAGGATACCTCCCGGTGAGATTGTGAAAGTTCTAATTAAGGCCAATGCCCATCTGTGACAGATCGGCTTATTGTTTGTTTTGTTTGTGTGCAAGTGCATTCTTCCCGGCGGGGCAAGAATGCACTTACTTTTTGTATGCGATGTGGTCACCTTGGTCAAATGACCATGAGGAAGATTGAGTAAATTGCACCTGCACTCACGCCCCTTTATTTCTTTTTCATTCGATCGTGTCTCTGTGAAGGGAAGGTCTGTCAGAAAATAAAAAGCCTCCTCCGCAATTACGCGGAGGAGGCTTTTTTATACCTTATATATTAGGCTTTATTCTTCTGTAGTGGTTGCAGGTGCCGAACCTTTTTTGTTTTTCAGCATCATATATGCAATCGGAGAAGCAACGAACAGAGATGACAGTGTACCGATGACAACACCCAGGATCATTGCGAAGGCGAAGCTGCGGATAGAGTCACCACCTAGGATGAAGATACACAGCAACACGATCAATGTACTCAAAGAGGTGTTGATGGTACGTGCCAGAGTTGTGTTCAGAGAGTCATCAAACAACTGTTTTACGTTGCGTTTCGGATACAGGCCGAAGAATTCACGCACACGGTCGAAGATTACCACCTTATCGTTGATTGAGTAACCGATAGCAGTCAGGATAGCGCCGATGAAAGTCTGGTCGATCTCCAGAGAGAACGGCATCCAGCCCCAGCACAGTGAGTAAGCACCTAAGATCATCAGTGTATCACTGGTCAGTGCTGCTACAGAACCCGCACTGTAAGCGATGTTACGGAAGCGGATCAGGATATAAAGACCGATAGCAACCAGAGCGAATACAACCGACCAGATGGCTGAAGTCTTGATATCGTCAGCGATACTCGGACCTACTTTCTGTGAACTGATGATACTGCCGCCCGTATGGTTATCGCGGTCGATGAATGTAGCCAGTGTGATGTTCTGAGTCAGCATCGGTTTCAATGCTTCGTACAGGTAAGATTCGATTTCAGAATCTACATTGTTACCTTCGTCCTGAATACGGTAGTTGGTACTGATACGTACAGTCTTCTTATCGGTACCGATAGAGATAACGCTTACGTTGGCATCACCGAACTTGTTAGAGATCAGCTCACGTACCTGTTCCGGTTCGATCGGATTTTCGAACTGAACCTTGAAGTTACGTCCACCGGTGAAGTCGATACTCTGGCTCAAACCGCGGGTTACCAGCGAACCGATACAGATCAGCAAAATCACGCCTGTGATAGTCAGCCATTTCTTGTTGCCACCCATAAAGTCGAAGTGTGTATTTACCAGCATCTTCTTAGAGATAGGTGAAGTAAATGTCAGATTCAGCAGTTTGTCTTTGCTCATGAAGTGTTCGTAAACCAGACGGGTCATGAACACGGCTGTAAAGAATGAACAGAGGATACCGATGATCAGAGTCGTGGCGAAACCACGGATCGGACCTGTACCGAAATAGAACAGGATGATACCGGTGATGATAGAAGTCAAGTTGGAGTCGAAGATAGCAGAGAAGGCATTTGAGTAACCGTCCGCCAATGCTTTCTTCACGCCTTTGCCGCTACGAAGCTCTTCTTTGGTACGTTCGTAGATCAACACGTTCGCATCCACCGCCATACCGAGTGACAACACCATACCGGCAATACCTGACATGGTCAGCGCAGCCTGGAAAGATGAGAGGATACCCAGTGTGAAGAAGAAGTTCAGTACCAAAGCGCCGTTGGCAATCATACCCGGGATGAATCCGTACATAGAGCACATATAGATCATCAACAGGATCAGAGCGACAACGAATGAGAAGATACCTGCATTGATAGATTCCTGACCCAGTGACGGACCGACGATGTCTTCCTGAACGATGTGTGCAGGAGCCGGCATCTTACCGGACTTCAATACGTTAGCCAAGTCCTTTGCCTGTTCCGGAGTAAAGTGGCCGGTGATCTGTGAGTTACCACCTGTAATCTCATTACTTACGTTCGGAGCGGAATATACATAATTATCCAATACGATGGCGATGGACTTATTGATGTTCTGCTTGGTCAGCAATGCCCAGCGACGTGCGCCGTCAGAGTTCATCGACATGCTTACAGACGGTTTGCCGTATTGGTCATAGTCGTCTTTAGCATCGGTTACAACGTCACCTTCGAGCGGTGCTTTACCGTTACGTTCGGTTGATTTGATGGCATACAATTCAAAAGTCTGTCCTTTCGGATCGTATTCGAACGGAGAAACACCCCATTTCAGGCGAAGATCTTTCGGCAACTCGGCAGCCACTTCTTTCATAGCGAGGTATGAATTGACAGTCGCTGTATCTTTATAGTTTGCATAACCTACCACAGGACCTCCGTTCGGATTTACACTCAGGATAGCCAGTAGCGGATGCTCTTTCTTCAGTTGTTCCAGATCGGCAGAAGAAGCCTGCTGTTTCTTTTCTCCGCCTTTCAGTGCGGCAGCAAGGCTGTCGGCAGCGCTGACTGCTTTATCGGGAGTAGCTTCTGTTGCAGCCAAGGCGGTTGAATCTACTGTGGCAACTGTATCGTTGACGGTAGCTTCGTGTGCCAGGACTGCGCGGAGTTTAGAGTCGGCAGCCTGCAGGTAAGGAGCTACTTCCTTGGCGTTGTATGTTTCCCAGAATTCGAGGTTAGCCGATCCCTGAAGCAGCTTTCTTACACGTTCGGGTTCTTTGATACCCGGAAGTTCCACCATGATACGTCCCATTTTGTCTTCGAGGCTCTGGATGTTGGGCTGAACCACACCAAAGCGGTCGATACGTGTACGAAGCACGTTGTATGAGTTCGTTACGGCAGCTTTTACTTCTTCTCTCAGCACCTTTTCAACTTCGGCGTCTGATGATTTCTGGTTTACTTTGTCTTTGAGCTGTTGTGTCGCGAAGAGTTCAGAGAGTTTGGCACCCGGTGCAACTTTGTGATACTCTTTAATAAACAGTGTGATCACGTCGTCCTGGCTGGTGGTTGCCTGTTTGGCAGCTTCGGCCAGTGCTTTGTTGAAAGCTTCGTCGGGCTTGTTGTCAGCCAATGCTTTGATAACATCGGGTACAGACACTTCGAGGATAACGTTCATACCTCCCTTAAGGTCCAGACCTAAACTGATTTCCATTTCACGACACTGTTTCAGCGTATAGTTACCCAACCATACTTTCTCGTTGGAGAGAGAGTCGAGGTAATCCTGCTCTACCTTCACGTCGCCTTTCGCAAACTCTTTTGCCTTATTGGTATAATGGCGAGTCACGAAGGAGAAAGAGAGGTAGAACACGCATACCAGCGTGAGTAATACCGCAAAAACCTTTACAAATCCTTTGTTTTGCATTTTACTTTTAATTTATTATGATTACATTTTAATTGATTTCTGTCGCATACAAGGCTGCAAATATAGTTTTTTTTTCACATTCCCACGGTATCAAACACAAATATTTAGACTCCAAAAGAGAAAAAAGGCTGCAAAAGCATTTTTTGCAGCCTAAATTATTCTATCTCACAGTCTATTTTATTTCAAACCCCTGTTTTTAAGCAAGGGTTCCAAGCTGGGATCAGCCCCACGAAAACCTCTGTAAAGGGTCATAGGATCTTCCGTTCCACCTTTCTCTAGAATATTTTTACGGAAAGAGTCTGCGGTATTTTTATCGAACACTCCATGTTCTTTAAACGCTTCAAAAGCATCCGTGTCAAGAACTTCTGCCCATAGATAGCTGTAATACCCAGCAGCATATCCACCTATAATATGACTAAAATAAGTGGCGCGATACCGAGGAGCTATTTCAGGAATCAGCCCCAGCTTGTCCATCGTTTCTTTTTCAAAAGCAACGACATTCAGGTTGTCTGTATCAGTCAGGTTATGCAGTTCCATATCAAGCAAAGCGGCTGCCAATAATTCCGTAGTCATAAAACCTTGATTAAAAGTACCCTGATTTTGGATTTTCGTAATCAGCTCATCCGGAATCACTTCTCTTGTTTCATAATGCTTGGCATAGAGTTTCAGCACTTCAGGTTCTACAGCCCAGTGTTCCATAATCTGTGAAGGAAGTTCTACAAAATCCTGCGCCACACTGGTACCGGACACTCCTTTGTAGTTACACTTGGTCAGCATACCGTGCAATGCATGTCCAAACTCATGAAACATGGTTTCCACCTCATCCAAAGTCAGTAAAGAAGGCATATTTCCTGCAGGTTTAGTAAAACTTGCCACATTATAAATTAAAGGACGTACTTCACCGGCCTGTTCACGAAAATTACTCATCCATGCGCCACCACGCTTACCTGCGCGTGGAAAGTAATCCGCATAGAACAATCCCAAAAATGAGCCATCGGCATCCTTTACTTCATACACTTTCACATCCGGCTCATATACGGGCACATCATTCAGTTCGGTCAATGTAATGCCATACAGCTTGTTGGCCACGGTATACAATCCGCTACGCACATCTTCCAAACTGAAATAGGGCTTGATTTCATCTTCATTCAAATCATACTTTTCCTGACGCAATTTTTCGGCATAATACCACCAGTCCCATGCAGCCAGCTTCTCTCCCTTACCTTCCTTATCCATTATTTTCTGCAACTCGGCGGCCTCTTTCTTTGCATTTTCCAGTGAGTATCCCCACAGGTTGTTCAAGAAATCCATGACTGTCTGCGAATTCTTAGCCATGTTCTCATCCAGTACAAAATTGGAATAACAATCGAATCCTAATAATTTTGCCTGTTCCAAACGCAATGCCATGATCTTTCCCAATATCTCTTTATTGTCATTCGCATCATCATGATTCCCCCGGTTGATATAAGCTTCATAAATATTTTTTCTTAGCTCACGGTTTTCAGCATATTGCAAAAAAGGCAAGCGACTGGAGTTTTGCAAAGTGAATAGCCATTTCCCTTCTTTTCCAGCAGCTTTCGCTTCCTCTGCGGCCCCCGCTTTCACCCATTCGGGTAACCCGGCCAAATCAGCCTCATTCTCGATAACCAACTGATAAGCGTTATTCTCATTTAAGATATGATTGTCGAAAGCAATCCCCAAAGTCGACAATTCTTTATTGATCTCCCTCAAACGGGATTGTTTTCCGGCATCCAGTCCGGCACCCGAACGGACAAAAGCTTTATAATACTTGTCCAACAGCCGGTGTTGCTCAGTCGTAAGAGTTATCTTACCTTCCTGTTCCTGTTGATGCACATCAGCCACCCGTTTATACAAATCCTGATTCAAATAAATATTATCACTATGTTCTGAAAGTACAGGAGCCATCTTTTCATTCAAGGCCGTCAACGAATCATTTGTATCCGCTTCGGTCAATGCAAAAAACACCCCACTTACTCTCGCCAGAATCCCGCCACTTTTATCCAGCGCCACAATGGTATTTTCAAAAGTAGGTTCCTCGGGATTATCAACTATTGCCTTAATTTCCGCATTCTGCTCCTCTATTCCTTTCAAGAAAGCAGGTTCATAATGCTCCAGTCTGATCTTAGTAAAATCGGGAGCACCGTACTCGGTCTGGAATTCCGTAAAGAACGGATTCATTTCTGTTTTCTGTTCACATGCACACATTACACAACACGTCGCTAACGTAAATAATAGTCTTTTCATAATCTGTCAATTAAAGGTATGTAAAATCACTTCTCCGCCACATAACACCAAATGGGGTAATGATCCGAACTCTTTATCGTATTATCCACCGTACAACGGTAAGATTTTAAATTCTTGCTCAATAAAATATTGTCTATTCTGAAATAAAAATGATTTTGATTATAAGATATGCCAAAGCCGTTTCCCGACTCCACAAAAGCATCATTCAGACCTTCCCCTACCACCCTGTGAGTGTATGATATAGGAGAATCATTGAAGTCACCGCATACAATTATGCCTCCCCCTTTGTAACCGGCCACCAAACGAGCTATGGAATCAGCCTGAACGGCACGTATAGCCGATGCTTCCGCCAGTTTTCCGATCAGCAAACGAGACCCTTGCGATACCTTTTGCTTATCAGGATCCTTCATCATTTCGCGATAGACTTCTTTATCCTTCTCAGTCAGCTTATTGGATTCCAGATGATTATTAACAACCAGCAAGGTATCACCATTCACTTTGATTTTATAAGCGATGGAACCATTGTTAAGGCTGGCATATTTCACCGGATGTGCCGACAAAATAGGAAAACGGGAATAACAACCCAAACCGTTGGCCCCCGATATCTTATGATAATTTTTATAAGGATAATCTCTTAAAGCATAATCCACCTCTTTCTTGGTTAAGCGTCCGCCTACAATATATTCCTGCAAGCAGATTATATCCGCATTGCTGTTTCTTAAATATTCCAGCACAGGGTTCGGATTATCCTTGGTGTTCGCACGGTTCTTTTCAAAAGCCATCGTATTGTAGGATAAGAATTTGATTGCCCCTTCCGGTACATCAGATACAAATACATTGACTGGAAAATAAGTACGGATAGCACCAATGGAACATACCAGACCTAAAAATGAAAGCAACGCATATTTACGATAAATCACCAACCAGAAGACCAGAAACAAAAGATTAACAACCAAAAAAGCGGGAAAAGCCAAACCGGCACATGACCATACCGGATGAGCCACAGGATCAATATAAGGGCTGTAAGCACATACCAGTAACAATACCACCATACACAAGTTTATGCCCAGTAGTATCCATCCCAAAAAACGACCAATATATTTCATATATCACTTTTTGCTCGCATCAAACAAGCTTTTCTTCTCTTCGGTAGTCAGACTGTTATAACCGGATTTCTTTAATTTATCCAATATACGGTCTATCTCCTCGCTTTGCTGTTTTTTACGGGCATTATAATCGTAATCTTTTGCCTTATCACCATAATGAACTTTCATCTTCGGTCTTTTCGATTGACGACGAAACGAAAGACCTTCCGAGAAGCAATCCAAGCATCGGTTTATCCATGACGTAGCATCATGTCCGCGGGACAATCCGGAAGCAAACCACCATCCGGCCAAAGCACCTCCTAAATGAGCGATATGGCCACCGGCATTGCCCGATGTCATAAACAGCAAATCGGTCACAACCATAAACAGAGCCACATACTTCAACCTAACAGTCCCAATAAACATAAAGTTTACTCTATATTCCGGTGCACGTACCGCAGTGGCCACAACAATAGCAAGTACGGAAGCCGATGCTCCCAGCAAATAAGAATAATACAAAGAATCACTGAAATAAGGGAAAACATTGTAAGCGATCATATACAACAAACCGCCACAAATACCTCCCAACAGATAGAGCCCGCGGAAATGCTTTGCCGAGAAAAGAGACAGAAACATCTGCCCGAACCAATAAAGCCACAGCATATTAAACAGCAAATGCAAAATACCTGCGTGCATGAACATATAAGTCAGCAAAGACCAAGGCTGCTTGACAAACTGCAACGTCCAGGCCGGCAGTTCCAAATATTGAAGCACAAATGCTCCATTCCGGTTGAACAGCATCCATAAAATTCCCAATAAGGAAGTTACAATGAATACCCCTACATTAATATATATAAACTGGATATATATGTTCCCTTTGTTGAAACTATTTTTCAAATCAGTAATAAAACTGCCCATTGTTATTCTTCTTTCTCCAATACATTATCAATATAAAGCCAAAAATCATACCTCCCAAGTGTGCAAAGTGGGCAACGCCATCGGTCGAAGCACCCAAGCCCAAAAATATCTCCAAAGCAGCATATCCCATCACAAAATATTTAGCCTTGACAGGAAATGGGATAGGGAATACAAACATCTGACTATTGGGGAACAGCATACCGAATGCCAACAAAATGCCATATATCGCTCCCGAAGCGCCAACTGTAGTCATCAGATTCAAGTACTCCGCCATCGGGATCACGGCAATCCCCGTATTCACACTGTCATACTGCGATAATTCAGTCACATATTGTATATATTGCACCAGCTCCTGCACCAGTCCCGCACCTATACCACATACCATATAATAGGATAAGAAACGTTTCGGTCCCCAGACCTGTTCAAGCGTACGGCCAAACATCCACAAAGCAAACATGTTAAAAAAGATATGCTGGAAACCGCCATGCATAAACATATAAGTAATCAACTGGGCAGGATTAAAATCAGATGCCATAAAAAAGTGCAGTCCCAGCAGGTCGTTCAAGTCAATTCCATACTTCATGGCTACCACGCCTCCAAAGAAACACAACACATTTATTATCAATAAATTCTTGGTTACTGTAGGTATACTGTTCATAAATATTCTTCGTCTAATAAAACATTGATTGCGCGCAAATTTACAATTTTATTCTGTTATATAACAGAAAACAAGAGTTCTCTTACGTTTTTTTGATTTTTGGAGCATCTTTTTTAGGCTATCTGTTTGATTTCTAATTTTGAAAGCATATATTTGTCACTGATTTTGGTAAAACTTTTGTGTTAAATTTAATAATTAATCATTTTCGTTATGAATAAGGCAGATCTTATCAGCGCAGTCGCCGCTGAAGCCGGCTTGAGCAAAGTCGACGCAAAAAAAGCAGTTGAAGCTTTCGTTTCAACTGTAACAAAGGCCATCCAAGAAGGGGACAAAGTATCATTAATCGACATTCTGAACGACGGCGGCATCATCATCTACTCCACCGACACCATGTAAG
>ENA-UESL01001010-UESL01001010.1-human-gut-metagenome-genome-assembly--contig:-NODE-1010-length-13418-cov-12.226520_pt1 | contig 13418 bp, 13 predicted proteins | sample MGYA00243008_ERZ508009 | MGnify/ENA primary metagenome ERZ508009 (study PRJEB26167, sample SAMN06115396) | human gut metagenome | host: Homo sapiens | place: China:Guangxi | collected 2016-06-08...
GCATTTTCTTGAAACAGGCGAGATCCCAGACGAATAAAAACCCGCCGTAGCAGGTTCTTTCTTTAAAAGTTCATATGCCCTTGCCCGCTTGTTGTCGGATGTGCCGGGGCATTATCAATTACGCCTGGTATCATGATATACCGGACTACGGTTTCATGGGTGATAAACGTGGTGCCGCAATTGATATTTTGGCACTGGCAGTAACGCTCCTTTGTCTGATCCGTTACGCGAAAACTGCTCCGCGTGTGCGCTGCATGTCCGCATTTAGGGCAATTCATCATATCCGTTTCTCCGCCGCCGTTACCGAAATCGCATCAATAATACACAATACTAATATTGAGAACCAATTATTCAATATTGAGATCGTCAATTTTTACTTCCAGTTCGATGCTGGTCATAAATCCGCTATCCGGGTTGACCGTGTGCGTTAAGGTGGTGATGGTCCAGCTGGCATCATCAATGGGTTGCTTAAAGCCGGTGACCTTAACGGGCATTTCCGTATAGAGATCTGCGCGGCCTTCTGCCAGTTGCAGGGAAAATGACGCTACACCACGCTGCAGCCGCTCCCAGTTCATTTTTGCAGCCCGTTCTGCATTACTTCGGTTCGCATAGGTCCGGTTCAGAACCAGCACGTTTTCATCCGTCCCGATCAGGTAATCCCCCTGCTTTGCTTCCGGCTCTTTGGGTTTTGTTGTCTTCCGGCGGCGCTTCACCTTAGCCGTTTCTTTCTTTTCCGGTTCCCGTGTATGCAGCCAGTGAGCTATAACCCCGGTATACGCTCCCCTGTCCGCCAGGCTGAAGCGATGACTGTCACCATCCCGGCGGGTAATAGTGATGACCGGCAGCTTTTTACCACTGGCCGTTTTCCCCTGCCCCTGCCGGATGAACAGCAGGTTACTGTCCTTAACCGAAGCAATCGCGCCATACTGCCGCGCCAGCTTCATCAAAAAGCTGGCGTCGCTTTCGTTGGTCTGGTCCAGATGATCCAGCGTCTGCTCCGCTACATCTTTGCCGATCGCCGTTTTCAGGCGGTGCCGCATAGCAATCTCCTTAACCACCTCGCCCACCGTCGTTTTGTGCCAGGACTTTTCACGCCGTACATTTAGCGTCTCCCTGAAATCAGCGCTGCGGGCACGGATTGTCAGTCGGTCCGGGCTGCCGCTATGTTCTATCTCATCAACGGTAAACTTCCCTTTTGAAAACAGCGGCTCGCCTTTCCATCCCAGCGCCAGAGAAATCACCGCGCCACGACGCGGCATAATTACCAGACCGTCCGCATCGTCCAGCTCCAGATCAAGCTGGTCAGCTTCGAATCCGCGGTTGTCGGTCAGCGTCATACCCAGCAGACGCTTATCCAGCGTCTGCGTGGCATCCTTACCCTCAATCACGATGCGAAAGGCCGGGGTCTTGCTGAGGTTGAGTAAATCAGTCATCTCGCTCACTGCAGTAACCCTCCTACCGTGGTTCTTATATTCCCTACCACTGCCGCTGCGGAATCCTGCAGGCTGCTAAGCTGGTCACTCAGGCTGCCGAACATTTCGGACAGCGACTCATCAACACGCTTCAGCCCCAGCGAAAACTCTATTTTTCTCGCTTCACCGCTGGCGAAAAACTCTGTTTTCGTCTGGCTCAGGTTTTCAATCACGTACATACCGTAGATAGTCCCGCCGCCCTCGATTAGCGGCCAGGCCTTTCCCTGCTCCGCCATCAGCTCCAGCGCCAGCAACGACAACCTGCCGCCGGTCACTTCCGGCATGAGGACGCCGGAGAGCGTCAGCTGATCGTTATCTGGCCCCAAAAACTGCGTTGTCGGACGGCGATTAACGCGGTTGTTGGTCACATGCCGCCAGTTCCGCTGATACTGCAGTTGCTGATAGGGAACCGTGCGCAGCTGAAACACAAACAAGCCCAGGACCATCATCATGAATCGTACCCTCCTTGATCGCCGAAGTTGCTTCGGGCCTTAGCCCTCATGCGGCGCTCACGCTCATCGAGCTGTCGCGCAACCTCCCGCGCAATATCCTGCGGACTCTGCCCTGGTTGCGCCTGGATAATAATTTGTGCCTGGGTTTCAAACTGGAATACCGGCCGCGCGCCTGCCGGTTTTTCCGCTGCCGGGCGATAGGAGGCTGCCGGCAGGCTCATTGGATGAAGCGGCGCGGCCTCTGCGGGCATAGCTCCCCCCATCATTCCGGCGACAACTGACGCCAACGCTGCCGTCCTCCGGCGACTGGTCACATAGGCAGGACCGTTAATCAGCTCCGGGCCATTCTCGCCAGCGATGCCCACCTGCCCACGTGGAATATAGCCGCCGCTGTCATACATCCCCGCAAAGAATCCGCCAGCGCCTTTCTGCTGGGGTGCGCCTGGGGATTTGTCGCCGCCGGTCATCCAGTCTGGCAGGTAGCTTTTCACCGATGCCAGCTTGCTCTTGAGCGTTTCCCACTTCTCATTGATACCGCTCAGGATGCCGTCAATGATCGCGCCGCCCACTGCTTTAAACTTCGCGGGCAGCGCGGCAACATCACTCAGAATTTCATCCCATTTGCTGCTGATGGTCTGCTTAATCACAGCCCATACCCTGGATACCCCGGATGAGATGTTATCCCACATTGCTTTGAATTTTGGCCCCAGCGTTTCCCAGTTCTGCCAGATATAAATGGCCCCCATCGCAATAAGGCCAATTATCGCCAGAATGGGGTTAGCCATCATCAACCTGCCCAGCCACAGGATCGCCTGACCAGCACCGCCGATGACTTGCTTAATCAGACCAAAAGCGGAGGCAAACTTAATTCCCAGAACCCCAGCGCTCACACGTACTATCGCCATTGGCCCCAGAATAGATGCCAGCGCCAGCGACAACACGCCCGCAGCGGTAGCGACCACGGCAAACACCGCCGCAATCTTAAACAGCGTCGCCGTCAATTGCGGATGCCTCTTAACAAAACCATCCAGCGCGGACGCCAGATTTCCCAGCCAGTCCGCAATATTTTTCAGTACCGGCGCGACGGTCTCACCGATGCTCGCCATGGCGTTGGTAAAGGAGCCGCCAGCGGCTTCCCATTTGTTGCCCAGGGTATTAAGGGACGCCTCGACGCGCTCGCGCAGGGTTGCCTGGTTCTCCAGTTTTGCCACGGTTTCGCGGTAGCCCTCGATACCTTTTGACATCATGGTATTCAGCGCTTTTAGCACCTCGTTATCATTACCAAACAGGGCTTTCTGCGTCGCAAGTTTTGTTTCATCATTTAATTTTTCAAGCTTTTCCAACTGCGCGTACATCTTTTCCAGGCCGCCAAACCCGCCTTTCCCGTCGGAAAAATCAAACTTGATACCTTTGCCTTTCAGCCCGTCGTTTACGCCCTTAATATTTTTGGCATCCAGCGTGGCCTGAAAAATTTTACGGTAGGCATTACCCGCTGACTCTCCGGCCATACCCGCTTGATCGGCCATGACGAGAAGCGGACTAAAGGTTTTCGCAGCATCCAGGCCCTTCTTCTTGATAATGTCCATAGCGCTGCTGATATTTGCAAAACCCTGCAGCATGTTCCCCGGGTCAACGCCCGCGTAATAACCTCGCTGGATCACGTCCATCAGGCTCATCATGTCTTTTTCGGTGGTCTGCGTGGCGTCCTGCAGTTTCGCGGCAAACTCTGCCGCATCCGTCGGTGCCATTTGCAGCTGCACGCCGAGATACGCCGCCGACTCACCCAGCCCGCCCAGGATGACCTGCGCAGACATACCCTGGCGGCGTAACATGGTCATCATGTTTTGAAAGTCTGCCGTGGTGCCTGGCAGCCGGTCACCCAGGGCGATCGCCAGCTTGTTTAGCTTCTCAAACTCCGGCGCAACCTTTCCGCCCGGCCCCATCATGGAGCCTGCCAGCTGGTTAGCGGCGTTCTCTGATTCCGAGTAGGCGCGAATGGGGGCCAGCAGCGTTGCGCCCGTTGTCACCCCTGCCGCCATCATCCCGGCACCATTCCCCGCTAGGCTGTTACGCACTTCGCGCATCTTGTCCGCTTTGGCCCTGACCGCATTCAGCTTGCGCTGGCGCTCGCCCACGTCCCGCAGGCGTCGCTCCTGCTCTGCCAGCTGTTTGTTATAGCGGTCCGTTTCGCGGGTAATGCGTGCCGTTTCACGGGCACCGCCGCCCGCAGAGATGCCGAGGCGGTACAGCTCCGCCCTGGCTGCCGCCATCTGCCGCGTTTCCTGCCCCTGCTTTTGCTCCAGACGTGACACGGCCCGCCATTGCGTTTCAAGCGCCGCCGTCTGCTTCTTCGTGGGGGATTCGAGGGCTGACATTTCGCGGGTCATCATCTGCGCACGCAGCCGCGCCTGGTCCAGTTCGTTACTGGTCCGGCTCAGGCTCTGTGACAGCTGATCGAATGATTTTAACTGGCCCCCCGCATCGTTCAGCCGTTTAAGCTGTTCGCGGGTCTGCCGGACAGCGGAGGCCAGCTCCTTAGAGCCAGCCTGCGCAACTTTTAAAGGGCGGGTGAGTTTATCAACCGCATTCAGAACCACCTGCAGACGCAGGTTTTTATCACTCATTGCTGGCCCCGCTTCGCATTATCGCTCTGTGCCGCCACTCCAGCACCTCCGTGAGCGGCATAACGTCAGTGACGGACGGCGGCCAGTGAAAGATCGTGGCGATATCCGCCACCAGGTCATCTACCGTCAGACTGTCGGCAAATCGGCAAACGCCGACTTCGGCAACAAAAAAAGGACAACCTCGATCGACATCGCAGCAAGGTCCGCCGGGTCGAGGTCAGCCATTTCCTGCGGGGTCAGAGTTGGCGTGGAGATGCGGGGGATCACGGTCATCATAGAGGCCACGTCCATCTCCATTACCGCCTGCAGTCGCGTACCGCGCAGTGCGCCGGATTGCGGTTTGCGCAGAACAATTTCCGTAATCGTGGTATCACCGCGCTTGATCGGGCTATCCAGCTTCACCGTTGCTTCTGTTTTCTCACTCATTCTCTTTTCCTGTTATGGGGAGGCTGGCGCGGTGGTCCGCGCCAGTGCTGCATTAAAGGCCGATGGCGTTGCGGTGCTCTTCCATCAGGTCAACGCCATCAACAATTTCAATCATGTTGATCACATCGACCTCATAGAGCACTTCGCCGTTAATAGTCAGCTTCGCGTAACTGTTAACGCTGCTGACTTTGGTGGTATTGCTCTCGCCGGTTTTCCACTCGCCGGAATCCACCTCTTTGTGGCGTCCGCGTACAACCAGCTCAACGGCCTGCACCTCTCCGGTGTCATCGCGCTGGATAGAGCCGGTGAAGCGCATCTGCACCCCGTCAACCGTGGCTTTGCCCATCTGTTTAAACAGCAGCGCCTCAGTGCCGCCGATGGTCATTTCCGTATCCAGTGCCCCATCATCCAGCCCCAGATCGATACCGACTGAACCGGGCATACCGCCGCCGCGATAGTTCTCAAGCTTGCGGGAAAATTTCGGGAGGGTGACGGATTCAGCAATGCCCATCCAGCTGTTACCGGCGTTGAAGATGTTCAGGTGTTTTAGTTTGCGTGGTAAGGCCATTGGTCCCCCCTTATGCGCTTACGCGGGTGGTGAAATCCACCAGGTAACGGTCAGTGATGCGCTGGCGGAGCATCAGGTTTTCCAGTGGCGGCACTGGCGTGTAGTCGTAGTCGATCCAGAGCTTCCCGGCCTTCAGGGTGTCTTTGTCGTTAACGCTGTCATCAATCCAGCAATCACCGCCGATGAGGTAGCCCTGATTCACCAGGCTGCGCATTTTGGCGCGGATGCCTTCGATAATGTCGCGGGCCAGCGACGGGTTAAGCGGCATGTCCACCGCCCACATATGGCCTTCTGCCATAGTGTCAGCCAGCACTTGTGCGGTGCGGGTGTAGTTCTCAAACTGGAACAGCGGGTCATCGCTCAGGCAACGGGAACCCCAGAAGCGAAAACCATCCTTGCGGATCAAGGTGGTGACGTCATTCTGGTTCAGCAGCCCGGCATCGGTTGCCGGGTCCTGCAGATCCCAGAACACATCCGCAGATAGTCCAGTGACGCCATTCACGCCCACGTTAGACAGGGTTTTGTGCCAGCCGGTTTGCTCGTCGATTTTGGCGCGCAGGCCAAGGGCACGGGCGGTGGCGTAGGCGGTCGCATCCGCCTGCAGTACCGTGTCAAAGTTGATGAAGTCAGGCCAAATCACCATCCCTTCACGCTGGCTGAAGTTGTCACGGTAGGTGATCGCCTCTGCCACGGTTTTACAGCCGTAAGCTGACATATACGCAAAGGCCCGCAGGCTCTGCGCCACGCTCAGCAGCTCAGTGGATACGGCCTGCGTATCATGCCCCGGCACGCCGAGAATGCGCGGCTTCACGCCCAGCTGCGACGGTGCCGAAAGCAGCGCCTTCATGCCGGTTTTCTTGCCGTCGGCGGTCACGCCGCCGATGATGTTAGCGGTGGTTTCCGCTTCGGTTTCGCCCTGCGCAACACGCACCACTACGGTGACGGGTTTTGCCTGGTCTGCGATCGCGTCCAGTGAGCGGGCCAGCGTGCCGGACTCGCCCGCTTTGCCGCTGGCGGTCAGTACATCGGTAAGCAGTACCGGCTTATTGAGCGGGAACACAGAGGCATCGGCATCATCGCCGGTGCACACCATGCCCACGATCGCCGTGCTCACCGTCGTGATAGAGCGGGTGCCGTCGTTAACTTCTACAACGCGCACGCCGTGGTGATAGTCTTGCGCCATGGAATGAATCTCCTGTTTAGGGGTTCACCCATGGTATGGGAATCATTCACTGCAAGCCGTTGATGCCCGTTGTACCGTGATTGATACAACCGCAGGCAGAAAAAAAGCCCCGTTACGGGGCTGATTTGGTCAGTGATTTGACTGGCGATTCAGGCAACGCGGCTCCAGCACATCAGCAGGGTGTGGGCTTCCACCACGCTGAACGCTTTGCCCTCGCCGAGGTTGTCGGTTTTTCCGGTGACGTCATGGTGATGCGGAGGGATATCAATACCATGCTCATGGTCCGGTGCCTCGTCGGTATCGCCCAGGTTTGCCGGGTTAAATCGCTGGCTGATATCACCGCCAATCTCCCACGGATTATCCCGACTCGGCACGCCGCCGTGTTTGTGTCTTCCGGCTGGTTTGGTGGTCAGCGTCTGTTCGGGTTTCTCGCTGGTTTCGCCGCTCACATCAATCTGAACGGCGGGCAGGTTAGTCTGCTGGAGCGTGACATTATCGCTGCCGCCGGTTTGTCCCACATTGGTACCATCCGATTTCCCGATGCGGACAGTGCGGTTTTCACCGGTATATAGCCAGACTGACCACGGCCACCGGTCATTAGGGTTCAGATTTTTGTTAAAAAATCGCGTGGTACCGACAGGGTTATCCAGCTCCCACGCGCCGCGAATCGCTTCGGCAATCGCGGCTTTAACCGCCTTTGGTGTCGCCGCCAGCGCTTCGCTGTCACTGTCTGTCCGGCTGGACAGTTTTGTGAATCCCTTTTCTTCCAGCGTCGCGTCCGGATGGTCGCGGGACTTCTCGTGGTCAGAGAGCAAATCATCGCAGTAGTCCTTTACGCTGTTTCCGGCCTCCAGAACGTCCTGCATGGTAGCCAGTACCACGCCGGGGTCGGCAATCAGCTGGATATCTGAAGTACTGCTGACGGCCAGCCACATTCTCACTGTGGTAAAACGTCCGGCTCCCTCTGCCAGTTGCGGCTTGTAGGTGGGTGGCATGTTCGCTACCGCAATGCAGATACCCGCATCGTCGAATAATGCCGCCTCCCGGAGCGTAAAGCCGCCGACCTGCGGCTGCATCACCATCTCAGCTTCAATAATGTTCGCCGCACTGTCTGCCACCACCAGTTTATTCAGGGGGGCGCGGTAACGTTCATTGACCAGCCCGGTCTGTTCCGGGTCAGGGACCGGCAGACTGCCGTTACCGTCCCCCACCGCCATCATGGTGATACCCACCGGCTCACCACTGACGGCCGCTTCAGCCAGTTTTATCGCCCCTGCCGTGGTGATGAGGGTGCGATAGGCTTTCTCCGTCATACCGTCACCTCTGTATTTTCCTGCGCGGACAGACTGGCAAGCAGCGAGGCTTCCGCCTCCTCCAGCGGGTTTCCCTGCCCGGAATACGTAAACTGATGCACCACTTCCGAAATCAGCGGAGTGTCGGATATCACCACATCAAAGGCCGCTACCGCAGCACCTGCTGACAGGGAGATAATTTCCCTGGCGATATAGGCGACCGATACTTCTTTTTCACCGGCATCCACATAAATGCCCAGTTGCGTATAAATGGTCCGGGTTGCCAGTGTTCTGGTCAGTACGAAGCTCATCTCATCACCTATTCTGTCGTCATGCTCCAGGAGCGTTGGGTTAGTGTTACCAGTGACTCATTCCCGCTGATGGTTACGTAGTCGCCGTAATGAAGGTCAATCTCAAAATAATGGTTACCTGCCTTATTGGCGTTAAACGCCGTGACGCCATTGCGGGTTATCAGGAAGTTGGTGTCTGCTGACAGCACTGCTATTCCCTTGAATTTTGCCGGGCGCCAGCGCGTGTAACTCCATGACCCCATTCCCCAGGCCGGGTCAGCAATAATGACCTCACGTCCGTACCCGGTGCTTTCCGTACCATCTGCATAGCGAATTTTGGCCGAGTTAAAAATATTGCCGTTCCAGCCGCGCAGCTGCTCAACATGCCCGAGCCTGACGGGATAGTTTGTATTGTTGTCCTGATAACGACTGAATGAGGACTGGAACGAAAAACTGCGGCTGACTGTTCTGATATCAATCAGGTATTTAGCTGACTCATCATTCCAGCCGCTGCCGCATTCGGTAAACTGGAGGTTGTTCACAACCAGCGCCCCCGTCAGCATTTCCGGCATCACCACTATCGGGGCGCGTGCCGCAAAACCGAAGCCGGAACGGTTAAGCCGGTGGCAACGTCCGCCCTTGATGGTCGCACGGGTTTCATATCCGCCGCCGGTATTGGCTCCACGGTAAGTCATCAGGCCGAGGTCTTCGGTCAGCGTCAGAATGTCGGACAGGCCTGATGCGGTGATATCGCCAATGTCCAGCACCGAACCGAAGCCCGCGCGAATGGCGCTGCCGACTTTCCCCAGGCGCAGGTTTGCAATCTGCATCAGGGAGCCGGACACCTCCAGGCAGCACTGTCCGGCGACGGAATCACCGGCAATATTTTTCCCGGCAATAAACAACGCATTGGCAACAGAGACCGTCTGTGAGTCAAACACCTGTATCTGCGGCTTGCCACCGGCACCGGAAGCCAGCAGACCAAATGAAACTGTCCCGCAGCTCTGAAGCAACAGGCCGGAGCCTTCCTCTGACGTTTCCGGGATGTAGTTCTCATAACTCACAATGCCGACGTCGGCCATCGTGTGCATTACCGAGCGACGGGTATTTGCCTGTTCCCAGATGGAGGTCAGGTGACCAAAACCGGAGGTGGTTCCCTTCAGCACAAACCCGCGCCCGCAGGTATTCACACGAATTGTACCTTCATTCAGGTTCTGCACCCCGACCATGCTGTTAATGATATCCGGCCATTGCGCCCGGACGTCGCTCATATCGTTGGAGCCGGTCTGATACCAGCAGGTCCCCGGGTAGTAATTGCCCTTAACATGAATTTCAGGATTGGAAATCATCGCTTCGGTACGGAAGAAATAATCATCAATACCCGGCACGGTCAGCGGCGCAAAACCGCCGTTGTCCACCTCGATATCAAAAAACGGCTGAATCATCTGGATACAGAAGAAGCCCGCCGGGCCACTACAGGCAAATCGCCCGACAATGCCGAATCCGGTTTTGATCCCCTCCGGTACGCCGACAATGGCAGAGGCTTTATACACCCCGCCACGGATATAAAATCGCCTGGAAATATGGAAGCGGCGGCTTTTGCCGAAATCGATAATTTTATTGGGGTAGCCGTCCGGTGAGCCGACGGCAGAAGCCATCAGGAGGCGGTCAATATAGCTGTCCACCGGCGACGAACTCTGGCTGAGGTCGTGAATGCCGCTCCACTCTGCGCGAATATTCCCCGTAAAACGCCGGAACCAGCGCCGGTTCAGGGCATCAACCAGGACGGTCACGCCGTTGTCAGGCGTGGTGCTGTCGTCGTCAGCGCGTTCAAACTCACCGTGCCCGCCATCAAATGCGGACGCCACGCCATAACAGAGAAAGCTGGTTGCGGCTCCGGTGTAGGTGCGAATATCGGCATAGTTTCCCTTGCCGATATTCCCGAAACCATCACGGGAGGCGATATCCCTGCGCAGGTTGCTGTCGATGACCTGTTTCCAGGCACCTTCTCCGATGCCGCCGGTGCTTTCCGGCGATGACCCGGCAGGCACCTCTTTATTAAATGCCCCGGTCCACGCATACAGCACATCGCCGTATTGAATCAGGTCGTTTTCTGTCTCCAGGATGGCGCCATCCCGGAACGTATAGCCTGATTTCAGCGCGCTTTTTTTCAGAAACGCAGTGCGGTTCGCCAGCTGCTGCGCCTGCTTATTGGCAATGCCATTGCGGCCACCGGCCACCAGGTCACTGCGCTTAATCTGGTAAATGTCGCTTTCCCATTGCGGGTGCTCACTGAGTGTTGTCATCATTCGTCACCGACAAAATAGTAATTGCTGTCAAAATGAATCTGCCCGTTATAGGTCACCCCGGACTCAGGCTGATACTGTGCAGGGTAAACCGTAATAATGTCGCCGCAGCAGACCGCCGCCCCGATAGAGGTCGGCCCGTCAGTCCGGGAAAGAATGTTCATTTTCGATACCGTCCGGCTGACCGGTTTTGTCTCATTAATCAGCCGTTCCAGCTCATTCAGCGACTTGTCCGTCGCTCCGGCTTCGTTCACGTCAATTTCAAGATGAAACGTGCCCGGCCGGTCATCCACGTCAAACCATTCCTGAATGGCAAACGCAAAACCCTGCGTTTCCACCACCCGGCGGAGTGCGGCGACGGTGCCTTTGCGTTGATGGATCCAGAAAGCGTCGCTGACAGCCTGCCGTTTCTCTGCTTCAGACCAGGTTTCTTCCCAGCGGTCCACCGAAAATGCCCAGGCCAGATACGGCAGGAATTTCACCGGGCATTTCCACGGATTCCACAGGTCACGCAGCGGGACGGATAAATCACTGATGCCAGAACAGGCCTGCGCCAGCCTGCGCTCCAGTGCAGATGATCCCGGCGGTAAAAGGTTGTTATTCATCTGAGCCACCAATTTCTGCTTTAAAGTCGGTGCAGAAGGAAGCCTGAGTTTTATCTAACACCATATCTGCCAGGGGCTTCATCAGCTCAACGCGCTGCACGCCCTGAACATGCAACGCGGCATAAATCGCAGATAGCCTGACGTCACGCCCCAGGCGGCGCTGTTCATTGATATATGCCGCGCCCTGCGCTTTCGCCGCCGCCAGAATCGGCTCTTTCGCCGGGCCGGGGTAAACATACAAAACCGCATCAATTTCATAGCGGACAATCTCAGCAGAGCGGACGCTCACCCGATCCGCCACAGGGCGCACGGCCTCATCATTCAGGGCCGCACCGACCACCTGCAGCAGGTCATCCGGCGCGGTGCCATCACCGTCGCGGGCCAGAATCGTCACCACCACTTCCGCCGGTGACGGGCTGAACGCTGACGCATCCGCCACCCGCCCATCCGAGCTAAGGGCGTGATATTCATACGCGCCGACGGGACCGGCAACGCTCATCCCCTCAAAGGCCGCCGGAATACGCTGGCGATAATCCGCGTCCGATTCCATTTCCGCCTCAGTGGGCGGCGTGGTGGTATCGTCTGCGGGGGTGATCACCCGGCGCTGCACGTTATTGTTAGCGCCTAAATTATCCAGGTCATCACTGCCGGAATAGGCCACCATGACAGCCCGTGCCGCCTCGTTAATCCGCTGGCGCAACAGCAGCTCCCGGTACACGTTTTCCTGCAGCGTTTTCACCACCGGCTCAGATTCAAGTGTTAAGGTGCGGGCCACGGCTTCCTGCTCTTCTGCCGGATATAGCGCGACAAATTCAGCCTTGCGCTCAGACAGCAGGGTTTCAAAATCCGGCTCATCCACGATTTGCGGCGGCGGCAGCTGGGAAAGGTCAATAGCGGCCATTGTCTGCTCCTGTCGATACGGAAAGGGACACAGGCACACCGTCATTACGCTGGCCTGCCAGCTCAATCACCATGGAACCATCCATGCTGCTGCTGTTAATCGTGATGGTGTCGAGCTGCAGCCGCGGCTCCCAACGCTGCAACGCGACGTACACCGCAGACATGATCTGCAGACGCAGCGCCGGGTTTTGTGGCTGGTCAATCAACGCTGACAGCAGGGAGCCATATTCCCGGCGGGCAAGGCGGCTACCCTGCGGCGTCAGCAAAATGTCCCGCACAGACTGGCGCAGGTGGTCCGTTTCCGTAATGGACTTGCCGTTATCGCGGTTCATCCCGATATAGAGCGTCAAAATGGGTCCCCCGTGGTTCCGCCGCTGTCGCCAGGGTGTTTATGCTTATCAGCAACGACGCCGTTTGACGTCATCGCTCCGCCGCCGTGAGTCACATCTCCATTCATGATCACATTGCTGTTAATACGGGTCGTGTCGGCCTCGATCACAAACTCCCCGGTCTTGCAGGAAACCAGCTGTGACGACTCAATCAGCACGGCTTTAACACCCCGGATAATCCAGCGCCCGGTGGCAGGGTCGTATTCGAACCAGCCACCATCCTCGTATTCGGTCACGTCCGCGCTTTCAGAATCTGACGGCGGCGGGCAGGCGTTGGAGTAAATAGCCGGAAGCGCAAAAGCCGTCTCCAGATTTCCGCCCAGACTGAACAGCACAACCTGCTCACCCGGCGACGGACACCACCACGTTCGCGACTTCCCGGCACGGTAGGTCAGCCAGTTAATCCAGTTGGTTTCGAGGTCGCCTGTTTTCACCCGGCACAGCCAGCCGCCCCGGTCCACTTCGGTCACAATGCCGGTGCGGATCAGATTGGTGATGAGGCGCATGATTTCTGTAAGTTGAATGTTCATACGTGCAGCATGCACGTAGATGTTATTGAAAAAAAACTAGGTCTATTGTCTGATGTACTATACAAACCACCAATGAGGCGTAGTCATGAACACTCTTTTATCCGATCTTAAAAATGCTGTGGAAACCATGTCTAAATTTGCTTTTGATGATTTCCTAATTGAGATGATCAAAAATCTTGAAATTGAATTACTCAATTCCAGCATCTATCAAGATGTTGAAAAAAAGATCTTTTTTGACAAACTCTACCTCTTTAGTCTTCAAGCAAAAAAATTAGAACTTAGTTTTTATGAATGCAGACAAAAACAAATTGAAATAAAATCAGAAATAAAAAAAATGATAACCAAATCAAAATTCAACCTCACCACTGAAAAAAATGATTT
>ENA-UESL01001011-UESL01001011.1-human-gut-metagenome-genome-assembly--contig:-NODE-1011-length-13415-cov-5.598516_pt1 | contig 13415 bp, 8 predicted proteins | sample MGYA00243008_ERZ508009 | MGnify/ENA primary metagenome ERZ508009 (study PRJEB26167, sample SAMN06115396) | human gut metagenome | host: Homo sapiens | place: China:Guangxi | collected 2016-06-08...
CCGGCTGCCAGTCCGTTCAGTTCTCTGATCTTCACAAGTTTTTCCTCTGTCAAAGCAGATTTCTTCAGGAAACGACCGTCCGTCATAATTCTGCTGTCTTCCGGGATTCCTTTCAGATAACGGTCGGTGAGAAGTCCCTGCGCCAGTGGACTGAATGCAATAATTCCCTTCTCCAGCTTCTTCGCAGTGTCTTTCAATCCATTTTTCTCAATTGTTCTATCAAAGATAGAATAACGGTTCTGATTGATGATGAACGGACATTTTAAGTCATTCAAAATAGCCGATGCCTTCTTTAAGGTCGGTCCGTCATAGTTAGAAAGTCCGACATAAAGTGCCTTGCCGCTTTTTACGATAGAATCAAGTGCACCCATTGTCTCTTCCAACGGAGTCTCCGGATCCATCCGGTGATGGTAGAAAATATCCACATAATCAAGCCCCATGCGCTTTAGGCTCTGATCCAGACTGGAAAGAAGATATTTTCTACTTCCCCAGTTTCCATAAGGACCCTCCCACATATCAAATCCAGCCTTTGTACTGATCAGAAGTTCATCTCTGTACATACCAAGTTCTTCTTTCAGAATCTTGCCAAAATTCTTCTCCGCACTTCCGTAAGCCGGTCCGTAATTATTTGCCAGATCGAAGTGTACGATTCCATTATCAAATGCTGTGAGAAGGATTTCCTTCATATTCTCATAGACGCCTGTATCTCCAAAATTGTGCCACAATCCAAGTGAAATTGCCGGGAGCTTTAATCCACTCTTTCCGCAACGTACATAAGCCATTTTCTCATATCTGTCATTTGCTGCCTGATACATGTTTCTCTTCCTCTCTTTCGTAACGTAAAACAGGTGATAAAATAGTTCTGTATCTATTCTACCACCTGTTTTCATTATTTTAAATAAAATTTCTCTTTACTCCTCAGAGAACTGATCCTTTCCTGCGGAGCACAGCGGACATTCAAAATCTTCCGGTACATCTTCCCACTTTGTTCCCGGTGCAATGCCGCCTTCCGGATATCCCTGCTCCTCATCATATTCCCATCCGCATAAATCACATACATATTTCATAATTCCATATCTCCTTTTCTTTTCATCTTCATTTTACCGTACCCGCTTGCCAAACACCACGATGTCAACAGGAAGACCACAAAAATATGTAACGGCACAGACAGTTTCATCTGTGCCATGTGCTGTAGAAATCCCGCACGTTTGCGCCGTCAACGAATACCAGAAAGCCTCTTCAGGATCAGTTTCTGCATCTCCCAGAGTTCATCCAGCCGCCTCTGCAAATCCCGAATATCCTCCGCATAGATGCTTCCGGATTCATTGGCTCGTTTTGCGTACTGGTTCAGGTTGTTGCTGCAACGGCGAAGGAGGGTAGACACCTGCGCCACATCTGACAAATCAAGATTCACGCAGTACCCGTCCATCGCCATTTTTCTCATATAGGCACCGGTATTCCGAATCCCCAATTCCTTCTGCTTTTCACGAATCCTCGCCAGCTCTTCCGGATTCACCCGGACATTGATCCAGTGCTCCCGAACGCTCATAGTACCACCTCCTCATCATCCCGATGTGTCACCGGCGGAATGCGACCGGCACAGTCACGCAGCTCTGCCAGGACAGACGGCTTTTCCGTTGTTCTCTCACGGTCTGGATCATCATTTCCACGGTCAGCCATATTCAGCAGTGCGTCCAGTTCTGCCAGCCTTGCACTCTTTTCTGCCAGTTCTGCCTCCTGGGGGAACGGTTTTCCAAGCTCGGCCTGCGCCGCTTCCTGCTGGCTTCTAAGACTGTCCAACTGCTGTTCTGCCTTTTCCAGCCTTGCAGGAATCCCGGCAAGAGCATGCTTGCGGATGGACGGGAGAACTTCATCAAACACCCAGTGTTCAAACCGTTCTGCCGATGGCAGCTTGCTGTGAACGATCAGCCGATAAACATCACCTTCCGTGATAAAGGAGATTTCAACGACCTGCTCTCCAGCATCTCCATACTGATTCACCTTCTGAACGACCCCCTCGCGTTTCGTTAGGGGGCCTCTGCAATGGCGTTTCACTGCGGCGTAGGGATTCACATACCCCAACGCTTTCGCCACGTCGCTTGCACAGAAGAAGGTCTTGCCTGCCTCCTGTAACAACCGGATCGAACCAAACTCCTGGTTCTCAAACACCTCCATCATCTGCCTCGACTGTCCGCCATGACTGCCCACATCGGTGTCATGGGTCTTCTGATTGAAATCCGTCATACCTGTTACCTCCTACTCAAATTTGTCTCGCCGGATTTCGGGCGAAAAAAATAGAGCCTCGACCCATTCTCGTTTTCAAAGAATGAGCCAAGGCTCTATGTAACAGGATACCTAATATTATTTTTTTGCAGATTTCGTCAGAACTCGCCAAACGAATCCGACACTGTTTTTCATTCCGTTTCAGCCGGATTTTTACCGAAAATCTGTCAAGGATATGGGGCTAATTTCCCCTCCAAAATGGCCTTCTGTAAACCCATCAAAATGGGCTAATTTGAAGTCAAATTTCCTCAAATTTCACCATCGGAATCAGGTGATTTCAGGCATAGAAAAAGCCCGGAAAATGGCGTATTTCCGGGCTTTTTTAGCATTATTAAGCTGTCGATTATCGCTTGCTGAACTGCGGAGCGCGACGAGCTGCTTTGAGACCGTATTGCGCGAGTTTTTGAGCTGTTTTCCCTTGATATTCCGGGCTTTTCCGGCTTTCTGCCTCTCAGTTATCCGGTGTGCGGACCATAAAAAACGGCCTTTTTTCATTCAGCAATAGCCTGATGAAACGAACCATTTACTACCCCAAACAACTCCTCTGGTTTATTGTACTTCACTTTTGCATAGATGTCCATAGTTGTTTTGCTGTTTTCGTGTCCGGCAAGGTATTGGACGGTCTTTGGATCAACACCAGCATAGAGAAGATTGGTAATGTAAGTGTGCCGCAGCTGATGCGGGGTTACATCAAAGTCCAGCGTATATCTGATTTTGGGTTGATTTTTCTGGGTCATGCCCAGCGTTGGGGTAACCGTGTATTTGATGCTCTGCCCATTCACATACTTATAATAGTTCCGGGGCTTAGTGGAGCGAACAACGACATACTGCCACACTCTTTGAAACTGCGAAGCAGCCAGTGGCTCTCCTTTACTGTCAGCGATCACATAATCTGATATGGAATTTTCTTTCGCTTCTCTCAGACAATCCACCAAACACTTCGGTATCGGAATATCCCTTTTTGCCGCCGGAGTCTTTAGCACGGTAGAAACCACGGGTCTGTTATGCTCTGTACGCCATGCCCGCCTCACCGATAGATAAGGTGTATCCTCGTCCAGAAATACACAATCCCATTGCAGTGCAAGAATTTCTTCCCGGCGCAGACCGGAATACAAACCGAGCATAATAAACAAATATGGAGGAAGCCCCTTGACTGTATCCAGAAGCACGGCTACCTGCTGATCTGTCAATGCCTCTCTCTTTTTTGATGGTTTTCCGCCCTTGCCCGATATTCCCGCACAGGGATTGTGTTCAAGAATTTGGTTTCTCTCTGCCGCATAAAAAATGCACTTGAGTAGCATATTGACCTTATTGTATAAACCTTCCGATTTCTTTGACAATGGAACAAGCGCCAGCCGAATATCGTCAGCGGTCACTTCTTCCATATACATCTCTCCCAGAGGTTTTATGATATAGTTTGTCATATCCCTCGTATAACCTCTGAGTGTAGACGCAGACACCTTTGCCGACTGCATCAGCAGCCACTTCTCTCCATACTCGGCTACTGTCGGGTGCTGTCGATGAAAGATAATTTCTTCCACCTGCTTCCGGGCCTCTAACTGCTTCTCATACAATTCTTCACAAGTTGCGGCATACAAACTCAACTCTTTGCCATCTGCATCCGTAATCCTGGTTCTGTAATACTGGATTCCTTTCAATGTAATGGTCCCGTACTTCGGGATCTGTGTTTTCTTTTTTGCCATCTTTGATCGTCCTTTCTTGATAATGTGTAGTCTCCGTATCTACACTCTCTTTTTATCAGAAAGCCTCGACTTAATCAAAGATACGGCTGAGGTAAAACAAAGAGCGAGACATCCTTGCCTCGCTCCTGCTTCATTTCCTATTTGTTATTACTGTGCTGCATCCCAGCTTGCAAACGCACAGTTCATTGATCTGACCAGCTCATCTGGTCTGTTGTACTTAACCTTTGCATAAATGTCCATGGTAATCTTGCTGCTTTCATGGCCTGCCAGGTATTGAACCGTTTTGGGATCTACCGATGCATGAATGAGATTGGTAATGTAAGTATGCCGCAGCTGATGGGGTGTTACTTCAAAGTCCAGACTGTAAACCACTTTTCCGTTATGAGCAGCCTTTTCTCCCAAGACAGGTGTGACAGTATGCTTTACTCTTTTTCCATCTTCATACCGATAATAGCTCCGCTCCTTGACCGTCCTCGTAACAATATACTGCCAAAGTCGCTTAAACTGCGTGTAGGACAGCGGTTCGCCATCCCTGTTTGAAACCACATACTCCGAAGTCGAAGTTTCCTTTGCTGCTTTCAAACACTCAGCCAAGCAAACAGGAAGGGGGATATTTCTCTCCGCAGCCTTGGTTTTCAATTCATCCGAAATCACCGGTCTGTTATGTTCGGTGTGCCATGCCCGTCTTACTGTCAGATATGGAGTATCTGTATCCAGATATACTGAATCCCATTGCAGAGCAAGAATTTCTTCCCGGCGTAGCCCTGCATATAAACCAATCATGACAAAGACATAAGGCGGCAAATCTCGGATAGCATCCAAAAGGCGCTCCACCTGTTCATCTGTCAAAGCCTGACGATCCTCTTGTGGAACACCGCCACCTTTTGTTGTCAGATAAATCGTTGGGTTGTGGTCAATAATCCTGCTTTCCATCGCTGCGCGAAAGATAGATTTGTAAAGGATTACCACAGATTTATAAACCGATGCAGATTTTTTGGAAACCGGAACAAGGGCAAGCTGAATATCATCCAGGCTAACCTCACCCATCCGTTTATCTCCCAATTCCGCTATAATATGCCGCCTGACCTTTGAGGTGTAATCCGTCAAAGTAGTAGCTCGTACATGAACCGACTGCATCAGCAGCCACTTTTCACAATACTCTGCAACTGTGGGCGTTTTCCGATGAAAAGTGGCATTCTCAATCTGTTCCAACGCAAGCGTTTCTTTGTTGTATAGTTCTTCAGGTGTTTTTGCGTAGATAGCTACGAGCTTACCATTCGCGTCTTTGATTCTGGTCCTATAATATAGGACACCTCTTTTCATAACTGTGCCATATTGAGGAATTATTGTTTGCCGTTTGGCCAATTCCGTCACCTCCTAAGAATAGACTCCAGGGTTGTATCTATGTTTTATCAGACCATTATGATTTCGACAAGGATACGGACCGGCTCACACTCCAGCTCTGCGAGGTTTACGATAAGTTGCGTTCTTTTCTGCTGGCTTTGCTCTGTGGGTGCATTTTGCGATATACTCCTGAAGTCCCGCTGAGGTAAAATACACACAGCCATTCTGCACATATTGCACATAAGAAATAAGGCCATTGTTACGGGCCGCGTCCAGCGTTGCAATGCTGATACCCAAAATTTCTGCCGCTTCTTTTCGCGTAATAAGTTTTTCCATAAAGCATATTTCCTCCAATCTGTCAAGTTTGTCATCGTGTTTGTTCAAAATCACATGAATACGCTGGCAGCCGAAACTGCCAGCGCATGGTATCTGATTTTGAATAGAAAACGGCCACCTAAGAAAGTAATCGCTTCCTATTTTTAATGCAACTCAATTCTCGCCACATTTGCCACGCACCCCTGACGATGGGGACATTCCGGTCTCCGCTGGCGCGGCTGTCATAACTCCGCAGCGTCGTTTTACTCGTGCGCCGCAGGGTTCCCCCCAAGTCTTTAGGAGGCCGTGAGGAAGTATCTTTAAGCCCCCATGCAGTCATCGCGCCCCGAAATGCCGCTTTCGGGTTTCAGGCTTGCGTAGATTGCTCAGAACAGTCTTGTTCATCACCTCCTGGACTGTCATCTTCGCGGCGCGCCTGATTCGCTCGTACATGGGTTATGTACCGGAAATGCCGTCTATTCAGTTGTCAAGCTGCATGAGAGAGATCGACCCTCTCACTTATTTCCCCGTTGGGAGAGTGGTTTTGGTCTATGCTTTTCCCATGTTTTCCAAAAAAATTTTTAATTTTTGGAGCAGCTTGACTTTGCGCTGATGCAGAGCTGTTTTGGAAATTTCAAGCTCCATGCTGACAATCCGTTCTGACTTGTCCTCGAAATACAGTTTGTGGAGAATAATCCTCTCATCCTCTGACAAACATTCCAATAATCCCTCCAGCCAAACGGACGAGACCGCCTGTTCCTCCACGGGTTGACCAGAAGTAGCAAACTGCTTGTCCTTTGCCAGCAGACGCTCATAGGAATCCTCTCTACTGGGTAGGAAAGAGGCAGTTTCTTTTTGGAACTTTTCCACTTTCAAGTCGTAGGAAAAGTATTCCTCTTTTCGTTCGTAGTGCTGATACACGCGGTAGACCTGTTCGCTTACCGGTACAGCTTGTCCATCTATGTAAAGATACCGTTGTTTTCTTTCACTGCTCATGGTGTTCCTCCGTTTCGATTCGTGGGTTGGTTTGCGGACGAATCGAAACGGGGCGGCGACCGGCATCCAGGGCCGCCGGCGTCAGGAACGCTGTCGAATGGGAAGTTCTTATAGAAAAAAGGTCTGACAGGAGGAGGCTTGTCCTTCTGCGGTGGCATTTTTTGTGTTTCTTTCCAGCTTTTTTAGGTTTTATGTAGAAACAGCGCGTACAAAAATAGGGCGCAAGTGATGGTAAGTTCACTTGCGCCCTGATCGGACTGGATATTTTATTTTGGAAGTCTCCACCTGTTAGCGGTGGAGAAAGGTCAAAAGGGGTATCTACCCATAAGCAGCCTCCCTTGCACCGCTATGGGAATGGAACAAAGCAGTAGAAGTTATATGTCCCGAAAACCGCTTGCGGCATCTATTGTTACTGTTTCAATATACTCCAATGCTGCTTCGTGTCCTTTCTGAATTTGTGGTCAGTTATCTTCTCGCGCCATCTGCGCCAACTTCGTAGCCGTCCACTTTGGTGCTGACCGCCATAGAGCCGTCTGCGTAGAAGTAGTACCACTTGCCATCAATCTGCTTCCAGCCGCCGGAGAACATCTTACCGGTGGCCTTGTCCAGCCAGTACCATTTCTGGTCGTCGGAGAGCCAGCCTTTGACCGGCCCTCCGTCCTTGTAGTAACTCCATTCGCCGCTGTCATTTTGCTGCCAGCCGTTTGCGGACTGCGGGTCAATGACAATCTCCACAAACCGGTGCAGGACAGTAGCCGCCTCGGCGCGGGTGGCGTTGCCCTGCGGGTCAAACCGGTTGTTTTCCTTGCCGGAGAGAACGCCCGCCTGCTGCATAGCCTTGACCGCATCCTTTGCCCAGGAAGAAATCTGCGCGTTATCGGCAAAGGTCACAGCCGCCAGCGTTTTCGGTATGGAGTAACCCATCTTGTCAGCGTAGTTCTTCATAATTACTGCCATCTGCTCACGGGTGATGCTGCTGTCCGGGGCAAAGGTGGAGGAAGTCGTACCGCTGACAATTCCCTTACTCGCTGCCCAGTTGACATAGGGGGAGTAGTAGGCGTTGGCTTTCACATCAGTAAATTTCCTGTTTTGGTAATCCGCCGGATTGATTCCTGCCAGCCGTCCCAGAGCAGTAACAAACATTCCCCGTGTCAGGGTGGTGTTCGGGCTGAAGGTGGTTTCACTGGTGCCGGAGAACAGCCCACGGCTGACCGTAAACAGGATGTGTTCCTTTGCCCAATGACCATTGATGTCGGTGAAGTTCGGAACCGGGTTCTTGTAGCCCACGCCGTAGATACTAAAATGCTGTGCTTCAAAAATCACGGCTTTCTGGTCCGCGTCATAGCTGGACTTGGTGAGCCATTGTACCTTGCCATTTCCGTCCACATAAGCTGCATACAGGTTTCCGGCCTGTTCGTTTGCCGCCGGGGTATAGGGCAGTTTGACGGAAACCGTCTTGCCCTGCCAATCGGTGAGGGGCGCTTCCTTGCCATCAACCAGAGAGAACTCATAAACTGGTCTTGTTCCAATCGCCGCTTTCGCCTCAGCGGAAGTGACCGCTGCTTTGGAAACCCGCAGAATCAGATCCCCGCCCTTGGACTGGGCATTCAGCATCTTCAAGGTATCCAATGTAAATCCGAAAGAGGGCAGACCGTTTGTAGTAATCTCAAACCGGCGTACCTTCGCCGTCACCAGCTTGTCCAGCGTCTGTGCCTTGATGGTGATGGTAAGATTCTTTGCATCCACCGCGTTCTGGATGGGAACCGTTACGGCAATGCCGTTGGCGGTGTTTCCATTTTTCTTCGCGTCAGCGGTGGCCTTGTTGATTGCGTCCTGTACGGCGTTGCCGTCAATGCTGGTATTTCCGTTTTTATCCGGTTTCACCGGCTTTGTCTGGCTGGTGGTAGGAATTTCCGGTTTGGTCTGATCCGGACGCTCTACAACCGTGGAGCCGCTGGAATTGCCGTTATCGAAAGAAGAACCACTACCGGAGGACGAGCCACCGCCAGAGGAACTGCCCCCGCCGCTGCTGGGTTTCTTCACCGCTGTCAGCGCAATGGTTGTCTCGGACTTGGCGTATTCGGTATCTGCGGCCTTGATCGCTTTGATTTGAATTTCGCCGATGCCAGTTACCGTAACCTTGCCGTTGGCATCCACTGTGGCGGGGCCGCTGATGATCTCCCAGGTGACGGTTCCGGTGCCGGAGCCGCCGGTGGTCGTCAAGGTAAAGCTGTCCCCGTTATAGATGGTGGCCGGTGCGCCGGTGATAGAGAGGGCCGCCTGTGTGCCCTGCGTTACAGTGAGGGCATCGGTGGCGGCGGATTTACCGCCATAGCTGATGGTGACAGTTTTTCCGCTATGCCCAGTAACGGTCAGCACCGTGCCCTGGGCGGGTTCGGCGGTCAGCTTGTTGGCGTCCCAGCCAATGGTTTTGCTGGTGTTGTCTCTATAGCTTACCTGCACCGACAGGCCGTTCAGATCCAGCGTCTGGCCGCTGGTGTAGGCCAGCTTGGCGGGCTGGGTTTGGATGGAAATGCTGCTGACCTCTTTTTCGGGGGTGGTAATTGCCACGCCTGTGCTGATGGTTTCCGCATAGTTGGTGGTGGCCGCCACCTTTGCAAAGAAGTAGTAGGTGGTATCTGCGGTCAAGCCGGAGAATACTTTCTCTGTCTGCCACTTACTGGGGGCTGTGTTGGTGGTATTCATGCCGTAGCTGACTGCTGCGCCGGTGTTGCCGGGTTCTACCTGAGCCTCCTCCAAGGTGATCTGCGTGGGGCTGTCCGCTTGCCCGGTAAGGGTGATCTTATAAGAAGCAGGGCTTACCTTCACTGTAAGGTTTTGCTGTACCGGGTTATAGTTGCCGCTACTATCTTTGTTGTAAGTAGCAGGGAAGGTGTTCTCTCCTACATTGCCAACCGAAGTATTTAGATCATTCCAAGCCCAGCCGTCTGTCAGAGGTACATCCTTCAGCGTGTCGCCATAAGTGGCGGTCAGACCGGTAGGGGGCGTGTAGTTCGGTTGGGCCTTGTTGATGGTAAATGTCCCTGTGGCGGTGGCTGTGTAATTGCCCTTACCGGTGGCGGTCACTGTGACCGTTCCGGCATTGGTGAGGTTTCCGTCCCCGCCGTTGCTGTTGGAATAGGAGAGGGTGTAGTCTGTGCTTGCACTCAGGGTCTTACTGTCCAGCGTCACCGTCACAGTGGGATCTTTGGAGGTTCCGTCATAGGTAAACGGCCCGCCGCTGACCTCCACCTTGGCGTCGTTCAGCGAGGCCAGAGCGATGGTAAATTTCCCGCTGGCTGAACCGGTGTAGTTTCCACCTGCTTTCGCGGTCACAGTTGCGGTCGCCTGCCCAGCATTGATATTATTGCTGGCGCCGATGGTGTACTGATCGCTGGGGACGGTCTTGCCGCCCAGTGTGACAACCACATCACCAGCGGCTGGGGTCTGCGCCTGGCCGGTGTAGGTATAGGTGCCGTTTACTTTCACTGTCGCGTCGTTCAGCTGGGCCGGAGCGATGGTAAAGCTCCCCGTTTTTGTGCTGATATAGTTGCCTGTACCGGTGACAGTTACGGTAGCGTTGCCCACATTGGTGTTATCCGTATAGTTAACCGTATAGTCGGTGTCCTTTGTAAGCTGCGTACCGTTCCATGTTACACTTACCTCTGGGATAATGGGAGAATTGGTATAAAAATACTCGCCGTTCACCGTCACAATGGCATCCTTCAAATCTCCCTGCACCGTAAGCCGGGTGCTGCCGGTTTGCGGCTTCAGCCCCATGCTACCGCCATATTCGGCGGTAATAGTATTTTCTCCAACCGCAAAGCCTTTCTCTTGTGAAATTTCCACATCGGAAAGGGTGGCAGCATCGCCGCTGACATTTGCTGTGCCAAGGCTTTTCTTATTGCTGTCTGTTCCAACGAAAAATTCCACTTGATTTTCTGCTGCACGAGTGATGGCATTTGCCGCTTTGGATATGGTGGCAGTGATGTTCACCTTGGAACCGTAGGTTGCCAGTGATGGGCTGACGTTGACCGTTACTTTCGAATCCTTTTGCAGATTGTTCCGAATGGTATTTGCAACGGTGCCGGAACCCACAAGATTTCCTTCGCCACCCAGAGTGCCGTCTCCTGTGATTGTTCCGCTATTGGTGAGGGTCACGCCGTCCTTCACAGTCAGGGTGATGTTTTTCGGTACGGTCAGCGTTTTGTCCGATGAAATCTTCAAATTCTCTTGCAGGGTTTGATCTCCATAGACTGTGCCAGTATTTCCATCGAAGATAATGCCGCTCCAACTATTCTGATTACTTGTATCGCTGATACCCCCATTGGCAACAATCAGGGCATGACCGTCCGCTCCGGTTGCGAAGCTGCCGCCAGAACCACCATATCCATCGCCGATTCCGGCTGTCAAAGATCCGCAGGTTGCGGTGACACTGCCGCCGTGGATGGTGATTATGCCGCCAGAACCATTTAATCCGCCGCCGATTCCGGCTGCACTCATTCCGCCGGTTGCGGTGACACTGCCGCCGTTGATAGTGATGTTGCCGCCAGAACCCCCCTGTCCGCCGCCGATTCCGGCTGCATTTTCTCCACCGGTTGCGGTGACACTGCCGCCGTGGATGGTGATTGTGCCGCCAGAAGCATCAAATCCGACGCCGCTTCCGCCGCCGATGCCCGCGCCGCCTTTGCTACCGTTTGCGGTCACTTCGCCACCGTGGATGGTAATTGTGCCTGCAGCCTTCCCGTTTCCGCCGCCGATGCCCGCACCCCAGTCGCCGCTGTTTGCGGTCAGCCTTCCCGTGTTTTCCCCGACAGACTGGGCATAAACGGAAAAACTGTTGCCCTTTGCCACATTGATGCCGCCGATGCCGCCGTTGACGGTCAAAGTTGTGCCATCCGTCAAAATCAAGCGGACATTCCCGGTAACGGTGACGAGTTCATCAATTGTTACATTGCGGTTGACCACATACCAGCCGTCACTCCATGCGGTCGTACTGCCGTCCACCACAGTGTAGTTTCTACATTCCTTGGTTTCCCAGTTCTGCCCATTTTCATCACAGGTTCGGTAAGAAACAGGTGGAGGTGGTAAAAGCGGTTGGTTCCCCTCGACTGTGCCGTTTCCTGTGATTGTTCCATTGTTGGTGATTTTTCCGTTGTTTATAATTTTTCCGTTATTGGTGAGGGTCACGCCGTCCTTCACGGTCAGGGTGGTGTTTTTCGGTACGGTCAGCGTTTTGCCCGATGGAATCTCTATATTCTCTTGAATGGTTGGATTTCCATAGACTGTGCCAGTATTTCCCTCGAAGATCATGCCGCTCCAATTTTTTTGATTGCTCGTATCGCCGATACCCCCATTGACAACAATCAGGGCATGACCGTCCGTTCCGGTTGCAAAGCTGCCGCCAGAAGCATCTTCTCCGCCGCCGATTCCGGCTACAGAATCTACGCCGGTTGCGGTGACACTGCCGCCGTTGATGGTGATTGTGCCGCCAGAACCCATCCGTCCGCCGCCGATTCCGGCTGCATACGCTCCGCCGGTTGCGGTGACACTGCCACCGTGGATGGTAATCTCGCCGCCAGAACCACTATATCCGCCGCCGATGCCCGCGCCGCCGTTACTACCTTTTGCGGTCACTTCGCCGCCGTGGATGGTGATTGTGCCGTTAGAACTGGAATTTCCGCCGCCGATTCCGGCTGCGAAACTCCCGCCGGTTGCCTTCACTATGCCGCCGTGGATGATAATATTGCCGCCGCTACCACTATCCTTACCGTTGCCAATTCCGGCTGCAGAAGGTCCGCCGGTTGCGGTGACACTGCCGCCGTTGATGGTGATTGTGCCGCCAGAACCATTATTTCCGCCGCCGATTCCGGCTGCACTATATCCACCGCTTGCGGTCAGCGCACCCATGTTTTCGCTGTCGGACTGGGCATAAACGGAAAAACTGTTGCCCTTTGCCACATTGATGCCGTCGTTGGCGGTCAGGCTTGCGTTATCTGCCAGAATCAGATGAACTTCGCCGCTGACGGTGACGCGGCTGCCGATGGTCACAGTGTCGTTGACTACATACCAGCCGCCATTCCATGTGGTCATGCTGCTTTCCACCACAGTGACATTATCTGCTGTCTGTTCATCGCCGTTTTCGTCCAAATAGGAAACGCCGTTCGCCGTCGCCAGTAAATTGACCATACCATTGAAGAAGTGGAACAGGCTTTCGAAAACCTCTGTCCCGGTAAGCAGTGCCTGTTCGTCCTCGGTCAAGGCTTGGTAGGCTTCGTATGCCGCCTGCAGATCGGCGTAAACTGCGTTCTGTTCATCTTTTGTCATGGTCGTCAACTTGTCCGTTGCGGGTAGGGCGTCGATCAGCTTTTGCACGTCCCCTGCGGAAAGCTGCGCCGCATTAGAGGGGGTGGCCGTTTCCGGCTCGTCCTCTACGTCGCACTCGCCGCAGATATAACCGCAGGGCCTCCCCTCAGTGGCCGGGACATAGCCGCAAGCCTCGTCATGTTCGTGTTTGCAGTCTAATTCTTTTTTAATACAGCCGGTGTCCTCGCTGCACTCGTGGCTGCACTCGGTTGGCTCCCGATTTTCCGCATCGGACGGGCTGGCTGTGTTGTCCGATACGCTTTCTGCCGGGTAGCAGTCCGCCGTATGCTTGTGGACACAGCTTGTCACAAGGGTATAGCAGTCCTCGGTGTGTTCGTGATTGCAGGGCGTCCCCTCGATGCCCTCGGTATAGCCGCAGTAGGCGTTGTGTAGGGAAAGAGTGTAGAT
>ENA-UESL01001026-UESL01001026.1-human-gut-metagenome-genome-assembly--contig:-NODE-1026-length-13178-cov-33.562629_pt1 | contig 13178 bp, 21 predicted proteins | sample MGYA00243008_ERZ508009 | MGnify/ENA primary metagenome ERZ508009 (study PRJEB26167, sample SAMN06115396) | human gut metagenome | host: Homo sapiens | place: China:Guangxi | collected 2016-06-08...
TGAGTAATTCCGCTGCGGGTCTTGAACGTTCAGTTTCATATTGCAGATAAAGCGAAGGGTTCCAGTCGGCCATGTATAAATCTCCAGTATGAGAGGAAAAGTCGGAAAAGGACGATATAAACCCTTGCCGATGATCCACTTATTTTAGAAGATTATACGAAAATGAATGATAAGGGCAGGAATATGCTGGAAACACCAAGGTTGATATTACGACAGTGGGAAGCTAAAGACCGAGCCCCTTTTGCTGCACTCAATGCCGATTCTGACGTGATGCGCTTTTTCCCGGCACCGCTACAGAAGGCTGAAAGCGATAACCTGGTCGATAGGTTTAGTGAAGGTATTGCAGCGCGCGGCTGGGGATTTTGGGCCGTAGAGTTAAAAGAAACACACCAGTTTGTGGGCTGTGTGGGGTTGCATCCACAACCTGATAAATTTCATTTTTCACCCTGTACTGAAATAGGCTGGCGTCTTGCTAAAGCATACTGGCACCAGGGAGTGGCATTGGAAGCCGCCGAAGCATGCCTGACGTTTGCTTTCGAAGAGCTGGCGTTAAGTGAGGTGGTTTCATTCACTTCAGTGCTGAACACACCGTCAGAGAAACTGATGATACGACTTGGTATGAATAAAGCAGAAGAGTTTGTTCATCCCGCGTTGCCGTCAGCTCATCGGTTAGCACAACATGTCCTGTATCGTCTTTGTCGATAATTAACCAGTTTATTAGTGCAGATACCTGTTAGTCTTTAAAAGCATGTGTGTTGATCGATGTATTTACCCACCTCAATGACGTTATTCGTTTTAGGATCGATATTAAGCACCACAAAACGCATTTGCGGACATGGATCCCTCCGCGGTGGCGTAGGCTTGTCGGTGCTATGGAACACGCCTGTTTGCAGCATTGATGATCCTCTTGGGTATCGTCTCACTGTATGTCTGGCTCAGCTGGATCTTTAGTCTGTTTCCCTGGACGCGCGTTTGGGGAGAGTCATTGGGTGATTGGTTTGTTCGCGTGGTGCGCGATATAGCATTGTCGATTGTCTCGGCTCTTCCTGGGTTAATGATCGTGCTAATCATTTTCGTTATCACCGTAGTAATATTGAAACTACTTAAAGCTGTGCTCAACCAAGTAGAAGCGGGGCGTTTACAATTGCCGGGGATCCATCCAGATACAGTCGGCGCGACCCGTAAGCTGATTTCGGTGGTAGTTTGGCTCTTTGCGTTATCAGCTGCCTATCCGTTTTTACCTGGGGCCAATTCACTTGCGTTTAAAGGCATTAGTGTTTTCTTTGGTCTGATGCTCACGCTTGGTTCGGCCGGGGTGATGAATCATGCGATGAGCGGGTTGGTTTTGATCTACTCACGAGCGCTACGTAAAGGAGATATGATTCGGGTGGCCGATAACGAAGGTTTGGTCAGTGAAATTGGCATGCTTGCGACTAAAATCATCACCCGTGAAAACTATGTAGTCACGGTGCCAAATGCAGTTGTCGTCAGCGGGAAAATTACTAATCTAAGTGCGCAAAGCGCAAAGCGCAAACGGCGGCGTCAACCTGACAATTGGCGTCACCATTGGCTATGACACACCGTGGCGGCAAGTGCACGCAATGTTGGAGTTAGCGGCCAAACGGGCGAAAGGAATCGATCTTTCTCAGCCGCCGTTGGTGCGTCAGTTGAGTCTGATGGACTGGTACATTGCATATGAACTGCAGGTATGTTTACTGCCGGAGGTGCCGCTGGCTGATGCGCGTAACGAACTGCACAGTAATATTCAGGACGTCTTCAATGAGTTCAATGTACAGATCATGTCTCCAAACTTTGTGCTGCAACCTGAGAGCAGCGTGATGGTGGCCAAAGAGGACTGGTACACAGCACCTGCAGCGCCGCCTGAAAGCGGGAAGTAATTAAAATTAATGATCCTGTTACTTCAACACCATATGTAACCAGCACAAGAAGGATGACCAAAGAATCTTAGATTCTTCCTCATTCCACATCAGTGCGCATAATGTACGACACGTTATGTTGAAAAGGCCGCTGCGAAAATGTCTCTCGCAGCGGCCTCTTTAGCATAACGTCATTGTGCGAACCGATTACAATTTGTGTGTACTCAGCATTTTTTCAGTCGCTATACCCGCGCGAATAAAATCAGATTGGAGCAACCATTCATGCATAGCATTGGTATCTTGAAAAAGATTTTGTATTCCAGTTTCTTGTGATAAGTAATTTTCCATAGTTCTTGCCGATGAACCTAATGAGTTTACAAAAGGACTGTCATCTGTAGGCGTTGGCTCAGGATTTTCAAAAATATACTTCCCATCTTCTTTTTTAGTTAAGAATGCTTGTTCATTATGTCGCTTAATATATTTATTAAGTGCATCTACTGCTTGAAATTGTAATTTATATGGGAAGTTTGAAATATAGTGCTCCCTTATTAAATCGTAAACACCATTAATAGTAAGAATGTGATTTTTCATTTGCATCTCCTTTTAATTTAATTTGCAACTTCAGAGTTATATAGAAACCACGATGTCTTGTTCATTCATTTTATTGTAATCATCACACCACAATAATCTGATTTTATATTTTGATTTTGAACCCATATGTATGCTTGCAATTAACTCAATCATTTGTTGTGAGTACAATACTTCGTAAGGCATCTTTCGTTCGATTTCAGACATGATCAGAAACTCTTCTCCATCATCATCCGGAAATGCAATCCGAACGCTTCTTGCCGCTGCCTTTCCTTTATTAAAAATCTTCAACCTATATTTATTTGTGCCGATTTTGACTAAATTAGCGTTGAGGTCAGCTCTCTTTTCTTCCAAAGCTAGCTTGGTTTCCTTATCAAGCAGGAGACGCCTTATCCTGTCTTGCTCTTCTTTTATAACCCTTTGTTCTTTATCACTTTTTCTTGATTTTATTTCAGAGGATATGATTGTATAGATGGACACTACAAGTGCAGCCAAAGCGATTGCGTCACTGGTTGTCATTATTTTATCCTTATATTTTTGTTACCTTTAAACGCTTTTTTAATCATGTCATCAAAATGCTTCTCTAGATCTTTTTTTACTTCACGCACTACTTCATTCGCAACTAAATCAATGCTTTCACCATTATCTTCGGTTAACTGTTCGTAGTTAGTTACTTTTCCGCAAGAAATACATGTTACTTCATTTGTAAACTCATCATGCTCCAATCGACTGTTTCCACAAATCGGGCAGAGCAATGTAATTTGGCGTTCATACTTTTCATCTTTCATTCTGACACCTCAATAATATCTATTTCTATTGTTAATCCAATAAAGAATGCCATACCCAATAATTAGAATCGCAAAAAATACTATTGTTTGACCTGAGCTAGTCCCATACCAGGCTACTTCAGGTTGAAAGGAATCTTCAGGTCTCCATCCAGCTTTGTAATCGAGAATTGGAGTGAAGCACGTCCAAAGTGTCGCCAGACCAATTGGTATAACGGGGCGTAAAAAACCGCTATAGGTAATCAAACCAAAAACGACAAGCCATCCTAATAATTTTGGAAGGATCTTAATGCCCTCAAGGAAAGGCACACCGAATGTATTTGAGATAAAAAGTCCAGCCAGTCCTACGCCAGCCATACAAAGAAGAATTACTCCGCTACCATCATTATTGCCACTCATACCGCATCCCTCTGCTGTGTGTGAAATTTGTACCGCGAAGCGGTTCGGGGTTCTGTGACACCCGAACTTTACCGTGGTTTCCCACGGTATTTTTCTAATCTTACTCGCTGGACTTGGTCGTGTGAATCAGATCCTTTGCCGCATCTTTTGCATAATTATCAATCAGATGATTAACGATGTCAGTCCAGGTGATCGCGCGGCCAGCGGTATGACTGGCATCGATCGCCAGTCGTTCGAGTTTTAGTTTTCTTTCAGCCACGATAGCCATAGTTGTTCGTTTTGGAGTTGCCATTTCACACCTCAGTAGTTTTCTGCTGGCATAAAGCTAAACACTTATGCTCTCCAGTCGTATTCTGCCGTCATTATAGTTAAACACTTATGCGCTCATATCATTATGCTTGTATACATGCGTAAGGCGTGATAGATTTTTGTCATTGCGTAACTGCATACATGTATAGGATGAGTGTTCAATGTTTTTCGACTGGCTGACTATTGAACAGGATTTTGGCTTTCAGCTACCGATTTTGAGTGATGTAGCCTACCAGCGCATCCACCTCGAAAGCGGGGAAGCGTCAGCTCTGAGTCAGCCAACTTTTCAGCACAAAGGATCCTTTTGTGATGTTGTGTCGATCTCTATTCGAGGCTCATTGCTAAAAGTCTCTGGAAACCCTTCCCGGTGGGGGCGTCTTGATAATTTATTTGGCCTTCCAACTGTGGATTCCTGTGTATCGGTTTTCAATACGATCCTTGCTGAAATAGGTTTACCTCAGTTTACGAAATGCAAGAGGCTAATGCCCGGTCAGGCAAAAGAGAATGAGAAAGCACCTCTTATTGCTGACGGTGCAATTATTAAAGAAGTACATATCACCTCGAACAGAGCGGCAGGTAAGGGGAATGAAGATGACTATATTTCAGGTTTATCTACGCAACCCTACAGGAACAGCGTTCCACGGCTACACTCCAATGGAAAATCCGTTGACTGGCTGTCCAAAAAAGGCAATGTAAATCTCATATATCCAACGGTTTACAACAAAGCTCATGAAATGGAACTCCATTCTTTAACAAAGATAAAGAATCGTTTTTCCGAACAATCTCGTGAATACAATTACGTACTCGATATTATCTCTTTCTGTAAAGAGAATGGGGTCGTAAGGTTTGAGCAAAAGCTGAAATCCAGATTTTTGCAAAAGAATGCTCTCAATTACTGGGGGCTTTCTGATTATTCTATTTTAAATAAGTTACATTCTGATTTTCTTGAACTTGATAAAAAGTTATCGGTGAATGCTATGGACTTTGAAACTATCAGTGATCATCTTGTAAGTAGTGGGGTTGTTGAAACCACCCGTGCAGCAAATACTACCGCAATGTATGCAATACAGTGGTTTCACGGTCATGTATTTGACTTCAACAAAAAACAGGTTCAGACACATCGGGCACGGTTACGAAAAATTGGTATCGACATTGCGCAGAAATGCAATGTTTCTAAATTCTCTCCCGTGATTGTGAAACAAACACGAGAAATTAAGGTGCAGGAGTGCGTAGCACCATCATGGTATGTACGTCCGTCACATTTACGTGTTGCATAGTTGATTAATAAAAGGTGTATATATGAGTGAGTTAGGAAATCTGGAAACCACTGTTACCGGGAAAATCAAACGATTTAATAACGGCGGCGGCTATTATTACACTACAGTGGTTTCTCCTGCCGCTGACGCATATAGTTTCCCTCCAGTTATACGCATTAAGTCCAAGAAGTCACTTGGCCGTGTGGGGGATGAGATAGAAGATATTCACTGCCGAATTACAGGTTATGAACGTAGCTTTCCATATACAGATAAACAAACAGGTGAGCAATCCCGTGGATTTAACGTAGACATGCTTCTTGAACTTCTGGAATAGACATGTCTGCAACAGACTTTGATTCTCTTTATCAATTAATATTTAATGCCGGTCTTGTTATTTGCTTTGGCCTTGGCGTTATTAGTGGTGGTCAAAGATGAGTGCACTATCTTACTTCTTTGCTGCTTATTGTGTTGGATGGGTTATATCCCATTCTATTCTGGTGTTTAAAAAACTATCTGAGGTTTCAACATGAAAAAATCAGTCGTTGCAAAAATCATTGCTGGCTCAACTCTGGTTATTGGTTCATCTGCCTTTGCAGCAGACGATGCAACCAGTCAGGCTAAAGCTGCTTTTGATTCTTTAACCGCTCAGGCAACAGAAATGTCCGGGTACGCATGGGCGCTTGTTGTTCTTGTTGTTGGTGCTACGGTGGGAATTAAGCTCTTTAAGAAATTTGTAAGCCGCGCATCCTAATTCAACATTATTTCGCTTCAACCATTTATTTGGGTGGCGTCTGCCACCCTTTATTCAGGTAGCATAAATGAAGAAAATAATTATTGCTTTATTTTTTGCTCCTTTCTTTACCCATGCAACTACAGACGCTGAATGTTTAAGTAAACCCGCATTTGATGGCACATTAAGTAATGTCTGGAAAGAAGGAGACTCACGTTATGCAAATTTTGAAAACTGCATTTACGAACTTTCGGGTATTGGTATCGGTTATGATAATGATACTTCGTGGAATGGGCACTGGGCGCCTGTTCGTGCTGCTGATGGCTCTGGCAATGGTGGTGATGATAATTCATCTGGCGGGGGTAGTAATGGAGACTCAGGAAACAATTCTACGCCAGATACAGTAACACCCGGGCAGACTGTGAATTTACCGTCTGACTTATCTACTCTGAGCATTCCTTCTAATGTGGTTAAATCTGACTCAATAGGTTCTCAGTTTTCGCTTTATACAAATGCCAGTTGCACAATGTGTTCAGGGTATTATCTGTCTAACAATGCTGATTCAATTGCCATTGCTAACATTACGGAAACGGTAAAGGCTGATTATAACCAGCCTGATATGTGGTTTGAGCAAACCGACAGTGACGGCAATCATGTTAAAATACTACAGAACAGTTATAAGGCTGTTTCTTATAATGTGGAATCAAAACAATCTGACGTGAATAACCCGACATACATTAACTATTCTTATTCCGTTAATGTAAAACAGGTTTCCTATGACACATCAAATGTCTGCATAATGAACTGGGAAACTTTTCAGAATAAGTGTGATGCCTCACGTGCTGTTTTGATAACTGATACGGTTACGCCATCTTATTCCAGGAATATAACGATACAGTCGAATATTAATTATCAGGGTGGCAACGGGTCAGGCGGGTCAGGCGGGTCAGGCGGGTCAGGCGGGTCAGGCGGGTCAGGCGGGTCAGGCGGGTCAGGCGGGTCAGGCGGGTCAGGCAATGATGGTGGCGGAACCGGGAATAATGGCAACGGGACAGGTGATTTTGATTACGTCAAAATGGCAAACGCCAATAAAGATGCACTGACTGAATCATTTGACTTGTCAGCTTTGCAGACCGATACAGGGACATCTCTCGATAGTTCTGTGCAGGGAACACTGGATTCTTTAAGCGGTTTTTCCGACAGCATAGGTGGACTTGTTGGCAACGGCTCTGCTATTTCTGGTGAGTTTGCAGGTTCATCAGCTGCTATGAATGCAATTGGTGAGGGTGACAAATCGCCTCTGCTGGACTCATTACTTAAAGGTGGGTTATTTCCTGCCTTACCTGAATTTAAACAATGTACACCATTTGTATTTGCTCCCGGCAAAGAGTACGAATTTATTATTGAGTGTAAATACATTGATATGTTTAAAGGAATTTTTGCTTTCATATTATATTTCTGGACATTCGTTACTGTTTACGATTCTTTTTCTGGAATATTACGTAAGGGAAGGGGATAACCATGCCAGCTTTTCTGGGGCTTCCTGTTCTGGCAAGATTTATTGGATGGCTTGCAGGTGCTCTTATTGCATATGTTGCAAAATTTTTCACATTGGGCATCGCCAGAATAGCACTTGCAATTTCGCTATTCCTTGGTCTTATTATCGGTCTGAATGGATTGTTGGTTTCCTATCTTTCAGACCTTGCTTCTGTATTGCCACCTGAAATTGCCAGCGCAGTCTCTTATGTTGTTCCGGCTAATGCTGCGCCGTGTTTGTATGCGATTTTTTCTCTTAAAGCAGCGGTTTTTATTTTTGACGTTAAAGACAGAATTATAGGATACCTTGACTGGAATAAATCATAATGGCTGTATATGTCGTAACGGGAAAACTTGGTGCTGGTAAAACACTTGTCGCTGTCGGTAAAATCCAGGACAAAATTGTTTCTGGTTGCAGGGTGGCAACGAATCTCGATTTGCGCATTCATAAGCTACCGAGAGTGGGTATATTTGCAAAGTCACCGGATGTAATACGGATACCTGATAAACCATCACTGGATGACTTACTGGCAATCGGGAGAGGCAATAATTCCTATGATGAAAATAAAAATGGATTACTGGTTCTTGACGAATGTGGGACATGGTTTAACTCACGTTCATGGGCTGATAAAGAAAGACAATCCGTAATTAACTGGTTTTTACATGCCAGAAAACTGGGCTGGGATATTATTTTTCTTATTCAGGATTTATCCATCATGGATAAGCAAGCTCGTGTGGCACTGGCAGAGCATGTCGTTTATTGCAGACGCCTCGATAAAATTACAATCCCATTTATTGGCTCGATTTATAGTGTAATAACGGGGTCAAAACTCCCGTTACCAAAAGTACATGTCGGGATTGTTAAATATGGTGACTCTCCGCAGTCAATGACTGTAGAACGCTGGACTTATACGGGGCGTGACCTCTATGCCGCTTATGATACCAAACAGGCATTTTCAGACGCTTATGAGCATTCATCATTCTCATACCTGACACCATATCTTTCACATGGCAGATATGCCGTAAAGAGGGACGCTACGTTTTATATGAGACTTTCCAGAATCTATTTAAAGAAATATTCCAGAGTATTGTGTCTGTTTTGTGGTTTTGTATCAGCATTCGCATACCTCAGTCTGTCCAGGCCGGAAGCGACACCTCAGATTAAACCAGAATCGACGCAGGTTATTACATCCCGATATAAAGCATCTGAGTTAAGAATAACAACATCGTATCGAATGGGAAATACAGTTGGCTTTGATTTCATAGATGGCAAGAAGCAAAAAATCTCATCTGACGATCTAATTAAAGACGGTTTCCGCATGGTCTATATCACGCCTTGTACGGTAGAGCTTATTAAGGATGGAAAACATGAAAAAGTTACTTGCTAGTTTGCTTTGTGCGTTGTCATTTCAGAGCCTTGCTATTCCCGTCGAACTGAATAATGCACCAGTCAGGGAGTTTGTTTCATGGTATTCCAAAACAACCGGAAAGCCTGTGATTATTTCACCGGACGTAAAAGGGGAAATTACGGTTTACTCAGCGGATGTCACCAACGATGAACTGCCTCAGTTTTTTACGTCGGTTCTCCGGGCGAACGGTTTTGACCTCAGTCCGGGCAATCCTGCTGTTGTTCAAAAATTTAACCGTGATACGTATGAATATTCCGATTCTTTCTCAGAGCCGGTTCCGGCATCTTCTTATGAGGGTGATGTTCCTCCGCCAACTGGAGACTTTTTCACTAAATCTGAGATGCGCGCCAATTTGATTACTCAGACGTATCCTGTCAATAACGTCAGGGCAAAGGATCTCGCACCTGTTATTGATATATTCCTGAAAGGGGAAAATATTGCAGGTACTAAAGTTTATCCTTTTGATGGAGCGAATATTCTGGCTGTAACGGCATCAGCATCACAACATAAAGAACTTGCAGCATTTTTTCCCTCTGTTGATGTGCCAAGAACGCAGGTTCTTGTTGAATCAGTCATTTTTGAAACAACGGCTTCCGATGGTTTTGATTTCTCCTTTGCTGCGGGAGATCCTTCCGGCAGTCCGGTGGCGGGAGGGATCAATACTGACCGCCTCACGTCTGTTTTATCCAGCACTGGCGGCTCATTTGGTATTTTTAACGGCAACATTCTTGGGCTTAGCCTGAAAGCGCTTGAAGCATCGAGTAAATCAACGCTTTTATCAATGCCGCGCATCCTGACGATGTCTGGCCAGCCAGGAACATTTACGGCAGGGCAAAATGTTCCATTTGTAACGGGACGGGTCACGGGAGAAGCTGCAAATGTTAACAATCCATTCCAGACGATCGAACGTCATGATGTGGGGATCTCATTGAAGGTTGTTCCGGTCGTGACACCCGGAGGATTGTTAATCATGGATGTTTCGACAAATGCGGACAGTATTTCTGATTCGCAAACGGCTTCCGACATCATCACAAATACACGCTCAATTTCGACAACCGTTCAGCTAAAATCAGGCCAGACAGTTCTCCTCGGTGGGATGGTGGATAACAGGGAAAGCGACAGTGATTCATCTGTTCCGTGGGTATCGAAAATTCCCTTAATTGGTGCGCTCTTCACGTCCAAAAGCTCAAATGCAAACAAGCGCACGCTGTACATTCTCATTCGCGCCCGCATCGTTAACCTGCTTTAGTCCCGTATCACCGGCGTTCTCCCTGCGCAGCGGGGGGAACGTTGGTGAGAAGGGCGCTCAGACAGGAAAATCCTCCCGTATATCAGGTGGAACAAATCGCCGCTTATCTCTGTTTTAATTATCGGCAGGCGGAACAAATCACCGTCCGGACTTCTTCACCTAAAGGTGGGGAGCTATGCCGTTAAGAGCAACCATTCTCCAGTTAAGTTTAATATATTGATATTAATGGATTTTATTTTTTTGGCCTAACTTTAAAGGTGGGGTGTTATGCCGTTTGCATAACGGGAAACAAAAATGAGACCGGAACAAAGTGCCGCTTTCATATAATCTGTTGATGTGGTTCTACGAACCTTAAAGGAAAATTGAATGACCAGTGCTAGAAAAAAGATTCCTCATCCAGGCATTATCGTGCGCGGTGAAATGGAGTATCTCGGGATTGGGCCGGAAGAACTGGCTTATCGGTTGAGTCTTGATGTGGTGACTGTGCGGCAGTTGATTGCGGGAAAATGTAATATATCGCCAGAAATTGCGAAAAAACTGGAACAAGCAGTCGGCAGTACCGCAGAGCAGTGGTTACGGATTCAGGATGCTTATAACGCCCGAGAATCATTAGAAAGGTGGGGAGCTATGCCGTGAAACACAGGGGGAACAAAGTGCCGACTTCAGCTAATCCAGGGGATAGTTTTTTGCCTCATATTGCATAATCAGTGTTGATAGTTCATCCAGTTTTCTGGCTTCCTCAGAACCATCCGGTGGGTCGAGATCGTAAAGCGGCGAGACTTCTTTTAGTGCAGCGTAATATTCCTGTTCATTTTTTATCATGATGGGAAGCGTTCCTTATGCTGATGACAAGACGCCAGTTTTTCGCATGCGAAAAAAATTCTTTTCAGAGCAGTGGTAAACAACCGTGAACCCTGACATGTCCACGAAACCCGGACTCCTTTTGCGGCAAGAGACAAGTAAGGTGCATGAGCCATTGTATAACCGCAGAGCTTGTCCGTCCTATAACATCGCAGACGATTTGTCGTGTGTAACTGGTGAGGAAACAGTACGACCATCCGCTTTGCATAATTGCTTACGACTGCGTAATGATGATAGGACAGAAGTTATCGTGGCTGCAAAGGCTTTGGCATTCGTGTTTGTAACGGTAACGCCGGGAAGTGACAAAACTTGTTTTGGTGCTGACCGGGGTTGGCCAAGCCGCGCAGTCATTGATTATAGGTTTGGGGCTAATCCGGCGCGGCAGCTTCACCAGAGCCGTCCTGACGGACGATGACCTGATGGCTGGGTTTTCCTGTGCCAGAATGCTGGATTCTTTCTTACGCCTTACTGGTGCGCATAATGAACCTTATGTTGAATTATGGTTAAGTAGTCGATTTTATGGTTGGAAGTGCCTGTTTGCAGTAAAATGCAGTTCATTACCTTTAACCACTGGAACTAGACATGGCTAATGAAGATCTCCCCTCTGGGTGCAAACGCTGTAAAGGATGCAATCAGGTTAAACCCTTCGAAGAATTCGGTAAGGAACTTAAGGGTAAGTTTGGCCTTAAAAGTAAATGCAAGTTGTGCATTAGCGATAAAAACAGAAATTATGCTGCCGGTTCCGGTGCAGGTGTAAAACTCCAAAACAATAAAAAATACCAGACCGAGCATAAGAGTGAACTGGCAGAAAAGATGAGAGTAAGACGGGCAAAGAAAAAATTTGGAGATAACTATGAAGCATATCTAGCATCTTTAGAAAGGATTAAAAACCTCTGATAATTACATAACAACCTTAGCCAATAAGACACAAAGATTATGTATTGTTGCTTTTATTTCAAAGCATCAACTTTATTGAAAAGTTACGCTATACACTGTGCAATTTATTATGCTGATTTAATTTGGTGATTATATGAGTTGTCATGACAGAGACATCAATAAGATCCTTCAATCATTCACTCACTTAATGGTTGAAGCAAAAAAAAGCATCTTTCATTCAAAATCAATGAAGGTTCAAGGTCTTCAGTTAGTAGATGAGTTATACATCCGTGCCCGGACGGGAAAAATGTCATACCTCGGTTCGTCGGTACTGGTAGTCGCAACCATTTCAGTGAAGACCCCAGGCAAAGGATTTTTCAGACAGTTACTCTCGAAATTAAAAGAAGCAGCTGAGACAAATAACTACATCTTAAAGGTTGAGAATGTCATCAGCACCGAACTTAGGGAGTTTCTTATCAGAGAGGGTTTTTCATTTCCTGGTGAACGGTGGATGTGCGGTTCCGGCTACTGGGCTCCATCATCACTTAGGCTTAATGACCAATTAAGCACCCTCCCCGTCTAATATGAGGCCGTAAATGTTCATAACCCCTGAAGTTGCTTATGTCTGCGAGCTGTTACATAAATATGATGTACTTCCACTCGAATGTGATGGTCATACTATGGTTGTAAGTTGCCTGCTAGATAGATTCTGTATACCGCACCAGCGCATCGTTGGAGAAGTAACGTTGGCTGGAACTGGCCAGATAATTCGACCTCATCTGTGGATAGAGTATGACGAATACATAATAGATTACCGCCTCCGCATGTGGGCAAGGAAAACCGAAGATAATGTTAGTCTAGTGCCTCATGGCATCTTTATCGAAGATAAAAGTCAGGCAATTTACACTGCTCAAAGAATTGCAAATAAAGCCATGATATCAGACTCGATAATTGATTTTATGACAGATGGGTTATGGACTAAGATTCTCCTAGAAATCCCTGGTAAAAAAAGAATTACATAAAGCAGGAGGATTAAGTTTGTTCATAAAGTTTTTCTTCACTGACACTCAAAGCAAAGATGTCTTTTTCCAAGCACCAATCTTAGAAAATATTTGCTTTTCTACTGACTCAAGTTGGTTCATTAAAAGATGATAGTTGAATCGCCACGGATAATCTAGACACTTCCGAGCCGTTGATAATACTGGTTTTCATATTCTGTCGGTGAAATCTGATCGCTAGAACCATGCCGACGCTTACTGTTATAAAACATTTCGATGTAATCAAAAATATCGCTGCGGGCTTC
>ENA-UESL01001038-UESL01001038.1-human-gut-metagenome-genome-assembly--contig:-NODE-1038-length-12994-cov-15.929163_pt1 | contig 12994 bp, 6 predicted proteins | sample MGYA00243008_ERZ508009 | MGnify/ENA primary metagenome ERZ508009 (study PRJEB26167, sample SAMN06115396) | human gut metagenome | host: Homo sapiens | place: China:Guangxi | collected 2016-06-08...
TAATCGCTAAAGAGTATACGCCCTGCACTTTTAGCAAAAAACGCAACATCAGCCTGACGCGGAATGGTGAAAGACAGTGCCTCATTTTATTCGACGGGAGCGTGGCGTTAAACCGCATAAGCGATGGGATGATCCTTAATGCTGAAAGCGCACCGTTTATTTTTGGTGCCAGCTGCCAGCTGGCATATACCCGCCATCTGTATGTTAAAACGAAAGAAACATCGCGCTTACTTTTGATTCCACAACGTTTTTTTCATGAGCAGGTCGTCAAATATCATCTCTGGCAATCGCTGGCGATGCTGCAGGATTATAGTTCAGCCAAAGTCTATGCCCATTGCATGACGATATCACAACTCTCCGCATACGAAATTATACGTAGCCATCTGCTCGAACTTATTGATGAACCAAATGCAATTAAGAATAACATCACGGCCGTGAATTATATTATGGACCACTCTTTTTTGTCCCGCAGCGGCATCATGCGGGTATTATCGAAGCTGAAGAGTGACGGCTATATCCATTTATCGCGCGGCATCCTGATGGATATTATTGATCTGCCGGAAAAGATGAACAGGCTTTATTCAAAATCCGGGCCCGCGCAGCCAGCAGAATGAGTGTGCATACCGCTTACTTTTTATTCTGCGCCGTCGCGGCTAACGCCTGGCAAATCAGGCGACTGTACCGCCCGTCACGCTGCTGCTGTTCACTCCAGCGGATATTGGGCAGCTTCATTTCACGAGAAATGCGCCGGCTGCTGAGCGCAAGCTGCTGAAAAAAAGGCGCCAGCATCGCGCCGCCGGGCACCGTCCGGGTTTGAAACACCGGGCTGCCGTCGGCATAGCGATACGCCAGCGCGTTATCCGGCACTAGCGTGGCGGCAAACGCCTGCTGCGCATAGCTGGCCCAAAAGGTGGCCGCGCTATAGCCGCGAGAAACGTTGCTCTCGCAGGCAACCTCCCCGGGTGAAGGCACGACTCTTTCCTGCGCGGGTCTGAAGGTATTTTCCATCCAGCGCGCCATACCTTCCAGATACCATTTCTGTTTAAAAACCCCGTAGCCGTATTGATACAAATGAAATAATTCATGCGCTGGCGTAATGTTGCGCGCCGGCCGCAGCGCGGCGTTAAGGACAATTTTTAAGCCGCAGGGCAGCGCCGTTCCGTCACCCATGGTTTCTGCCGCCACCCGATCGAAGGCCAGGCCGTGACCTTTGGGGAGCGTCAGCAGGTAGATGTTGATCTGTCGGGCCTGGCGATAAATTTTCTGCTGCAGCGGCGAGCGCAGGCCCAGCAGCGAGGTGTAGAGATATTTCGCAGCCTGGAGCTGGCTCGCAATGTCTTTCACGACATCCGGCACGCCGTCGCCGGTACTATCCTGCGGATATTGCAGGGCGTCCCTACCCTGCAGGCTGTAGTAAATATGAACGTCATCCACGACGTGCGCTTTTTCCAGGCGATGCGCATGAAGCAAAGAGCCGGGAACGCAGCGGGAAACCTGCACAACATCGCGCGCCAGCAGCGGCGAACAGCAGCAGGATGCCAGCAGGAGCACGATGACTCGCCTCATCGCCACGCCTGAGAGCCGCGGGAATAAAAAAGGCGCTGACGGTTAGCCAACGTTAACTGCCCGAGGGCGCTTTTTTTCCAGCCCGTTTCCGCGCTCCGCGCCGGCATCCAGCTGACGCTCGCTTGTCTGCAGCCATACCGCCCAGCGTCCGGCGATAGCGCTGCCGTAGTAGCGCTGGGCGTTGCGCAGCGCGGCCTGCTGCATACTTTGCTGCAGCGACTTGTCGGAAATAACGGCGATCAGCGCCGCCGCCAGGGCCTCCTCATCGCCGCAGGGCACCAGAATCCCCGCCTCCCTGTCCTGCAGGATGTCGCGCGGACCGTACTTAATGGCAAAGCTAATCAGCGGCGTACCGTAGGCCATCGCCTCCACGGCGGAGAGAGACTGCCCCTCCTGAGTCGAACAAAGTACCGTGCAGCAGGCCGTTTTATGCGCCTGCGCGATGTCGGAGGTGAAGCCGTTGATATGGATCGCCTTCTCCAGCCCCCACTCCGCCACCCGCGCGCTTAAGCTGCGCCGCAGCGGCCCGACCCCGTAGGTGTGCAGCTGCGCATCGGGGATCGCCGTCAGCACTTTACGAAAGGCGTTCAGCAGCAAGGCATGCTGCTTCTCTTCCGAATAGCGCGCCAGATAAATGACCGTCTGCGACGGCGCTTTCTGCGGGTTCGCCGGAATATTGCCGTTATCGAGATGATTGGGGATCACCGCCATCCGCGCGGCCGGGAAGCCCTCCAGCTGCAGGTCCTGCCACTGCTCATCGGTGAGGACAATCAGCCGATCGACAAGCTCCGGCTGTTCGAGGATATGCCGGTAGGAGCTTTTCAGCGCGCCGTTAGACAGCTGATGATGGGAGTGAATAATCGCGCTCAGCGTACACGCCATGCGCTGTGCGGGCCGCGAGCAGACGAAGCTTTTCCACGTTTTATTTTTATCGACGATAAAATGCCAGCGCCCTTTTTCCGCCAGCCGGGTTTCCAGCATCCACGCATAAAACGCCTCTTCCTGAGCAAAGCGTTTGACTTCGCCGCCCGCCAGGGCAATTTCAAGATGGCTTAGCTGCACGTTGCCCTTTTTCTCGTCAAAGCTTTTGCGCAGCAGAATATTGCCGGCGCTATCAATATAGTCTTCGATGATTCTCCCCTGCGGACGCAGCAGGAAGTTGTGTTTACCCACCGCGACATCAGCGCCGGGATTGACGGCATGCCTGAGCTCGATATTGCCCACCAGCGGCGCCAGCGCAGCGATCGCGTTCATCTCAAAGCAATCGCTGAGCCACTCATAGAGGTTATAAACCGGCACCTCTTCGGGCAGCGCGCCGCGTGCTTTCAGCGCCCGCACCGCTCTGGACAATTCGGGATTCCACGTCGCGGTAACTATCCAGGGCACGGTGCGCAAATGTTCGGTAAAGAGCTTCGCCCGCCGCATGGCCGCCACCTCAATACCGTTGCCGACGTCGCGCAGCGTCTCCAGCAGAAAAACGGGGATCGCGTTATTCGACGGCGGCGCGTCGTCCTGCGGGAGCAGCGGCTTTTTTGCCGCTAAATGGTATTTCTGATAGGCGATAAAGCCGGAAAGGTAGTGCTCGACGTCATCGATACGCACGCGGTAGCTGTGGTGGCGAATAAAGAAGCTGTTGACGATCCGTGCGGGATTTTTAAAAAACATCGCCAGCTCAGGCCAGAAGAAGCCGTTCAGCAAATAGCGCGCCCGAACTTCCAGCGCCTGCCAGAACTTCTGCTGGTCAAAATCCGCCAGCAGATGGCGATGCTCGGGCGAAGCGTCCAGACGGGTCACCATCTCAGACGCCGCCATCATTAATTCCAGCAGCGTGGGATAGGTGGTGACGCGATGCAGCACAAAATCAAGATGATCGCGCACGTTGTTCAGGCCAAAGCGAAAGTACTTCTCTTCCGGGCGAAAGCGGGTTAACTCATTAACGCAGTAGCTCAGCCAGTGGTCATGGTGCTGCCAGTGCTTATTTTTAATGAAATAGGCGAAGGCTTTTTCCACCATCTCCAGCCACTGCGGCGCTTTGGTCAGGCCGTACAGGCGCATAAGAGCAAAAGCCGCTTCGCCATCGTAATAAATGATGCGGAATTTGGCTTTCAGCGACAGATCGTGGCTATTCAATACGTGAACAAACTGGCCGCTGAGCGGATCCTGCATAAAGGCGATGCCGGTCGCCAGCTGCGCCATCAGCGGCAGATATTGCCGGTCTCCGGTCGTCTCGGTATATTTCACCAGCGCCAGGATACTGACCGCGTTACCGCCGAGCTTGATCTCATCGCCCACGTCGCAGAGAAACGCCGCCTCGCGGCCATCGTCCAGCGTCCGTACTTCAATCAGCGTGTTAACCAGATACGCAATTGCGCGGTCTATCGCCTGACGAACCGACGGCTGACGGGTCGCTTCCCAGCCCTCGATCAGCGAATAGGTGGAGCTGGCGTGGCGCAGCGCGTTATAGGATCGGACCGGGCGGTCGAAACAGGGAAACCAGCCGTAATGGTAGAGGCCGTCTTGCTTTACCTGACGGGCCAGATAATCGGTGCCTTTTTTAATCACCTCGGCGAGGCACTCGTCCTGCCAGTTTTCCCCGATAACGCGATAGCCGGAACCTCGCCCGCTCTGCTCCATTACTTTTGTCCCAAAACGATCGCAGAAGATCCCCTGCGTTTTAAAGCGCCAGAGCGGCTGCTGCGGATCCTGCGGCCAGCTAAGCGTCTGTTTAAACCGCCGCCGGGCGTAGTTTTCCAGATTGACGCTATTCGGCGCCACGACGCCGTTATCGCCATCGTAGAGCAGCGCGTTGCCGGCAATTTCCTGCTCGAGCATTGCGCAATTAAACTGCGGGTCAAACGCGAGGCCAAAGCGAAAATAGTTACGCTTGGTGACCATGAATTTTTCATTGAGGGATTGCCAGCTGAGCTTTTCCACGCTGTCCACGACGTCAACCCGCAGCCACTGCGGTTCGCTGTCCTGTTTTTTACGCCACTCCTGCAGCGCCCTGGCCCCCGCCAGCCACGCGAGATCGAAGCTGGTACCGCGAGAAATATGCATATGCGCGCGTGATTGGCCATCGCTGACGCTAAAGAAGATTACCCATGCCGGATAGTCAGAGGGCAATACGGTGGATTTTAATTTTTTCGCCTGAAAGCAGGCTTGTTGCAGTAAGTCACTTAGCGCCATCTTTCCCTCTCCGTTTATTCAAGAATGCGTTGAATGTTTAAAAATTATTATCAGAGACTGCAAACAAACCGGTTTTAGATATTGCGCCGATGTCTCTGCCCGGTACACTCCCCGGCGGCGGCGCTCAACGCGCCTTGTCCGGGCTAGCGGACCGCAAACGGCGATGACCCGTAGCCGATAAGAAGCTCGCCCGTTGATTAACGTTCCCTTAAGGCTTCTTTTGCCCGATTAAACGGTTTGACCAGATAATCCATGACCGTTTTTTCGCCGGTCTTAATATCAACGGTGGCAATCATTCCCGGGCCAATTAAAAAACGCTTGCCGCTTTTATTTTCCAGGTAATCATAGTCAGTGCGAATAAACACCCGATAGTAGTAAACATCCGGTTTAGCTTCATCCTGAGTGGTATCCGGCGATATGGTTTCCACCACGCCGTTCAGCGCGCCATAGATGGCATAATCATAGGCGGTAATTTTCACCAGCGCCTGCTGGTCAGGATGAATAAAAGCGATATCACGAGGTGAAATCCGCGCTTCGATTAATAACCGGCCATCGACCGGAACAATTTCCATCAGCTCGCCGTTGGGCGCAATAACCCCACCAATCGTATTGACCTTAATATTTTTAACGATCCCCTGCACCGGCGAACGGACGGTTAAGCGCGTGACCGAATCGGCGCGCCCCTTTATCACTTCCGCCAGGCTGGCCACGTCGGCATTGGCTTTTGACAGCTGTTCACGCGCGTCAACAAAATAGCGGGTATTGAGATCGATCTTTTTAAAACTAATATCCGCGACCTGCTGCCGAAGACGCAGCACTTCGACATTGCTCGCCGCCCCGGTTTTCGCCAGCCTTTCGGTGATGGCCAGTTCGCTATTCACCAGTTTTAACGACTCATCCAGCTGGCGCGTCGATTTGCTCAGCTGCTCTTTGCGGCTATGGTAAAGACGCGTCTCCTCCGCCAGCAGCGCGGGCCAGGCTTTCAGGGAGTCGGGAAACGCCAGCGGCTGATTGTTCACCTCGGCGGTTAAGCGAATGCTCGCCGCCAGCGAGGCGCGATATTTCGCCTGGCTTTCGCCGACGTTAGATTCGCTGCGGGTGGGATCGAGGCGCGCCACAACCTGTCCGGCTTGTACCTTGCTGCCTTCCCGTACGTTCAGCTCGGTTAAAATACCGCCGTCGAGGGTTTGTATCACCTGCTCCCGCGAGCTGGGGATCACTTTCCCGGTACCGGTAGAGACTTCGTCCAGTACCGCGAACCATGCCCAGACGCCGCCCACCAGCAGCATAACGGCCAGCAGGAGAATCAGCCGCCGCGATTTAACAATTTTCGCCTCGTCTTCTTCGCTATCCGGCAGCAGCGCCACCGGGTCGTGATCGGCCATCAGGGGGATTTTATTCATATATTCACCACCTGGCCGCGGGCTTTCTCTTGCTCAAAAACCGTTGCTTTGGGTTTATCCAGCGCCAGCTGCCCGTCCTGGATAACCAGGATCCGGTCGACGATGTTAAGCACCGCCGCTTTATGCGTGGCGATGATCATCGTTCGCTCGCCGGCCCACTGCGCCAGCTGTTCCACAAAGGCCTTTTCCGTTCGCTCGTCGAAAAACGAGGTCGGTTCATCGAGCAGGATAATGTTCGGATCGCGCAGCAGCGTCCTGGCCAGCAGCAGCGACTGCCGCTGGCCGCCTGAAAGCCCCAGCCCGCCTTCCATAATGACGTGTTCAAGACCGAGGGGCAGTTTGCGCACAAACTCCAGCGCTCCGCACAGGGTAAGCACCGAGAAGATTTCATCATCCGTCGCCGCCGGTCGCCCGAGGATCAGATTCTCGCGCAGGGTGCCGTGGAACAGCCGCGCCTCCTGGGTCAGCAAGGTGGCGTTGCGGCGAATATCCGCGAGGTCGATCTGCGGCAGGCTTAAATCATCCAGCCGCAGCTCGCCCGAAACCAGCTCGACGTTGCCCATCATCGCCTGCAGCAGGGTCGATTTACCGGCGCCGATTCGCCCAAGGATGGCGATTCTCTCGCCGGCTTTAATGGATAACTGGTTGATACGCAGCGGGATCGCGGCATCGTTAAGGCCGTAGCGGAATTCCGCCTGCCGGAACTCGTAATTGCCGTGCAGCACGGCGCGGTGAACCCGGGTTTCGTCCTGCCCCCCTTCGACCGGCAGCGCCATCAGGTTATCAAGGCTGGCCTTCGCCGTTTTCACCTGCTGCCAGCGAGCGAGTACGCCGCACAGCGCGGTCATCGGCGCCACCATGCGGGTCGAGAGCATTGATGCCGCCACCATCGCCCCGGTGGTGATGTCGCCATTAATCACCAGCGGCGCGCCGACCACCACCACCGTGGCATAGAGCAGGTTTTGCACCGACATTCCCCAGCTGACCAGGCCGTGGGTGAGCCTGCGCGTTTTGACCCCCGACTCGGCGGTAATGGCAATATAGCTATTCCACTGATGCAAAAAGCGGCTTTCCGCCTGCATCATTTTGATGTCCTGCAACCCCTGAATGCTTTCCACCAGAATGGCGTTACGCAAGGTATTTTCATGCTGGTTTTTATTGGCCAGCGCCGCGAGCTTGCGCTGCAGCAGCAGGCCGGGCAGGATCATCAGAATCGTCGCCACCGGCGCAATCCAGCTTAGCCACGGCGAGACGATAAACAGCACCACCTGAAACAGCAAAAAGAACGGTAAATCCGCCACGATGGTCATCATCGTTGAGGTCATCATTTCGCGCACCTGCTCCAGCTCGCGGATTTGCGAAATAAAGCTCCCCGTCGAGCGCGGTACCGCGCTGTTTTTCAGGCGCAGCGCGTGGCCGAAGACCCGGTCAGAAACGCGAATATCCCCGCGTTTGCCGAGCAGATCCGTGACGTGCCCGCGCATAATTTTCAGCACAAAAGCAAATACTGCCGCCAGCAATACGCCGCTGAACAGGACATAAAGAGTGGGATAAGACTGCGCCGGGATCACCCGATCGTAAACCTGCATCGAAAACAGAATACCGCTCAGCGCAAGAACGTTTATGGCAAAAGACGCCAGCATCACGTGCAGATAGGGGCGAATATCTTTCAGCACAATTTTGCGCAGCCAGTCCGGCTGAAAGCGGGCCAGGTAGCTCTCGGTGCGAATATCCCTTTCCGGCGCTGACGGGCGAAACGCAATGGTCTTTTCAATTTCCGGCAGCAGGGTTTCCAGCGGGCAGTAGCTGAGCAGCGCGAGCTCCTTCACAAACCGCACCCCGACGGCGTTATTAACGTCAAAGCTTTCGAGCACGGCGACTTGCCCGTCGCGCAGCTGGACGACCAGCGGTAGCCGCCAGGCCGACATTTTCTCATCGCCCGGAGATAAAAACTGGCAGTTTAGCCCGGCGTGGCGCGCCAGGTGCCGGAGCGCCTCCGGCAGGGTTTTCTGCGTCGCCCACTCGGCGGCGGCATGCAGCGTGCCGGGAGAAAAGCTTTGTCGATAGTGGTTGGCAATAAAAGCAATCGCATTAGACCAATCGAGCAAATGCGGTATCCCGGCGCGTTCGTTTTGTGAGGTCATGGGCGGATCTCCACGCCCTGGATATTTTGCTTTTCCAGCGCGAACACCGAGCGCATCTTGCCGGTGCTGAACAGGCAGTCCAGCTCCAGCGAACGCAGTTGTGATTCCGTCAGGACCTGGCTAAATCTGGCCTGGTAAATTTCCTGATCGACGTTGAGCAGATCCAGCAGCGGCCGCGAGCCGAGCTGAAGATACTGATCCTGATACAGCGCCCGGGTTTGCTCACCCAGCTGCTGCTGACGTTTCTGAATCCCCAGCGACTGGGCAAGATTAACCGCTTCATCGCGAGAGGCGTTCAGCTTCTGGCTGGCGTCCAGCTGGGCGGTTTTGATCGCCGCATTCGCCGCCGCCAGACTTTGCTGGGCGGCGTCGCGGGAGGCGGTCATCGCACCGCCCTGATAGATGGGCATTTGCACTTTCACCCAGGCGGAGTATTGCGTTTTATTCAGTACCGCGCTGTTGGCGTAGTTATCGTTGAGGTAATGGGTGACTTCCGGCTCAAGGGAAATCGTCGGCAGCATTTGCGCGTTGGCGTTATCCAGCTGAGCCTGCGCCTGGCCGGCCTGGGCCAGCGCCGCTAATACCGCCGGAACAGAGCGGTAATCGATTTTGGATACCGCGCAGGCGGCGTCCATCCCCTGCGGAAGGTCATCCGTCACCGTGGCAATGCCGCCGATGCCGATATAGGTCGCGAGCGTGGCTTTCCAGCGCTGAAGGGCCGCCTGATATTGCAGGAGCGTAGATTGCGCGCCCTCCACGCGGGTATCGGTCTGCACAACGTCCGATAACGATGACGCCCCCGCATCGTTGCGCTGGCGAATAAGATCGCCAATCTGTTTAAGCGAATTGACCTGCGCTTTAGCAATGTCGACCAGCTTTTGATAGCCCTGCACCTGCACTACCGCCGCGGCGGTGTCGTGAGCGACCTGGTCGATATTCAGCATGACGGTGGCCTGCTGCTGGGCCACGCCGGAGTCGGCGGCTCTGACCGAACTGGACACTTTGCCGAAGTCGTAAAGCATTTGCGATACCGAGACGACCAGCGATGGCGTATATCCGGCATCAGAATAAGTATTACTATAACCATTATTCATACCCGCACTAATTTGCGGGTAATATTTGGCTTTCGCCACGTCAACTTTCTGCGCCATTTCCTGGAGTTTGCTGACCTCCTGGGTAATCGCCGGATGCCAGTTGACCGCATTTTTTACCGCTTTTTTAATATCCAGCGGGCCGGATATTCGGGTCTGGCTATTAATAATCTCTTCATTATACCCCGCGACCTGTTGGCTATCGGTTAAACGCTGGCTGCTAATATCATTCGGCATTAAGTATGAATTTTCCGCATGACCTGAAAACGGCGGATTCAAAGCAATAAAGAGAGCGGTATAGCCGCAGGTTATGACATTCCTTTTTTGTTTAAATAGACGCATCAAATTTACCCTTCAGAATTCACGCACTGAAAAAACGGATATAATAATTTCCGCATCATTATTTTTATTAAATAACGGTCTGCTATCTCCCGGATCGCTGCCCGATTCATTCCTCCGCAATAAATAATCTGGACGGCACTTCCGTGTGCCGTTCGCTATAACGCCGATTAGTTGGAGTTATTTGTATCAAGCAGCTCGTTGAGCGAATTGATATGCACCCCTTCCAGCGTAATTAAGGTTGTTGATTGATGATCACCGGCCCCGCCGTCGCGGTCGATGGATACCACCGTGTTATTGCCAACGTAGCTCAGGGTCACATAGTTGCCCAGACTGCTGCTGTTCCCATCCCAGTCAACCAGTAGCGCCGACACATCGATATGATCCCCTTGCGCAACCGAGAAATCCTTCCAGGTATCGCTGCCGTTGCCGCCGGTATTGTCATCGGCCAGCAGGTTGTAAACCACCGTATCGGCCCCGATACCCAGGGTGAAGGTATCGTCATAAGCGGTGCTGTGGATATCATCGCCGTTCACGCTGCCGGTAATCTGCGGATGCAGATCGATGGTCAGCGTCGCCGCGGAAGAAACGCCATTACTGTCGTTTACCGTGTAGGCGAAGACCTCCTTGTGCGTGATTGTCGACACATCCATCCCTGCCTTCAGACTGTAGGTATAAGAACCATTATTCGCCATCGTCAGGGTGCCATAGTCACCGTAAATTGTGACGCTGCTTCCGGTTACTGCGCTACCGTTGCTGGTGGTGATACTGCCATTACTGTTGAAGGTCCAGGATTCGGCACTGCCAGAGGAAGTATGTCCGGCGACGGTGTATGAGGCATACAGCACGCCATGGAAATCTTCCGTACCGCCCGAGTTGTTTCCGTTCTGGATATTCCCACTGACGTTAGTTCCTGCCACCGTATAATGCGTTGCGGTATCAATCGTCGTACCTGCGATCGTTGCGCCTACCGTATAGTTCGGTGGTGTTGTGACGAAATTATCAAGAGTGGCAGTAGCTTTAGAAGCCAGGACCATCTCGTAATTTCCTTCGCTCAATGCCACACCCGTTAGCGTTAGCGTATCCGTAGCGCTAGCTGTTGCGCCGATAATCGTGGTCAGATTTTCTGTCGGTACCCCCTGCCACACCAGAACCTTACTGCCGTCGCCGAGCACATGATAAATACTGACCGTGCTGTCAATCCTGACGGTATTGACCACCGAGCCACTTGCGGTGTAGTTCACATTCACCGAGAGGGTATCCATTTCGCGATCGGCCCCCACGCTAAAGCTAATCGACTTACTCGCTGATACTCCGCCCGTTGTCGACTTACCGCTTGTGTTCAGCCCCGCGGTGTCAATCGCCGGAACATTCACCGTTGCCAGCGCCGTTGCCACGTTCAGCGCAACGACATCATTCACCGCCAGCGAAGCCGGGCTGTCGATATCGATCGTCAGCGTCGTGCTCGCCGTGTGGCCCAGACTGTCGGTTATGGTGTAGGTAAAGACCTCCGATTGGCCGACGCTATTCACTCCGCCGTACGGCTGATAGGTATAGCTACCGTCGCTATGGATGGTCAGCGATCCCCAGGCACCGGCTATCGTCGTTCCGCTGCTGGTGACCGATACCGGATCGGCGTCGGTCACCGAGGTGGCGGTGACGCTCGTCACCTTAATATTTACCCCGGTGTCCGCCACATCGCCGTCGCCATCGCTTTGCAGGACGTTCCCCGTCAGGCTGTCGGTGTGATAGCCCTCAGAGTCGGTGACCGACACGTTGACAAAGGTGCCCAGGTTCAGGTCCAGCAGCGCGCCCAACAGACCGCCGGTATTCGGTGAAGAGACCACCGCCGTGTACGACCCTGAAGGTAACATTGAGGACCAGCCGCCGCCGCTATAGCCCAGGCTGAGACCCAGTCCATTAACATTGATGTTGACGGCGTTGGTCAGAACCTGCACCACTTCGCCGGTCGCCTTATCGACGATAGAGAGATCCGCCGTAAAGGACGATGCGCCACCCAGCAGGCTCAGCAACGTGCTCAGGGCCGCGCCCAGGCTCAGGCCGGTGGTCCCAGAGACAGCGAGCAGCACTTTTTCGTTTGCCCCCGCGGCGACGTCAAAGTCAAAACTATTGCCGTTGAGTAAGCCAACGTTGACGGAACCAAGTAACGAGACGCCGACAAGTTGGCCAACGGTACCGCTTTCTCCGTTGAGGGTATCGAACGTCGCGGTCAGATCTGTTTCCTGAGCATCCGGATTGGCCTGCGCCGGTTCGATGTTGCCGCCGATATTAATCGTCAGGTTAGTCGTCGAGGTATTGCCCGCTTCATCGGTAATGGTATAGCTAAAGACATCCGATTGACCGATAGCGGCCCCGCCTTTGGTCAACTGGTAGCTATAGCTGCCATCAGAGTGAATCGTCAGTACCCCATAAGCCCCGGTGATATTGACGCCAGCGCTGGTCACGTTAACCGGGGTCGATCCGTCGACGGAGTCCGATACCGCACTGGTGACCGAGATGCCCTGACCGCTATCCTGCATATCGCCGCTGGCGGTGGTATCCAGCACGTTACCTTCAATGGCGCCGACGCTGTAGCCAACCGAATCCGTCACGTCCACGTTGACGAAGCTTGCCACCTGGGCCGCCGCCAGCGCGTTGATCAACGATACCAGGGGGCCGTTACTTTCCGGCGCAGAGATAACCATGGTGTAGTCGCCCGCCGGCAGATTGGCGAAGGAGACCGTGCCGTTATAGGAGAGCCCGCCAAGCAGGCTCGCCGAGATAGAGACGCTGTTTTCCGCAATCGCCACGACTTCGCCGGTGGCCGTATTCACCACCGACAGATCGGCCGTCAGGGTATTTCCTGCTCCCAGCAGGTTGACGATAGTGGTCAGCAATCCGCTCGCCGTCAGCAGCGAGTTGCCGTTCACCGATACCGTCATATCCTCAACGGTTCCGGAACCCACGCTAAAGCGCAGATTATTGCCCGACAGCAGCGAGACATCGACGGTGCTGAGTAACGTCAGGCCAACCAGTTGACCGCTGGTACCGCTGACGTTGTTCAGGTTACCTTCCAGCGCGACAACGTCCGGGCTGTTGCTATCGGGGATGGCCTCGATATCGCTGTCGGAATCCGAGTCGCTGTCAGAGTCCGAGTCACTGTCAGAGTCAGAATCGGAATCACTGTCTGAATCGCCACGGATAATCTAGACACTTCCGAGCCGTTGATAATACTGGTTTTCATATTCTGTCGGTGACATCTGTT
>ENA-UESL01001049-UESL01001049.1-human-gut-metagenome-genome-assembly--contig:-NODE-1049-length-12951-cov-150.330589_pt1 | contig 12951 bp, 14 predicted proteins | sample MGYA00243008_ERZ508009 | MGnify/ENA primary metagenome ERZ508009 (study PRJEB26167, sample SAMN06115396) | human gut metagenome | host: Homo sapiens | place: China:Guangxi | collected 2016-06-08...
ATGATTACGCTGCTGTTTGTGTTGAGCTTCTGGTGGGTATCAAAGCGCATTCGCTACCTGTGGCAGGGGATTTTGGTGTTTGGCGCAGCCCGACATTGGGCTTTGGATCCCAATCTCGGCGGATTAACCAGCACCCATGTGCTAAATACCGATCTGCTGTTGAATCTGACGGCAATGCTATTGGCATTTGCGATCCTCTGCCTGGTTGGGGTACTGAGCGCCATGCTGTTGCGTCGTATTCGTGGACTCTACTGGCCGTTGACGCTGATTCTGATGGTCATGATTTGGCTGCCATTAAGCGGTAATTTGTTGCTACTGCTAATGAAACTGCAGGTGCTACCGCTGGCGAAATCGCTATTGAGTTTCGTGGCCAAAGTGACAAACAACGCGGCGATGTATAACTGGTTGGGGGCCGCCCTATTACTTGCTCTGGCACTGTGCTGGGTACCGGCGTTGTTATGCGCGTTCCGCCAGACGCGTAAAGCCGATGAGCCGATTGCTTATCGACTGGCGCTGGCGCATCGTCGAAATGCGTTTCGTCTTTGGCTGGTCACGCTAGGTTGTGCGGTGGTGGTGATCGCCGGACAACTGTGGTGGGAAAAAGTCGCCTCTCAACCGCCGCAGTTGTCAGAAGCCATTCCGGTACAACTTGCCAGTGATGGCATGGTTCATCTGCCAATAGAACGACTCCGTGATGGCAAGCTGCACCGCTTTGTTTGGGTGGCTGATGATGGTAAAGCGGTACGTTTTTTCGTGATTAACCGTTATCCCGACAAGTTGCGTTTGGGGGTAGTTTTTGATGCCTGTCTACTGTGCGGCGATCAGGGTTACGTGATGGAAGGTAATCAGGTTATCTGCGTGGCATGCGGGGTACACATTTTCATTCCTTCGATTGGTAAACCTGGTGGTTGCAATCCTGTGCCAATTGAAAACTGGCGTAATGATGAGAAAGAGCTGGTGATCCCAGGTAAAGAGCTGGCTGCTGGCGTGAATTACTTCTCGACGGTCATGACCATCAAGGTGACCGACCCGGTTGATGGTTCCACATTGACCAATACTTCTGCTGACTACAAATACAGCTATGGTGGCAAAACCTGGTTTTTCTCGTCCGAGGCCAATTACGATCGCTTCCGTAAAACCCCGGAACAGTTCGTCCCTGCTGAATTGAGGGAGGAGTAACAATGCTGTGGAGAATGTTACGACAATCCTGGGGGCGTAATCTCCGACGCAAGGGGCTGGCTATTATGACCGTCTTTCTTGCGTCCAGCCTTATCTCCGCCCTGCTGGCGGTGTCGATTGATATTGGCGATAAAATGTCCAGAGAATTGAAGTCCTATGGTGCCAATATTTTGATTGAACCTGCCGGACAGGCGGCGCTTCCTGCACTTTTCAGTGAAAACAGTAATCCACTATCAGGACAGGATTTCCTTGATGAAGCGGAACTCCCCAACATTAAGGATATCTTCTGGCGCAACAACATTGTCGGCTTTGCCCCTATGCTTGGCGGTGATGTCGACGTTAACGGCAAAGAAGTACGTATTCTCGGCACCTTCTTCAGCCAACCGGTAGATATTCCAGATGAAGAAGGGTTTGAGACGGGGCAAAAAACGGTAAGCCCGTTCTGGCAAGTGACAGGCCACTGGCCGCAAGAGCCTGCTGGTGATGCTCCTCAAACACTGGTAGGGCATGCGTTGGCACGACAAACGGGCTGGAAGCCAGGCGATAAACTGGTGATCCGTACCAGCAATACAACGTTGAATGTGGCCGTCAGCGGCATTCTCTCCAGCGGCGGGGACGAGGATAACCAACTGGTTATGCCGTTGAGCACGGCGCAAACGTTGCTGGATTTACCCGGCAAAGTACAGGCCATTCGTGTCTCAGCGCTGACGGTGCCGGAAAATGAATTGTCGCGTCGGGCGCGTGAAAATCTCGATGCACTGAATGCTGAAGAGTACGACCTTTGGTACTGCACTGCCTATGTCTCGTCCATTGCTCATCAACTGGAGGAGGCTATTTCCGGTGCAGAAGTTCGCCCTGTGTGGCAGGTTGCTGCATCTGAGGGGGTTGTAATCGATAAAATTCAGTTGCTGATGGCCGTAGTGACCGTCGCAGCACTGGCAGCTTCGGCTATGGGAATTGCGTCACTTATGACCAGCACCATTATGGAACGCGCTAAAGAGATCGGCCTGATGAAGGCGCTTGGCGCGCATCAGTGGCAAATCATGCTGTTGTTCTATCTTGAAGCCGCGTCCAGTGGACTGGCCGGAGGGGCATTGGGATGTGTTGCTGGATGGGGAATGGCGAAAGCGATTGGCCTGATGCTATTTGATGCGCCATTGAATTTTGCCTGGATTGTGGTGCCATGTGTATTGGTTATTGCGGTCCTGATTGCCCTGATTGGCACCTGGTTCCCGGCCCGCCGTATTGCCCGCCTGTATCCTGTGGAGGTGCTGTATGGCCGCTAAACGTACGATGCTCTGGTTGCTGGTATGGCGGGCACTGCGTCTGCGTTTTCAGCGAGTTAGCGTAGTATTTGCCGCATTGATGGTCGGGGCGACCATTGTGACCGCGCTATCTGCGGTGTGGTTCGACATCAATACCAAAATGAGTGATGAATTGCGGACCTTTGGCGCAAATTTCTACATCGGGCCAGGCCATGGCTCCGGCATGCCGCAGCAAGCGTTGCAGACTATTTTAGATCAGGCACCGCAAGGCCTGGTTCACGGAGCCAGTCCTTGGCTTTACGGTATGGCGCGTACCGAGCTGGAGAAGGTGGTGATTGTCGGCGTGTGGTTTGAATCCTTGCAAAAGCTGGTGCCGTACTGGCAGGTTCAGGGGAATTGGATTGGTGTCAGCTTTGACGATCGCAATGCGATGATTGGCATCAAATTGGCTGAGCGTCTTAACGTCCAACCGGGCGATAACATCATCCTGGTGGATCACAATCAGCGCAAAAACTTACAGATAAAAGGCATTGTTGAAGCCGGTGATGCGACAGATAACATGCTAATTGTGAGTCTTGAAGTGGCGCAGGCGTGGTTGCATCAGCCCGATAAAATCAGCCATGGGCTGCTGAGTGTCAGTAACGATGTCGGTCAGGTGGAAAACTATGCCAGCCGATTGCAGGCTCAATACCCGGAACTGGAGATCCGTCCAATACGGAAAGTCTCCGCATCAGAAGGACAGGTACTGGATAAAATAAAAGGGTTAATGGGGCTGGTATCGGTTGTGATCCTTGCGCTGTCATCTTTGTGTGTGAATACCACGTTGATGGCCATTGTGGGTGAGCGGGCAAGGGAATTTGCGCTGCAAAAAGCGTTGGGGGCCAGCAACGGTGATATTGTCCGGCAAATTCTCCTTGAAACCTGCATTATCGCGCTGGCTGCAGTGGTTTGTGGGTGGATCTTAGGGTACATGTTGGCCCAACTACTGGGACTGACTGTATTCAATGCCGCAATATCGCTACGCTGGCCAGTGCTGCCCATCACCCTGACATTATCTTTACTGGTCGCCATTCTGGCGGCGATTGTTCCGGTCCGTCGCGCGGTTAGCATCGAACCCGCAAAAGTGTTGAAAGGAGAGTAACGCCATGTCCGTTGTGCAGACCCCATCAATGGCGATTGAAACCCGCCATTTATATAAACGGTTCGGCGATGTTACCGCCTTAGATGACATCAACCTGCAAATAGTGCAGGGGGAGTTTGTCGCGATTATGGGCGCTTCTGGTTCGGGTAAAACGACACTGATGAATATTCTGACCTGCCTGGACACCGCGACAGAAGGTCAGGTGTTTTTAGATGGGATTGATGCTGCCGCACTGGATGAAGAGGGGCGTCGCCGTTTTCGCGCTGAGAAAATAGGGTTGGTATTCCAGCAGTTTCATCTGATCCCGTTTTTAACCGCGCTGGAGAATATCATGCTGGCGCAACACTACCATAGCGTGGTAGATGAAGCGGCGGCCAGGAAGGTTCTGGAACAAGTCGGTCTTGGGCATCGAGTAACGCACCTGCCGAGTCAACTTTCTGGGGGAGAGCAGCAACGGGTGTGCATTGCCCGGGCGCTGGTCAATGAGCCGCCGGTGATTTTTGCCGATGAACCTACGGGTAACCTCGATGAAGAGAATGAACAGCGGGTGTTGGATCTACTCACTGACCTGCATCGGCAGGGGCGCACGATTGTGATGGTGACGCATAATCCGGCGCTGGGGTTATTTGCCGATCGTATTATCCGTTTGCAGCATGGCAAATATCACGGTGAGGAGGCTAATCAACATGCGCTGGATTAACGTATTAACTTTCGCCATTTTGGTTCTGATTAGTGGATGTAAAGAAGAGAAGTTGGTGGTTGGGCAGCAAGCCCCGGCGCTGGCAACATTCGACCTGCAGGGGGGGAAGGCTGGGCTTGAGCGCTGGCGTGGAAAGGCTATTTATCTAAACTTTTGGTCGGCGGGATGCGGTGGCTGTCTTGCCGAAATGGACGCGCTGGAAGCGCTAAGTAAAAAGTGGGGCGATAACGTTGTGGTCGTGGCTGTGAATACCGATCCGGCAACGGTTAACATAGATGACTTACTGGCGAAACATCAGGTTTCTTACCCGGTACTCCGCGATCAGCTTAAGATTTCCCAGGAACGCTATCAGGTCATCGGCACGCCAACCTCTGTGTTAATTGACAGGGATGGTCGTGTACTGGAATTACACCAGGGGATGCGGAAACCGCCTGAGTTAGATGCAACGTTTGCGCGACTGGCCGCCCGATGAACGCGATACAAAGAGAAACACTATATGGCATTCAGGTGGAATAAAGAGAGTCTGGCCGTCCTGCGTGAAAACGCAGGCGTTCTCACGACGGAGCAGATTGCGGGGATGCTTCACACTAATATTACGGTTGTGCGCAATATGGCGTATCGACTGAAACTCAGCCTGCGGGTATCCGCCTACAATCAAAAACGTATTGAACAGGTACAAACACTCTATACGTCTTCTGAACCACTAAATCTGAAAGAGATTGCTGCAAAAACTGGACTGACATTCAGTACGGTGCAATACATTGTGTATGTGAAATTAAAAAGTAAACCATATACCAAACGGGAATACGTTTCCTTTGAAACTGATGATGCGGTTCATTATCGGATACAACGAGAGTTCATTGATACTGAGCGTTCCCTTTTACACAACATCCCAGATAACACGCGCTTTCATCAATTGTATTTGACAGATGGAACCTTATATTGTGCACGCAATATCCGCAGCGAAGTGATTATCTGCGAATAATTGAATGGCATATTTCGTCAACCGACGAAGCAAGTATTCATAGTTGCGTTTAATCTGGCTTATCTTTTTTTGTGGGAAAATAAAGAATGGCCAATGTATACGCATTTGAATCCTCCCTGGTGATGATGATTGCCGCCACATTTGTCCTCGCCGGGATGGTGAAAGGCGTTACGGGTATGGGGTTACCTACCGTGGCAATGGGGATCCTCGGATCGCTTATTTCACCGGTTGCGGCGGCGGCCATGCTGCTGTTGCCTTCGCTGATCAGTAATCTGTTTCAGTTTGGCGCAGGCGGAAATACGCGTCAATTGCTCAAACGACTGTGGCCAATGCTGCTGACAGTGGTAGTGGCGACTCTGCTTGCCAGCGCCTGGATTACCGGGGATGACACCACCCGAACTCAGTTTGCGCTCGGCGTGGCGCTGGTGGCCTACGCTATCTGGACGCTGGCGGGAAAGAAAATCACGGTGGCCCCGCAGCGTGAAAAACAGTACTCCCTCGTTATTGGATTTGTGACCGGCTTATTGACCGGCGGAACCGGGGTGTTTGTGATGCCCGCCGTACCCTGGATCCAGTCCCTGGGCTTTGAGAAAGATGAACTGGTACAGGCGCTCGGGATCTCTTTTACCTTTTCGACCCTGGCATTGGCGCTGGGTCTGTGGTGGCACAACGCGCTGCCCGTACAATCCCTAAGCTTGTCGGCTTTGGCCATTGTTCCTGCACTTATTGGCCAGTGGATAGGAACCCGTGTGCGAAGGGTTATTTCTCCGCTCGTGTTTAAACGCTGTTTTCTGTTTTGTCTGGTCGGGTTGGGTACAGAGATGATGCTGCGTGCTGTGTGACCGGTTCGGTGACTTTGCGCGACTTTCATGGCATCGTTAATTCAAAGATTCAGGGGCAATGAGGTCGTTATGGCATCCGTGATGTTACATGAAGAAGAGGGCGATCTGGAGTCGAAAATGGCACTCTCTGCGGCAGTGATGGCCGATAAATCGCGCTCGCGTATGCTGTGCGCCCTGATGGATGGCCGCGCCTGGACTGCAACTGAGCTCAGCGCGGTGGCGGATATATCCGCGTCGACCGCCAGCGCGCATCTGGCGCGTCTGTGCGAACAACGCTTTGTTGTGGCGCTTGCGCAGGGCAGACATCGTTATTTTCGCCTTGCAGGTTCCGATATCGCTGAACTGCTGGAACGCCTGATGGGCGTTGCGTGGGCGGCATCAACGCCCCGGAGAATCACAACGCCGCCAGGTTTGCGGCATGCCCGCACCTGCTACGACCATCTCGCCGGAGAGGTCGCGGTGAGGTTGTTTGATACGTTGGTTTCCCGTCAGTGGTTAACGCCGGATGGCGAAACGCTGACGTCACTTGGACGGGAAAAGCTGGCCCAGATGGGGATTGTCCTGGCGGCGGGTTCATCCCGGCGGAAGTTAACCTGCGGTTGTCTGGACTGGAGCGAGCGACGTTATCATCCTGGTGGTGTGCTTGGCGCAACGCTGCTGCGCTGGTTCAGTGAACAGCGATGGATAAAAACCGAACAGGGCAGCCGCCACGTCATCTTCACACCTCTTGGCATTCGTAAACTCGAAACCGAGTTTGGTGTTAAAACGACACGCTAGATGGTCTGTTTTGCGAAAGCGTTCCCGGAAATATGTCATATTTCTGTCACACTCTGTTGTGATTGATAACAACAAGAGGTCGTAGGGATGAATAAATCGTTAATCGCCGCAGCCGTGGCAGGGGCTGTATTATTGTCAACCGCCGCGCAGGCGCAGACCGCGCCGGAAGGGTATCAGCTTCAACAAGTATTGATGATGAGTCGGCATAACTTACGTGCACCTTTAGCCAATAATGGCAGCGTTCTTGAACAGTCCACCCCCAAGCAATGGCCAGAGTGGGATGTCCCCGGCGGACAACTCACCACCAAAGGCGGTGTGCTGGAAATCTATATGGGTCACTACATGCGAGAGTGGCTGGCAGAGCAGGGGATGGTGAAATCGGGCGAATGTCCGGCACCGGATACGGTTTATACCTATGCTAACAGCCTGCAGCGCACTGTTGCTACGGCGCAGTTCTTTGTCACCGGCGCTTTCCCTGGTTGCGATGTTCCGGTCCATCATCAGGAAAAAATGGGCACCATGGATCCCACCTTTAATCCGGTGATCACCGATGATTCCGCCACCTTCAGCCAGCAGGCCGTTCAGGCCATGGAGAAAGAGCGTAGTAAAATGCAGCTCAACGATAGCTATCAGTTGCTTGAGCAAATGACCGACTACAAAGACTCTCCATCCTGTAAAGAAAAACAGCAGTGTTCCCTGACCGATGCCAAAGATACGTTCAGCGCGAAATACCAGCAGGAGCCAGGCGTATCGGGGCCGCTGAAGGTGGGGAATTCGCTGGTCGATGCCTTCACGCTGCAGTATTACGAAGGCTTCCCGATGGACAAGGTTGCCTGGGGCGAGATTAAATCGGATCAGCAGTGGAAGGTTCTGTCGAAGCTGAAAAATGGCTATCAGGACAGCCTGTTCACCTCCCCGGAAGTGGCGCAGAACGTCGCCAAACCTCTGGTGAAATATATTGATAATGCGCTGGTTACGGAACGCGCGAAAGCACCGAAAATAACCGTGCTGGTGGGACATGACTCAAACATCGCTTCGCTGCTCACCGCGCTGGATTTCAAACCATACCAGCTTCACGCTCAGAACGAGCGTACACCGATTGGCGGGAAGATTGTCTTCCAGCGCTGGCATGACAGCAACGCAAATCGTGATCTGATGAAAATCGAGTATGTGTATCAGAGCTCGCTGCAGTTGCGTAATGCAGACGTTCTGACGCTGAAATCCCCAGCGCAGCGCGTAACGCTTGAGCTGAAAGGATGTCCGATAGATGCGGATGGTTTTTGCCCGATAGATAAGTTCGACAGCGTGCTGAATGAGGCGGCTAAATAAAAGAAAACTCCCCCGTGTTCGCGGGGGAGTCTGAGCGCTAGACGTTTTTACGTTCGATAGTCTGTTCACCCCAAAAGAGCGAATCTTTGTCTGTTTTTTCAAAGGCTTTGATGAGTACCTCATCGCTACCTTCTTCCCAAATTTTTTCCGCCAGTTTCTCGTCATAATGTGCGACTTCAAAAATGGCTTCGGCTATTTCCGGCGATGTATTGCGCAGACTTGCCCATTCGCCGACGCGATGGGCTTTCGCTTCTTGAGTTGGCATTCGAATCCTCCTGTTGAAGATTAGCCGTTGAGTTTTACTGCCAGACCTGCGACATATTCACCCTGATAGCGGGCGATAGATAATTCTTCCTGACTTGGCTGGCGGGAGCCGTCGCCTCCGGCAATGGTGGTTGCACCGTAAGGGGTACCGCCGCGAACTTGAGAGACATCAAACAGCTCTTGCGCCGCGTAACCGATAGGCACAATCACCATCCCATGGTGGGCAAGCGTAGTCCAGGTTGAGGTAATGGTTTGTTCCTGACCGCCGCCGGTTCCCGTTGAGCTGAATACACTGGCGAGTTTGCCGTACAGACCACCAGAGGCCCACAGCCCGCCAGTCTGGTCGAGGAAGGTACGCATCTGACCGGACATATTGCCAAAGCGCGTGGGGGTACCAAAAATGATGGCGTCGTAATCAGCCAGTTCTTGCGGGGTTGCGACTGGTGCGTTTTGTGTTTTGCCGCCAGCCTTAAGGAAAATCTCAGGCTGCATGGTCTCTGGTACGCGCTTAATAATCACTTCCGCGCCATCTACCTTATTTGCGCCTTCTGCGACTGCATGGGCCATAGTTTCAATGTGTCCGTACATGGAATAATAAAGCACCAGAACTTTTGCCATTTTACACTACTCCTCGAGTTAACCGTGTCCGTAGCGACTCGCTACCTACCTTTAAAGATATGACGTACTGTCAGGAGTGCAAATTTCACAATCACTTCTTTGATTTATAACAATTTTTATAACAACCTGCTTTGTAGCAAAATGATACATATTTAACTGGAGTGAATTCGGTAGTCATAAGAAAGACTTATTGATTTCTTAGGGTGATTATTTCTTTGGCACTCCTGATCCTGTTGCAGGATATTACAGTTAGCGTCTGCCCAGTCCACGCTTCACTATGCTTAATCCCACGCAGTTATTTTCAGGGCCCCGCCCGTAACGCTGCGTGAGGTATCACTCCTCAGTACCTATGCAATATGATGTCTAATCAATGACGGAGGTCAGTAATGGCAAACCATCGGGGCGGTTCCGGCAACTTTGCGGAAGACCGCGAAAGAGCATCAGAAGCAGGTCGAAAAGGTGGCCAGCACAGCGGGGGCAACTTTAAGAATGACCCGCAACGCGCTTCAGAGGCAGGCAAAAAAGGGGGCAAAAATAGCCACGGCAACAACAAATCGTAATTGTCGGGCTATCTGTCAGATATGTCGTGACGCCTGAGCGTCAGAGACAGACGTTACGTAGCCACCGCCGCCGGATCCTTCCGGCGGTTTTTTTTGTCTGCAAGGTTGAACTGTAACAAAACGCAACGCAGACTAATGACATTCAGTTAATCGGGTGTCTCATGTCATTACTCTCTCGTTATTCCTTTTCTGTTAAACCTCAGGAAGCGATCCTCATTGTGATCACCATGTTCTGGGGTGGCACGTTTCTGGCGGTGCAATATGCCGTTACCCTGAGCGGGCCTTTTTTCTTTGTCGGTGTGCGTTTTGCCACTGCCGCACTGGCGGTCGCGCTTTTGTCGTTACACACACTGCATAAGCTGACATGGCTGGAAGTCAAAGCAGGGGTTGCAATCGGTATCGCCATTGCGCTGGGTTATAGCCTGCAAACCTGGGGGCTACAGTTTATTCCCAGCAGTAAATCGGCGTTTATTACCGCGATGTACGTTCCGTTGGTACCGCTTTTACAATGGCTGTGTCTGGGGCGCATGCCTGGACTGATGCCGTGCGTCGGTATTGTACTGGCCTTTATCGGATTGATTTTTCTTGCCGGACCGGGAGGTAATTTACTGGCTTTAGGCGAAGGCGAGTGGATCACGCTCGCCGGTGCGGTGGCGATTGCGGCAGAAATTATCCTGATTAGCGCGTGGGCGGGAAAAGTGGATGTACGGCGGGTAACGGTAGTGCAACTGGCAACTGCTTCGATAGTGGCGTTTATTGCGATGGGACCAGCCGGAGAGGCCGTACCGCCAATGTCTACCGGATTGCTGGTGGTGGCGCTGGGGCTGGGGATTTTCAGCGCGATTATTCAGGTCACCATGAACTGGGCGCAGCGTAGTGTTTCGCCGACGCGCGCGACGGTTATTTATACCGGTGAGCCGGTGTGGGCGGGGATCTTTGGCCGTCTGGCGGGTGAACGCTTACCGCTACTTGCATTGCTTGGCGCGGCATTCATTATTGTTGGCGTGCTGGTCAGCGAGCTGAAGTTCAAAAAGAAAAAAGCGCAGCCGCAAGAGGCGCCTCCGGAATCGCTTTAATTTAACCATTCACCGCGTGATTTGGTATGCTGACGCCCTCACAAGAAGGAGAGGGCGCATGGTCCAACGCGCAGAGAAAAAAACAGGTAAGCGTTCGCAGGCCGTCAGTGCAAAACGCCAGGCCATATTAACCGCGGCATTAAATATCTTCTCCCAATATGGGATCCACGGCACGCGCCTGGAGCAGGTGGCAGAGCAGGCGGGCGTGTCAAAAACCAATTTACTTTATTACTACCCGTCAAAAGAGTTGCTTTATATTGCCGTTTTACGGCAGATCCTCGACATCTGGCTGGCTCCATTAAAAGCTTTTCGCGAAGACTTTGCGCCGCTGGTGGCCATTAAAGAATACATTCGCCTTAAGCTGGAAGTGTCGCGCGATTACCCTCAGGCATCACGGCTGTTTTGTATGGAGATGCTGGCCGGAGCGCCTTTATTGATGGCAGAATTGGAGGGGGATCTCAAAACGCTAATTGATGAGAAATCCGCGCTGATTGCCGGTTGGATCAAAAGCGGAAAACTGGCTCCGGTCGATCCGCATCATCTGATTTTTATGATTTGGGCTTCAACTCAGCACTACGCCGACTTTGCCCCACAGGTAGAGGCGGTGACAGGCGCAACGCTGCGTGATGAAGCCTTTTTTAACCAAACGGTCGAGAGCGTACAGCGGATGATTATTGAAGGGATCCGCGTGCGTTAACTGGCCGGTGGTAGTGGGCAGCTTAAATCGCCTTCTTCACACTGCAAGAGCGAGGCGAGAAACGCTTCGCGCTCGTTGGTCTTATCCGTCAGGCACTGGCTGGAAATCATCGCCTGAACGCTGCCGCCTTCGGTGCCGGAACTGATTAACGCACAGTCTGCATCGCGCAAAGTTATCCAGGATATTTGCGCTTTTTTCAGTAAATCGCGCTGGGTTGGGGCGGCGCGCTTCAGCGCATTCTGATAAGTTTCATTAAGTTTGGCGTCGGCCGCCTTATACTGCTCTGCCGCACAGGTGTTCATCTCAATCTGTGTGTTCGCGTTGGCGCAGTCATCCGCCAGCACCTGGCCGCTCAGCAGCAGCGCTGCACATGTCAGTACGATTCGTTTCATGCTTCCCTCTGGCTTCATAAAAAAAGGCCCCGTTACCGGAGCCTTAATTAACCACAACCTTAGCCGATTGTCATCAGGCTGGCGTTCCCGCCAGCTGCGGCGGTGTTGACGCTCAGGGAGCGTTCAATGTACAGCCTCTCCAGCAGAATATTGCTCTCGCCACGGGCAAAGCCCTGGACCGACACAATCGCCCCTTCGCGGGCCGCCACTGCTTCACACAGTGCGCGAAGCTGATCGGAATCGCCGTGGAAAATAACGGCATCAAACGGCTGCGTGGCGATGTTGTCCGCTTTGGCAAACTGAATGCGCCCGGAGACCGCGGCTGGCAGGCGTTTTGCCAGGTCGCGATGGAACGTATCATCTGGCCACAGGATTAAGCTACCAACGGAAGTTACAGCGGCAACCTGTACCAGTGCGTCCTGTTCATCATCGGCGATACATAGAACGCGTTCGCGCGGCAACAGCGTCCAGGTATTGCGCTCGCCGGTGGGGCCTGGCAGCAGGCGTTGCGTTCCGGCCTGCGCCAGTTCGCCAAACTGCTGGCAGAGCGCACGCAGTGCTGGACGGTCGGTTGCCCATTCGCTGAGCGCTTCCAGCGGTTGAACGAGTGCGGCTTTAAGCTGCGCATCGACCGGGTAGTCTGCATCCTGGCGGGCAAGGGTAATGCCTAACGCATTTTCCGGACGGTTTGCCAGCAGGCGGTACAGATACAGCGGCCCACCCGCTTTTGGCCCGGTTCCTGACAAGCCTTCACCACCGAATGGCTGCACGCCGACGACGGCGCCGACCATATTGCGGTTAACATACAGGTTCCCCACATGTGCTGAGCCCGTGACCTGGGCAATGGTTTCGTCGATACGCGTGTGTACGCCCAGCGTCAGACCGTAGCCGGAGGCATTAATTTGCTCAATCAGGCTGCCCAGATTATTACGGGTGTAACGCACGACGTGCAGTACCGGACCAAACACCTCTTTTTGTAATTCATCGAAGCTTTCCAGCTCAATAAGCGTCGGGGCGATAAAGGTACCGGTTTGCCATTCCCGCGCATCGTCGCTATTTTCGCGCACGGCCTGGAACACCGGACGCCCTTTGGCGCGCATGGCCTGAATATGGCGCTCAATATTGG
>ENA-UESL01001050-UESL01001050.1-human-gut-metagenome-genome-assembly--contig:-NODE-1050-length-12928-cov-23.016497_pt1 | contig 12928 bp, 10 predicted proteins | sample MGYA00243008_ERZ508009 | MGnify/ENA primary metagenome ERZ508009 (study PRJEB26167, sample SAMN06115396) | human gut metagenome | host: Homo sapiens | place: China:Guangxi | collected 2016-06-08...
AGTGATATTAAACACCGCATTAGGCATAGCCCAGCAAATAGACGGTCAATTGAAAGTGTTTTCAAACAATATGCTGAAAGCGCTCAATCCGGTAATAGCCCAAAAAGAAGGTTCTGGAAATACCGACAAGATGCTTGACATAACCATGACCGGATCCAAATTTTCATTTCTCATGTTCTCTTTTTTTGTAGTTCCTATCTTCATTGAAGCACCGGTCATACTGAAGTTATGGCTAAAAGAAGTGCCAGAGCATTGCATTCTTTTTGGGCTATTACCGGATTGATAATTGGCTTCCTTGTTCGTCCAACTAAGGGCAACCATAATTGGATACCATGATAGCCATTGTACTGAAAAAGCCCCATCCGGCAAATGAAGTCATTTCCTGCATCAATGGTTTGTTCCAATAGCTACGAGGCGATATAATACATTCATCGTAGTGTTTGTGGCAATATATTCGCATAATAGTGAGCGTGATCAGCGGTATGCCTGCCATTAAGACACCATAAGTTATCAGTTTATCGAAAAATGTATATACGCAGACAAATGCGACCAAAAGTTTTAGTATAGATTCGATGACTCCTACGATCGCATAGTATTTCATGTTTTCGTGGGCATTGAGCACTGCGTCATAAGGAACGGACATCACCGTAAACATGGTGCTGACTATCAAACTGCCATATACTACCTTTGCAGCAAAAATCCGGTCTGCTGGAATATTCAGAATGCCGTTGAAGAAAAAATATCCGGCAATCAGCAGCGCAATTCCCGCAGCCAATGCTATAAAGAAATGCAGTAGGATGCTGATGTTGAATATACTTTTCTGTTTTTTCTTGTTTCCTTCCCCTTCCGAATAGGACATAAACCTCTGCGTGGCTCCGGCCATCGCTGCGTTCAGGAATCCCAGCATGGCTATGGCTCCACCTACGATATTGAATATACCGAAATCGGCTGCTCCCAGTGAATTCAGAATCAGTCGGGTGGTATATAGTGAGATGAACATCGTGATGCCCATCTTGGCATAAAGGAATCCTGTGTTTTTTACGACACGGTTGGCGGTAGAACTCATAGATCGTTTTATGGTGTGGCTTATTGTATCTTATCGTTTCTTTTATCTGTTCATATCCTTCATCTCACCGCCTCCATCTTTCCCACTCTCTCCACGAACCCCACCGGCATATCCACATGGGCGCAGCCCAGCATATCCAGCCTTACCGCCACCTTGCTTTTGCCGTCGATGGTCACCAGCTCGCCTTCCAGTCCGGCGAGGGGGCCTTTGATGACTCGCACCTGTTCGCCGGGGGCGAGGGGGGAGGAGCACACTTCGATGGCTTCTTCGGAGTAGTCGAGCATGAAGCGGAAGCGCTCCATCTGCTCGTCGGGGATGACGGCGGGGGTGCTTTGTCCGCGCAACACCATGTAGCGGCTGACGGACGAAAGGGTCAACACTTCGGCACGTTCTGCCGGGTCGACGTGTACGAAGATCATCATCGGGATGACTACGCGCTCGATCTTTTTGCGGCGGTCGCTCCATTGATGGATTTCTTCCTGCACGGGGAGGAAACTTTCGATGCCCATTGCCGTCAGGCGGTCACGGGTTTTCTTTTCGTGATAGAGACGGACATAGGCGGCAAGCCAGGATTTCATGTCTGATTGGGAGTATGGTTTGAGAAAGGGGAGGGAGCGGCGCTCCCGGATACGCTACGCGGTTACCTGTCACAGTTGCCTGCTGGGGTAAACCGAATCTTACGTTTGATTTTGCTGCAAAGATAGATATAATTTTACTAAATACAACAAATTGTTTATGAAAATAGAAAAAATAATGAATTTTTAATCTTTAGGTGTTACTTTTGTAAGTTTTAATAATTAACATATCTTTTAATTTTAATAATTATGGAAAAAAAACGACAAGCTTAAGAGTCCGAACGAATTGCTTAAAGAGTTGTCCGGACAGGTGTTTGCCCTGGTGCGTGAGCTTCCCAAACCGCTTTCGAGAGAAGAGATGCGGGAGTTGAAACGGTTGTGCCGCTTCCTGAACAATACGGTGAAGGATCAGGAGCGGAAACAGGAGGTGAGAAAATAAATCCGGGTGTTAAAAAGAACCGGGAGACGGATGGCGAAAGTGGGGTGCGGGTGGGTGTGGAGGCTTTCCGAAGAGACTTTTACGGCGGTTTTAACATTCGGAAGTGTAAAAAGTTTGTTGTTCTTTTGCATCATGGTTCATTGCAGAGGATGCGCAGTGGCAAGGGTTTTGCTTTGTGCGCTTGGCGGCGGATCGGGATTAAAAACATTAAAATTTAATACTCAATGAAAAAGAGAGAGTTTAAAATTTCCTTTTTCCTCCATGTGTGGGAAAGGAAAGCGGAAGAGATTTCGCTGGAAGAGTTTCATAATGACCTCAGGGGAGCACGCTGGAAGGTGCTTGCCGAGTCGTACCGGCGGTGGATGCGGACGGGCATGACCGAGGAGGGCAAAAGGCTGAAAGGGGCTCTGAATGCGGTGGTAGTGGCCGGCAAGTGCCGGGGCGGACATGCGGCGAACCAGGTGACCGAGCTGAACGGACTGGCGCTGTTCGACTTTGATCATTGCCTCGAGATGCTGGCCGGGATGAAGGAGAAGGTTGGGGCGCTGCCTTATGTGGTGGGGGCTTTTGTCAGTATCTCGGGTGAAGGGCTGAAGCTGATTGTGCGCATCGATGCCGAGAATGCCGGGCAATATGCGGTGGCTTATCCTGTCGTTGCCCGTGAGTTGGAACGGGTGCTGGGGCATCCTTGCGATATGTCGTGCCGCGATCTGGGACGGGCGTGCTACGCTTCGTATGATCCGGAGGCGTACTATAATCCCGGTGCCGGGGTGTTTCCGTGGCGGGAGCAGGTGGACGGGCTGTTGCAGGCGGAAGGGGAGTGTTCCGCGCAGTCGGTGGGCAAGGCTTGTCCGGCGGGCGTTGCTTCCGAAGCGGGGGATGGCTTTATGCAGGTTTTCCTGAATGATTTTGATGCCCGGAATCCGTTTGTGGCGGGAGGGCGCCATGCGTTTGTGCTGAAGCTGGGACGTGTTGCCCGGTATAAAGGTTTTTCGCCGGAAGAAATGCGGCTGTTGCAAAAAGCAGTGGTTGAGAAATACGCGCAGGCTGATTTCGGGAGCGGAGAAATAGAGAAAACATTATCGTCTGGTTATCAGTATGTTTCTGCCAGGAAGGCGGACGCTGTCATGGCGAGTCAGGGGCCAAAAGTCCAAGGGCCACTCTATGCGCCAGAGGAGGGGGAGAGTGAAGAGGATATGGAGGATGTGTTGTTCGGAAAAAGTGAAGAATTTCGTCGGGTGGCTCCTTACTTTCCCGAAGAGGTGTTTGAGCATTTGCCTGATCTGCTTGCGCAGGGGGTGAAGGCGGCCGGCAATTATCGGGAACGCGATATGTTGCTGATGGCGATGATCACCAATATCAGCGCCTGTCTGCCCGAGGTGCGTGTATTGTACGATCAGGTGTATTACTCGCCGCATCTGTATTACATGGTGATAGCCCATGCGGGAGGCGGAAAGGGGGTGGTGTCTCTGGCCGGCTTGTTGCCCGGAGAGATTCACCGCTATTATGAGAAGCAGAACGAGGAGATGCGCCTGGTGTATGATAAGGCCTTTTTTGAGTGGGAGCTGGAGTTGAAAAAGGCGCAGGCGGAAAAGCGTTCGCCGGATTTTTCGCTACGTCCCAAAGAGCCTGTCCGTAAGCTGTTGACGCTTTCGCCCAATGTGTCGAAGAGTATGCTGATCAGTGCATTGGAGGAGAGTGGCAAGCTGGGGTGCTGCATCAATGCTACGGAGCTGGACATGGTGTCGGGAGCTATCCGGAATGATTACGGAAAGCACGATGATGTGTTTCGGGCGGCTTTTCAACACGAAGTGGTTTCGGCCGATTTCAAGGTGAACGGCCGTCAGGTGGTGGCCCATAATCCGCATTTGGCGTTGTGCCTTGCCGGCACTCCCAACCAGCTGGTGCGTTTCATTCCTTCGTTGGAGAACGGTTTGTACAGCCGTTTCCTGGTGTATACGGGCCAGAGCGATTGGTGTTGGCGTTCGGCTGCCCCGCGGGAGGGAGGTGAAGATCATCGGGCGATGTTTGCCCGCCTGAGCGGCCGGTTGTTGGAGTTGCACCAGTTCTTGCTTCAGTCTCCCACGGAGGTTACGTTTACGGCTGCACAATGGGAGGAACATACGTCTCGTTTCTCCTCACACTTGTCCGAGGTGGTGAACGAGCGGGATGATTCGCCGGGAGCGATCGTGCTTCGTCACGGGCTGATGGCGAGCCGGATAGCAGGGGTGCTCACTGCCCTTCGCAAGGGAGAGTGCGCTTGGGCGATGCCGCAGTATGTATGTTCGGACGAGGATTTCCATACCGCTATGTTGATGACGGATGTGTTGTTGGAGCATAGCTTGCTGCTGTCCACCAGTGTGCGGAAGAGCGAGAGTAAGTCCGGCCCCCTGAAGCCTTATTTCAGGTTGCGTCCGGTGTTACAGACTTTTTCAGGAACTTTTACTTATAAGGATGCGATGGATCGGGCGGTAGAGATGGGGATTCCGGTAACCACTTTTAAACGGCTATTCAGGAAGACGATAGAGCTTAAAATTATTGATAAAGAGGGAGATATGTATATCAGAACGCGGCGGGGCTGGCGGGAGACTGACGCATAGAGTGGCCCTTGGACTTTTGGCCCTCGGAAAACACCGGAGCAAACGAATGAATGTATGAAAAAACTCTTAAGCCTTTTCCGAAAAGACTTAAGAGTTTAGAGGAAAAGACTTGGATGTTTCGAGGGAAACGTCTAAGTCTTTTTCGTGTTTTTCACCACAGAGGACACAGAGTCTCACAGAGAATCTATATTTTCATTGGATATGCTTTTAGAAAAAAAACTCTGTGAGACTCTGTGTCCCTCTGTGGTGAATTCCCCTCTGTGGTGAATTCAAGGTTCTCCCAGGTAATACACGATCAGCCGGACTTCCCGTTTAAGGAAGCTGTGGCGGTATTTGTTGTAATTGACATCGGACAGTGCCTGTGTCAGGGCGGTGTTTTTACGCATCCAGCGGTAGAGTTTCTGCAGGGCGAGCACGGGGTCGAGTCCCGGGCAGTAAAGCTGTGCAAGTTCGGCTTTGGTGTACGAGCGGATGATGAAATCGGCTTCGGTTGTGTCTTCTTCTTTTCTTTGGTTCATGGCTTTGATTATCTGATTGTTACATACTGTAAATGTACGGAAAAATATCCGGAATGCAGTGTGTTTTTATATTCTTTTTTCCTCAAACTTTGTCATCGGTCCTCTTTCTTTGTCATTGGAGCATCGGGGGTGTCGTATCTTTGAAATGTGATTGAAAAACAGATGTTTAACTCTAAAAAGAAAGTACGATTATGAGTAAAGAAGTTACGTATTCGGTAGTGGCGCGCAAGAACATGCTGAAGAAGGATGATCCCGCCAAGTATTATGCCCAGGCACAGGCCAGCGGCGATGTGGGGCTGGACGAGATCTCGACCCGGGTGGAAAAGGCCTGTACGGTACATTCGGCGGATGTCGTGGCAGTACTGAAGGCGCTGGAGGATGAAATGGTGGATGGCCTGTCGAGGGGAGAGATTGTCAGGCTGGGGAATATCGGCACCTTCCAGGTGGGCCTGCGAAGCAGGGGAGCGGAGAAGGCGGAGGATTTCAAAGCGGCGAATATCAGCAAGGCGAGAGTGAACTTCCGTCCGGGGCCTGTGCTGGCGGATGCGATGAAGACGCTCAATTTCAGTAAGGTGAGTACGCGGGCGGCGCAGAAAGGCGATGGAGGCGGGGACGGGGATATTGTGGATGACCCGACAGCATGACCCGACCACAGAGTGACACAGAGTCTCACAGAGGAGGAATTTCAACGGCCTTTCTGTAAATCTGGAAATTAAAATTCTCTATACTATAGTCCCGGGGATTAAGATTCTATATCAGCTTGAAAATAAAGACTCTGTGTTGCTCTGTGTCCTCTGTGGTGTAAACGTAAAACAACTTAATATAGCAAAACAACGATGAAGAAGTTACAAAGAATCTTGGAATGGGTGATTGCATTCCTGATGTTTCTCAGTGGGAGGAATGTCGAAAAATGAAGGGGGAAGTATGAGGAAAATCGATTTGATTGTGATTCATTGCTCGGCAACGAGAGAAGACCGGTGTTTTACGGAGTTCGATCTGGATGTCTGCCATCGCAGGCGGGGATTCAACGGGCCGGGATACCACTTCTATATCCGGAAGGACGGGCGGATTGTGTCTACCCGTCCGGTGGAGAAGATCGGGGCGCATGCCAAGGGGCACAATGCGACGAGTATCGGTATCTGTTATGAAGGCGGGCTGGACGCGAGGGGCCGTCCCAAGGATACCCGGACGGAGTGGCAGGTACATTCGATGCGGGTGTTGGTGAAAACGTTATTGAAACAGTATCCCGGCAGCCGTGTGTGTGGCCACCGGGATCTGAGTCCGGACCTGAACGCCAATGGGGAGATCGAGCCCGAGGAATGGATAAAGCAGTGTCCGTGTTTTAATGTGATTGAAGATAAAAAATTACATTGATGTTTTAGAATTGATTATGAATCGCCAAAAGGGTTAATTAAATTAACTCTTTTGGCGGTTTGCTTTTCATGGAATAAGTGTAACAAATAATTAATTCATTATATTTTATAAAATCATAGAGATGCTTTTCTAATTATGCTTTTGTCCGTAGCCGTAGCCATAACCGTACTTCTTTCCGTATCCGTAATAGCGGCCGTATTTTCCGTATCCATAGTAATAGCCGTATTTCCGCTTTTTCATGTCCAAACCGTTGATTACGGTACACAGGTTGGGGAGCTTGTTGCCCAGGCGGAGATCTTCGAGCAGGGTATAGTCGGCTTTGTGGGTATAGTCGGCGCGGCAGACATAAACCGATAGGTCGGCCACCCGTGCGATGATCTGTGTGTCGGTCACCATTCCGATGGGAGCGGTGTCGAGCACGATATAGTCGAAGTGCTTTTTCAGGATATCGATGGCTTCCACCAATGCCTGGCGTGCCAGCAGTTCGGTCGGGTTGGGCGGTACGGTTCCGCCGGGGAGGATGCTCAGGGTGCGGGATATCCCGGAGGGCTGCACCATAGACATCAGGTCGGTGGTCTGCGGGCCGGCCAGGAACTGGGTGATTCCTTTTTCTTTCTGCGAGAGGTTGAAGACCTTGTTGAGTCCCGGCTTGCGGATGTCGAGCCCTACGATGAGTACTCTTTTGCCCAGCAGCGAGAGGCTGATGGCGAGGTTGGTGGCTACAAATGTTTTTCCTTCGCCGCTGATGGTAGAGGTGACCAGGATGACTTTATTCTCTTCGCCCAGCATAAACTGCAGGTTGGTGCGGATGCCCCGGAAGGTTTCCGCCATCAGGCTGTTTTCGTTTTCGCGGACAGCGATGCCTCCCGCTTTCCCGTTACCCTCTTCGGCCAGGGGGATGTCTCCGATGATGGGGGCGGAGGTCAGCTTTTCCACATCGGCCCGTCCTTCTATCCGGAACTGGAGCAGCCCCATGACGTAGATGATGGCTACGGGGATGCCCATCCCCATGACGAGGGCTATCATATAGATTGTTTTGGTCTTGGGAGAAACGGGACCGTTGTCCGCCATGGCCTCGTCTACGATCTTGGCGTTGTTGGCAGTGGCGGCCAGTGCGATGGAGTTTTCTTCCCGTTTCTGCAACAGCATCAGGTAGAGTCCGGCTTTGATCTCCTGCTGCCGGGAGATGCTGACGAACTGGCGTTCCTGCGCGGGCGCATTGCTGATGCGGCGGTTGAACTTGCTGGCCTGACGGTCGAGGTCGGCCTTGGTGATCAGCAATCCTTTCTGAACGCTGTGGATGGTGGTCAGGATGTTTTCGCGCATGGCACGGATGCCGCTATCCAGGTTCACGATCACGGGGTTGCTTTCCGAGGAGTTGCGTAGCAGGCGGTTGCGCTGAAGCACCATTTCGTTGTATTGCCCGATCAGGGAGGAGAGTGACTGGTCGGTCAGGCCGACGTTGACGGGCAGCACGGCGTTGATCTTGTCCGGGGCGGAGATATATTCGGCGAGGTAGCGTACGAGGTTGAGCTGGGTGCCGTTCTCGACCCGTTGTTTCTCGTAGGCGGAATTTTCGCTCACAGCCAGTTGGGCGTCGCTGGCAAGGTCCGTCAGTCCGGCATCCCGTTTGAAGGTTTCCAGCTCCTTCTCGGTACTGAACAATTCGTCGTTGATGATGCGGATACGTCCGGCGATGAACTCTTCCGTTTTCTCCGCCACTTCGTTTTTGTCGTTGTTGGTGTTCCGGTTGTAGACTTCGATCAGCCGGTTGATGAAGTCCTCGCCCCGACGCTTGTTGGTGTTTTTGAGCGAGACGATGACGATGGAGGTGGTTTTGGAGGTAGGCTCTACGCTGAGCGCCGCCGCATACCTCTTTGCCGTCTGCATGGGGTTGCTTACAACGGCGGTGAGTGTCTGCGGTTCACTTACTCCGGCGGAGTCGCCGGCAAGGGTGAAGGTGAACGTTCCGGCCGGAGTGACGAGCAGGCCCGGCAGTTTGGAGAATTTTTTGTTGTAGGAGGTTTCCCCGACGGTGGCTTTCACGTCGAGCCGGTTGCCGGGCGACAGGGTGAGTTCGAATACGGCCGGACCCGGCAGCCTGTCTGCTTCTTGCGGGGTGAGGCCCACCAGTACCGGCGAACTTTTATAAAGCTCTACTTCGTTGAAACTGCCTTTGACGGAGTAGGTGGTGTAGAGGTTCAGCTCGCTGACCACATGCTTGACCAGCGTTTTGGAACGTAGTATTTCAATCTCGTTGTCGATGTTCGATACCGTGTTGACCAGCCCCAGGCCCTCGAGCGCGGCGAGATTTCCGCCACTGTTGCCCCCTTTCTTATCGTCCTTGATGATGACCGAGGCCGAGATGTTGTAGACCGGAGTGGTCTGCCGGAGGTGTAGCCATGCTCCTGCCAGGCAGATGATGACCGAGGCTACAAACCAGGGCCACCGGATGACGTAGCGGAACAGGAGGGCATGGAAGTCTATTTTTTCTTCTTTCTCTTCGTATAGATCGTCGTATAAGTCTTCTTTCATTGTCGGGGTTTCTTTATTTGGCGATGGTGATAATTAAACTGGCAAGCGACACGAGCGTGCCTACCACGGAGAACCAGATGGTGGTGCTGGCGCTGATGTCGGCTGTCTTTGCCTTGGTCTTATTGGGGGTGACATAGAGGATGTCGTTCTGTTGCAGATAGTAGTAGGGCGATTGGATGATGTCTGCCCGGTTCATGTTCAGCGTGATGATGTGCTGGTGTCCGTCGGCGTCCTCGCGGATCAGGCGGACATTGTCGCGCAGTCCGTACACGGTCATGTCGCCTGCCATGGCAAGGGCTTCGAAGAGGTTGACCTTTTCGTTGCTGATGGTAAACGTGCCCGGCCTGTTCACTTCGCCGATGACGGAAATTTTATAATTGGCCATGCGAACCGTCACAATGGTGTTTTCTTTGATGTATCCTTTCAGCTTTTCCCTGATCAGACTTTCCGCTTCGCCTTTGGTCAGTCCGCCGATATGGAGGGTGCCCAACACGGGGAAGTCGATGTTGCCCCGGTTGTCGACCAGATATTGTTGAAGGGCCGGTTGGCTGGTCAGGCTTTTTTGTGTATTGCTGACAGGGGTGGATACGGTCAGGTTGAACGGTTCTGCCAATTCCGGATCGCTGCACGATACAACGATGGTGAGCAGATCCTTCGGCAGGATGCGGGCATCATAGAGCTTGGCCTCTGCAACGGCACGTTGCGCCTCTCCCGGGTCTTGCAAGTAGGGTACTTTCTTGTAGGACTGGCAGGAAGCCAGCAAAATACAGGTTAACGTGAAAAAAAGTAGTCTTTTTGTCATTTATCTTAATTTTAGAATATTACTATGGGGTGGCTCACCACAGAGTACACAGAGTTTCACAGGGTTTTCATCTTTTGTGTGATGGGGGAAAAAAATTCTCTGTGAAACTCTGTGTTCCTCTGTGGTGTAATCTCTTTTATTCATTTTCTTTATTTTAATAAGCTTCTTTTTCTCCTTCCAGCGCATTTCTTACGGTTTTATATATAATATATAGATCGAGCATGAAGGTCCAGTGCTCAATGTACCAGATGTCGCGTTGCACACGTCCTTCCATTTGCCATAGTTCGTGAGTCTCTCCGCGGAAGCCGGTGACTTGCGCCCAGCCGGTGACACCCGGTTTCACGAAATGGCGGACCATGTATTTGTTGATCAGTTGTGAGTATTGTTCCGTGTGTTTCAGCATGTGGGGGCGGGGGCCTACTACCGACATGTCGCCCATCAGTACGTTGATGAACTGCGGGAGTTCGTCGATGCTGCTTTTACGCAGGAAGTTGCCGAAGCGCGTTTTGCGGGGATCGTGCAAGGTGGCCTGCAGGGTGTCGCTCTGCGTGTTCACCTTCATGGAGCGGAACTTGTAGCACCAGAATTCCCGTCCATCTTCTCCACTGCGCTTTTGCTTGAAGAAGATGGGACCCGGCGAGGTGATTTTGATGGTCAGCCCGACAATGACATAGATAATGGGGAAGAGGGTGCAAAGAAACAAGAGCGAGAAAGCGATGTCGAACACACGCTTCCTGAATCGGTTTTCGGCAAAACTGAGCGGCTCCTGGCGGATGCAGAGTACGGGCACGTTGCCCAGGAGCTCGAAGTACATGCGCCGCTTCAGATAGCTGCGCACGTTGGGGACACTGAAAAAGCGTATCAGGTGATTTTCGCAATAGTCGATGATGGGGAGAATCTCTTCGCTGCGGGCCGAAGGCAGGCAACAATAAACCTGCTCGACTCCTCCCTGCTTCAGGCGGTCCACAATCTTACCGGGTTTTCCCAGATAGTTCACCTTTTCGGGGAAGCGGCTGCCGGGCTGGTCGTCAAAGTAGCCGATGACACGGAATCCGGAAGTGACGTCGTCCGTCATTTGATGGTAGAGTTCGATTATATTGCTATTGCTTCCCACCAGAATGATGCTGCGGGAGTTGCCTCCATGCTTACGATAGGACTTCAGGATCTTGCGGAACAATAACCGGTAACAAACCAACAGCAGAGTGAACGCAATGTAGAACAGTAAGAAAAAGCGGGCGGAAAGGATGCCGAAGTTTCCAAAGGTGAGCGCGCAGGAAAAAAACAAGGCGTGTCCCGCACTGTTGCGTAAGGCACGCCATACGATTTGCTCGGGACGTACTACACAGCGGTGCAATATGATACCTGAAGACATGTTGCTAACCAGGTAGCATAAGTTGAGCAATACCAGTACTTGGGGAAGTGAGTGAATGAATGGATCTGCAAAAAATTTGCTCCCCAATAGGGTGTACAAGGACAGAAAGGTGCCATTCAAGAGAATGAGATCTCCGGTGAATACAATCCTTTTAATGACTTTATTGAACCGCAATACCTGTTTCATACTGTACTTTTAGAAATGTTTGCGGTAGTTGTCGTTAATGTTTGAATAACTACCATCTTGCTGTGTGCATTGCAATTTGTTCCCTTACTTATTAGGTAATAGAATGCGGAATAGCGAAAAGATATGAAATATAACTTTTAGAGGTTAACTAAACATAAAACAGGGGCTGGATTATATAATTCTGATGTCAAATTATTGCAAATTGTAAACTCCTGTTTGAGTAATTACATCAAACAGGAATTATGACTAATATTTCTATTAAGTGAATAAATTATTTCAAACTGATACTTCAACTGGTTATAATCCACTTTTATAGAAAAGAAATTATCATTTTGTTTGTGGAGTTTCAATTATTATCTCTATTTTTGCAGCGATAAAACAAATGAATCTGTTCTATTACCTAATAAGTAAGAGAACAGTTATTATCACTCCTCCTCCTCTTTCTTAAATCTCACGGCGGCAATCACTTTTTTATTTGCGTTACTGAGCGTTTTGTTATCAAAAGATGCCAGATAAATGTATGTCACCTTCTCTGAAGCATGCCCCATTCCCGCACTGATCACTGAAACCGGAACCCCTTTCTGCAGGGCCGTGGTCGCCCAACTGTGGCGTGCCACATAAGAGGTCAGCGGAGTCTTCAATTTCAGTATTCCGGATATCTGGTTGAGGCGTTTGTTGTATACCCTCAATGCACTTCGGTACTGCTTGTGCCCCTCCTCTCCGGCTGCGCTGATGACGGGCAGCAGATAGACGGATTCTTTGCAAAGCGAGGCATACTTACGCAAGATCACTTTGGCGCAGTTTTCTATGATTACCGTAAGTTGCTGTCCCGTTTTCTGGCGGAAATAAACGAGCATGTTTCCCTGCACATCGGTCTTGCGGAGATGTACCAGGTCGACAAACGGGATTCCCCTCAGGTAGAAGCTTAGCAAGAAGAGATCGCGGGCAAAATCGAGCCGGCTGTTCTTGCTGAAATCTGCTTCGAGCAGGCGGGAAATGATGGCGGGTGAGATGGCCCGCTTGGCAGTGGGTTCGTTGCCGATGAAAACATTCTCAAACAGCTCGCGGGTGTTGAGCGAAGCTATGTTCTGCTCCGATGCCTGATTGCAGATGGAACGCAACATGCGCATGTAGAGCGAGATCGTGTTGTACCGTTTCCCGTTGAGGATTAAGTATTGCTCGTACTCCTTGATACTCTCGGGAGTGATCTCTTCAAAAGTCAGTGAGGCTTTTCCCGCAAACTTCTGAAAACTGTGCAAAGTGTAGAGGTAGGTATTGGCTGTGCTGTAACGCCCGCCTAACTTCGCTTTTCTTGCTAAAGATTTAATGAATTTTTCTATTTCCATTTTCTTGTTCTTTTTAGTGTGTTCAAGAACACGGTTTATAATAAAAAAGATTTTGAGTGACAGATTGGAAAATATGCTGGAAATTAGTAAAAAATCAATAGCATAAATGTATAGA
>ENA-UESL01001058-UESL01001058.1-human-gut-metagenome-genome-assembly--contig:-NODE-1058-length-12851-cov-11.219978_pt1 | contig 12851 bp, 7 predicted proteins | sample MGYA00243008_ERZ508009 | MGnify/ENA primary metagenome ERZ508009 (study PRJEB26167, sample SAMN06115396) | human gut metagenome | host: Homo sapiens | place: China:Guangxi | collected 2016-06-08...
CATACTTTTTAATTATCAGTTCAATGCAATCATCTCCATTCCGGCTTTTGCTCCAAATTCAAATTAGCGTCCACCTCTGCCTGAGGTATCGGGAAGTACAAGAATTTAGCTTCAAAATGGTCAAATCCTTGTGTATCCGAAATGCGGTCTGTCGGTTTATATCCTACCAATTCCTTTTCACCACTTTCATTTTCTTCGTAAATCAATTCATAATGTTGAGAATCGGTCTTGCGTTCGTGCATGATAGCTTTCAACTTAGCAGGATCATTTCCGTACCAACGAACCATATCATCCCAACGTATATTCTCTCCGGCAAATTCCAGCAATTTCTGTTTCTGGAGTTCTGTCATTATAGCATCTTTTCCACTCAAGTTTTTCTCCGGCAGCCCGGCACGTACACGAATCCGGTTAATATCTTTCATTGCTCCGCTTTCATCATTGGTTTCCAGACAAGCCTCAGCGTGGAGCAACAAAACTTCTGCAAAGCGCATAATACGTAAATTGTTGATACGTCCGGCATCGTTAGAATACATCGTACATCCTGTGGGAACCCACCAAGCTGCAAACTTCTTCATCATGAAACGCCCTTGAACACCCTCGATCACCGGATAAGCAGGAGCGTATCCTTGCTTGGCAATACCATATTTGCCATCGCCTTCGGGCAGTACCGTCCATTTAAACATATCATCAAATTTCACTTTACCACCATAGAATTTTTCATCCGGCTTCACATCACCGAAATCAGAATATTTAAAGAAGCACGTAGTGTACAAACGCTTATCCCATTTGGAATCAGAGCCTTCCGGACGCTGTTCGGAAATGAATTCTTTTATCAAATAGGGAGAAGGCTGCATCTTATACCAACCACCGCCAATATTATCACCTTTCAGTGTCGGGCCAAAATAATGAGCAAGGTTGTTTCCCATAAACGAGTCGTCACTAGTGCCATTGCCCCAAGCGTCACCCGAATTACCTTTGGCATCATAATTGATTTCCCAAATAGATTCAGCATTAAATTCCGTATCGTCACGGAAGTTGTCCTCATACTTTTGAGTCAAATCGTAACCATAACCATTCATTATAATTTCAAACTCATCCTTAGCGGCCTGATAATCCCCTTTCCAGATATAAGCTTTACCCAACATGGCAATAGCCGCACCTTGAGTTACACGACCGTTCTCATCGCTTGAACGAAGTTTAGGCAAACGAGACTTGGCTTCCTTAAAGTCTGAAATAGCCTGTTCCAGCACTTCATCACCGCTAGACAGTCCATGAGTTTCCGGATCTGCATCCTGCGGGAGAGTACGGATAACCGCATCACGATAATCAGTACGCAAACGGAAATACCAGAATCCACGTAAGAAATAAGCCTCACCTATCATTTGCTCACGTTTGGTTTCGTCCATATCAACCGTAGCCGCACGATATATGAATTCGTTCGCCATCTGAATGCCTTCATAGATGTTTCCCCAGCTCAAATCCTTTGTATTCGTTGTGTTGACAAACGACAAATATTCCCAAATATAAGGTTCTTCTCCGCGAGTGGGGTAAAGGTCGTCACCGCGCATCTGAAGATGCATGATGCCTTCCAACCCACCATAATATCCACTGGTCATACGGCGGAAAGGATTATAAACTGCGGACAAGCCTTTCATCACATTATCCTCGGATGTCCAGAAAGTGGTCGGAGTCTGACGGTTAGGATCAATCTCATTCAGAAAGTCATCACTACAAGAAGACAACAACATTGGAGCTACAGCCAATGCAGCTATGTATTTTATAAAATTCTTTTTCATATTCTGCAAATATTACTTATTCCTAATTAGAAATTTACTTGTAAACCAAAGGTGATAGTACGTGCCATCGGATAACGACCGTCATCACAACCACGGGTCATTACACCCGAACCACCCTGATGTACCGGCACCATCGGCATCTACCATACCCAAGTCAGGAGTATAACCTTTATAATCGGTTATAGTGAAAAGGTTTTCCATAGCCGTATAAACACGCACATTCTGCAAACCGGCTTTAGATACCCATACTTTGGGCAACGTATAACCTAATTCCAAAGTCTTCAAGCGCAAGAATGAACCATTTTCCAACCAACGGTCCGTATAGCCCCAGTTTGTACCATTAGGATCGCTAGTACCAAACAAACAGCGAGGAATGTCAGAATGATTGTTTTCAGTCCAGCTGTTCATGCGTTCTGCATATTGGTTTCCCGTTGATTCATTATAAACCGTACTATAATACTGGGCATTGTAAATCTTGTTGCCAAAGTTTCCGTCAAAGAACATATTCAAATCCAAACCTTTCCATTCAGCACCCAGACTTACACCCAAGTTAACTTTCGGGAAAGCAGAGCCTACATCCTGACGGTCATTATTGTCAATCTTACCATCTCCGTTATAATCCACGAAACGCAAGTCACCCGGTTGTGCATTAGGCTGGATCTTATTACCGTTCTTATCCACATACGCATCAATTTCTTGTTGGCTTTGGAATACACCATCCGTCTTTATCAAATTGAAATAACCTATGGAATGACCGGTCTTGGCATAAGTGATCGTTCCTTTGGCATGAGGATTGAATCCCTGCCATTCATCACGACTTCCGTTTACTTCCGTCAGTTCATTCTTGATAAAGGTGGCATTGACACCTACATGATAATACAAATCGCCTACATTATTACGGTGATTCAATGAAATTTCAAATCCTTTGTTTTCTACTGTACCTGCATTTACTGTAGGATTCCCACTCAAGCCAAAACTCAAAGACTGCGGCATAGACAACAACATATCTTCTGTTTTCTGAATAAAATAATCAGCACTGACACTGAACTTATTGTTCAAGAAAGCAAAATCCAAACCCAAGTTCAAAGTCTTCGTCTTTTCCCAAGTCACATTCATGGGTGAAGTCCATTCCTTACCGGTAATGGCACCTTCCCAAAGTTCTGTGCCCATCATGTTATTCATACCTTTATAAACAACAGACTGGGTAGCATAATTGCCAATGCCGCTCAAATTACCCAGTACACCATAACTGGCACGAATTTTCAATTCATTCATGGTTTCCTTGATATTTTCAAAGAAATCTTCATTCATCACATTCCAACCCAAAGATACAGACGGGAATGTGCCCCAGCGGTTTCCATCTGCAAATTTGGAAGAACCGTCCCGACGAACAGAAGCAGACAGCATATAACGATCGGCATATGAATACATCACACGCCCAAACATAGAAATCATTGTATTGGCCCACGCGCTACCCGATGTATTTTGTGAAGAAACCGAACCGGCGTCAATCACAGAGAAACCTTCCGGGAAACCCTTACGTCCTGCACCAAAACCACGCGCATTGTTACGCTGGGCAGAATAACCCACCAAAGCAGAAACCGTATGATTGCCAAACGTATTATCATAATTGATTGTATTTTCAATCAACCAATCGTTCTCCCAGTCTGTACTTTCCGACAATTCCGCTTCATTCTTTTGTGAAGTAGAACTGAAATAATAAGGAGAACTATAGGCATAATTACGTCTTGTATATTTGTTTATACCTACATTGAATTTATATTTCAATCCTTTCAAGAACAAATCCACTTCGGCATAGCCATTCAATAAAATGTCTATCCCATGTCTTTGGTAATCATAGGCTTCTGTCCAACCTACAGGATTATCTCCTCTGGTCCATTCCGGAGCGACACCCCAAGTGCCATCTTCACCATATACATTCCACATAGGCACAGCTGTCAGAGCGGAGGTATATGAAACATCTTCGTACTTCTTTTTATAGAATTTCATCATCAACGTAGTCCCCATACGCAAATGATTATTGAAAAAAGAAAAAGTATTCTTAGCACGAATGTTCCATGCCTCATAACCGGTAGTATTCACAATACCATCCTGGTTAAGATAGCTTCCCGACAGATTATAGGTCGAAGTCTTGTTTCCTCCAGATACATTCAAGCTAACCTTGCTCACCATAGCCGAGTTATAAAGTTCTTTCTGCCAGTCTGTTCCAGCACCTCCATTCCAATTCAGCAACCCTTCTGCCGAACTATAACCGGTAGCCTTTGCCAAATCGCGAAGCTGATTACCATCCATTACATCAATGTATTTGGCAACCATCTGAACGCCTGTATAGGCATCCACTGTTACACGGGCAGAAGTTTCCAAACGACCGCCTTTAGTAGTGACCAATACAACACCATTAGCAGCACGAGAACCATAAATAGCAGCAGCCGAAGCATCTTTCAACACTTCAATAGACTGAATGTCAGCGGGATCAACCATATTGATATCACCATACACACCATCAATCACATAAAGCGGACTGGTGGCACTCAATGAACTGATACCACGGACATTAATATTCAAGCCTTCCCCCGGCTGACCGTTGGCAGCCGACACAGTAACACCGGCAACTCTTCCTTGCAAAGCAGCTGAAGCACTACGTGCAACATTTGCCTGTAACTCTTTACCGGAAACAGAAGCGACCGCACCTGTCAAATGGCTTTTCTTCACTGTACCGTAACCGATAACCACCACCTCGTCCAACAATTCACCTTCCGACAATTTCACATTAATCACACTGCGGCCATCAACCTTAACAGTTTGCTCCCGATAACCTACATAAGAGAAATTCAAAGACTGACCGAAAGCGGCCTTAATGGTATATTTGCCATCAAAATCGGTAATCACGCCATCCGTAGTTCCTACTACAACAACAGCCGCACCAATCAACGGATTATTCTCCGCATCCGTCACTGTTCCGGTAACAGTAATTTGCTGAGCATAGGCACATATACTAAGTATGCACAGCAACCATGTAAATGCAATTTGTTTCATAAATAATGTATTAGAGTTTAATTAAAAAATATTGCTGTAAAATTAACTAAAAATAGATTTCCAACACGTTATTGCTTTCGCAAACAACGGTAATGCCCCATGGATGGAAGAATAGCAGCTGAAATTAAGAATGTCTTTGTTTTCATAGTTATTTGAATTAAAAATTAACATTGCAAAGATGGCAATTCAAGCAAGCAGGAACAAATACAATTCAAGCATTAAACAATGAAATCTTATCAATATCAAAAAAAAATTCTTCAAGACAATGGAAAACGCATCTGAATTGAACGTGAAATATAAAATTTTTCCTACACAGTATTCTTCTAATTATCAACCAATTACTGTAAAAAAAACATCCATAAAGGCTCTCAACCGGTAGGTAAGCGGTGGTATCGTTCATCAATGTACAACACAACAACCGCCACACACAAAATGACAAAACTTCAATAGATGTATTTTATCAACAGGATGCAACCGTGAAAACAGTCTTATGACTTTATTGCTTCACCTTGGTGAAGCAACCGTTTCACACAGGTGGCAACGGCACTTCACTTGAGTGAAAAGGCACGTTCAGCCGAGTGGTGCAACAAATGATGCAGTCTTCTTGCATGGAAACTCCCATCCCCTTGCACGGATACTGCCATACATATATCAAGATTACGTACCCGACATGGAAACCGATATCCGACGAACCGGCTTCTGCAAGGAAAAAACGAAAAAGCACTTCGTGGGGATACAGGAAATTCCGTCACCGCATATTACTGTTTATCAGCGCAATACAATGACGGAACAAAAAACTATTGCAGCGTAGAAATAAAAACAGAACCAACGTTACAAAGACGAACTACTCAACACAGTTCCGGTATAGGAAACCACGCTACGGGCCGGCAAGGTCAGGGTATAGACACCATCGGCAGGTTGAACAGCTTCCACCGGCTCCCATTTACGGGTGTCATCGGTGACATAGCCTTGCAAAGCACCGGAAACCTGAGCGCTTTCAAGAGCCAACGAAATAACTACTTCATGATCCGCAGGGTTGATGGCTACAACCGTGTAACCGTTGTCACCATATTTATAGCCAGACACCATATAGCCTTGTTCGAAATCATATTGCGCCGAGATGCGCTTGCTTCCTACAGGGATGTAACGGGAGAAGTTGCCGAACACCTCGCAACGCTTGGTCACTTCATAGTCCACGCGGTTCTTTTCAATGTTAATCAGCCCCTCGGTGGTTCCGCCATCCGGTATAGCACCTGCCCACCACACAATAGCGCCGGTATTGGCCTCACACAAGAAACGATGGAACTTCTTCGCCCATTTCAAGCCACTGGTCATGGTAGCATCATAACTTTCCGTAGGATCGCTGATTTCGGTCAGCCACACGGGAATTCCCTTCGATTCGGCTTTGCTGAACGGTTCAATGGCAGGATCTTTCCCAGTCACAGGATCCACATAGCCGTGTCCGGCGGCAATGACGGGAAAGTTGGTGATTTTAGGATTCAGGTTCAGAATATCGCGCACATAATTTTTACTGCCCATGATAAAGCCCAGAATGGCAGACCACTGGGCATTCTCGCCAAAGATAATCCGGGTTTCGGGATGGGTCTGTCGCAACTTGGGACCTAAGTTATTCACAATGAACGGTCCCAGCGTAGTGGTACCGGGAAGCCAGAGGCATGAGTTCCAGCTTGCCGCATACTCGGGCTCGTTGGCCGGAGAGATGGCATAGACAGGCAGACCTGCCGCTGTGTAGGCATCACAGAAATTGGAAAGATAGTCGGCAAAGGCCTGGTAGCTGCCGCGTTTCAAAAAACCTTGCGAGGTACTGCCGTTGCTTTTCATATAAGCCGGAGCAGACCAAACGGAAAAGATGAGTTTGTCCACACCGTATTCCTGCTTCGCTTTTTTCATAATCCACAACTGTCCGTTGCGCTGTGCGATGCCTTCGGCAACACGATTCTCATCACGGTTGAAATCAATATCGAAAAAAGGATCATCCAAAGACAGATTGATATCCTCGTCCATATTAAACGTGGTTTCATCGTAATGGGGGAATACCTCGCCCCTGAGGATACTGAGGCGAAGCCCGTCCTGTCCGAACATCACATCCATGATCTCCTGACGCTTGCGGTGGGCATAAAGATAGTCGGACCAGCCGGCCTGCGCCACACCAAAACCATCGATGGTTTGTTCTTCGTTGTTCCACTGAAGAACTACGTCGGCCCCCAAGGTACTACGTGCATCGGCCGGGATTTGTTCTGCCGGAAGAACATCGGTAACATCGGTACAGGCACAGAGGCAAGCGGCGGAAGCCGCCACGGCAAAAAGGTAAGATAGCTTTTTCATGACACTTGTCTTTTTTAAGGTTAGTATTCAAAGTTTTACCAGGTTGTAACCCAAAGGCAAAGATGGAAATTTACCGACAGACAAACCAATACTATCCGAACATATACTTATGATATTTTATCAAAATAGAGACCGTCAATATGAGAAGCCTTGTTCTGGCTATCCGAATAAAGAAGAAAAAACTTACAAGCCGTTCGTAGTACCGCAAAAAGACACGGAACATTATTCCCAGGCATTCAAATCCTACAACATCCCCGAATTTCCAAAAAATCCGCTTTCTTTTAGTGCTGTCAAAATCAGACAAGTCCATGAGAAAGTTCCGGCCGAACCTTTCAAATGATAGTCTTGTTCTTACGATAATTATCACGGAACTCTTTAGGAGTCACTCCTTTTTTCTTTTTAAAGATACGGTTGAAATTGGATAGATTATTAAAGCCACAATCATATCCTATTTCAGCTATTGACAAGGAAGAATCAACCAAAGCACGTGAAGCGGCCCCCAAGCGGATATCAGTAAGGAAATCGATAAAACTTTTGGAAGTATGCTGTTTGATAAAACGACAGAATGAGGCCTCGCTCATATTTACCATTTTAGCCACATCTGCAAGACGGATCACTTCCGAAAAATGAAAATGAACATAATCCAGCACCTTGTTCAACTTCTCGTTAGTATGCTCTTTGGAAACAGAGTTAATGGCAAACTGCCCGGTTGACAGCTCACGCATCCCTTTGTCCAATGATAATTCATGAAGAATAACAAGCAGTTTTATCAAGGAATAGAAACTATCGTTCTCACAAGACAGCGTTTTCAACAACGGACGGACTTTCGCGATAGTCTCCCTGCTGAACACGATTCCTTTACGGGCACGGTGGAAAAGTTCCCGAATGCTGATCATCTGGTTCCTGTTCAGAATCTGGTCGGAAAGCAGATCGGAATGAAACTGAATGGTTATTTCATGGATATTCTGCGGCTTGTTGTTATAATCCCTCCAAGCATGTTCCAATTGAGGATTGGTGACCAGCACCAGTTCCTCTTCTTCTATTTCTTCTATGGAGTCTCCCACAATGCGTTGTGCGCCTTTTGCATTCTCAATATATTTCAGTTCATATTCGGGATGTATATGTATAGGAAAATTAAAATTCGATTTCTGACGCTCTATCAAAATAAAGCAATCCTTGGCAGACAAAGGTGACACTTCTTTGAACAATTCTGTGTTTATCATATTTCTCTTTCACATTAGATCTGATCTTGTATAGCAAAGATAACATGAAATATGAACATATTTTTATACTAAACCTGCAAAAGTACCTTCTATAAAAACGTAGATAACACAATACACAAAAACGAGAACCGTGTTATCCACGTCATTTCCATGAGGTTGTTTCTATTTCAGACAAGCCTTCATTGCTTTAATGATCGCTGAGTCAAACCCTTCGTGATCCAATTCATTAATACCCTTGATAGTCATACCACCGGGCGTACACACCTTATCTATTTCCACACTGGGATGAGTATCATTATTCAATATCAAGGAAGCGGCTCCTTTCACAGACTGGGCAACCATTTTCTGTGCATCTTTCGGATAAATCCCCAATTCAATACCTGCCTGCATAGCTGCCTGAATATATTTCAAGACATATGCGATACCACATGAAGTCAAAGCCGTAGTAGCAGCCATCTGACTTTCAGGAATAAGCATAGCCAATCCTAATTCATTAAAGATATCCAGCATCAGTTGTTCTTGTTCCTTACTGGCGTTACGACTGGATATCAAAGTCATACTTTCCAACTGAGAAATAGCAGTATTGGGAATCAAACGGAATATGGTCTGTTCCGGACCTACACTCTTTACCAGCTGTTCGAAAGTTACACCACCTGCAATAGAAACCAATACTTGCCGTGGAGTCAAATGAACCACACTCAACACTTGGTCTATCAACCACGGCTTTACAGCCAGAATAACGATATCGGCATCCTTTATCGCTTTCGGATTTTCCGTTGTCACATTAATCTCCGGATAATCCGCCTGTAGAGTTTCCAGACTTCCGCTGAACGGATCGGCTACTGTTACATCACTCGCTGGAATAATAGTGCCTTGGGCAAGGCCGCGAGCAATGGCCCCTCCCATATTTCCCGCACCAATAATTGCTACTTTCATATTATTAAAGATTAAGTCTATAGCTACAAAGATAAGGGAAAAAAGGAGAAGAACGTATTATGAAAAGCTAAAAATAAAATTACTTTGAAGAAGATGAAATCAAAAAGTCTCGCCGGAACCGAAATGTTTCCTGACGAGACCTTATTTTCTTTCGCTGATTATTATCCCTCTTGAATCTCCAGCTTATACCAACACTTTACGAAAGCGTTCAATAAATTCATCAGCCTCAGCCATAGTCAGACACAAAGGCGGGAGCAGACGGATTACATTCGTACCACTGACTCCGGTAAATACTTTCTGTTCGAACAGCAGACGCTGACGCAGTTCCTTAATCGGTTCGTCAAATTCCATACCGATCATCAAACCTTCGCCACGCACCTCTTTAATCTGTGGGAATTGTTTCAATTCTTTCAGCAGATGAGCACCTACCTTGGCAGCATTCTCTACCAGGTTCTCACCTTTCATAACATCCAGCACCGCGATAGCAGCAGCACAAGCCAGGTGGTTACCACCAAAAGTGGTTCCCAATTGTCCATATACGGGTTTGAATTTCGGACTGATCAGGACACCAGCCATCGGAAAGCCATTGCCAATCCCCTTTGCAACCGTAATCATATCGGGACGGATACCTGCATGTTGGTGAGCAAAAAATTTACCGCTACGCCCGTAGCCGGATTGTATTTCATCCAAAACAAGTACTGCATCCACTTCTTCGCAAGCCTTACTCAGTTCTTTCAAGAATTTCACTTCCGGAACCTGAATACCGCCTACTCCTTGAATACCTTCAATAATCACCGCACAGACATCTCCTTTTGCCAATTCCGCTTTAGCTGCTTCTATATCGTTCAAAGGCAGATAAGTCACATGCCCATTGTCATTGATTGGGGCTATAATTTTCGGATTGTGGGTTACCTCCACTGCCAGTGAAGTACGTCCATGAAATGCTTTGCAAAAAGAAAGCACACGTTTGCGACCATTGTAAAAAGAAGCCAGTTTCAACGCATTTTCATTAGCTTCGGCCCCACTGTTTATCAAAAACAATTGATAATCATCATAACCCGAAAGTTTCCCTAAACGGTCTGCCACTTCCTGCTGTAGCTTGTTAACCACCGAATTGGAATAAAATCCCAACTGTGCAACCTGGTTGCTTATCATTTCCACATAATACGGATGTGCGTGACCGATAGAAATAACCGCATGACCACCATACAAATCAAGGTATTCCGTACCTTGATCATCCCATACATGACAACCTTTTCCCTTGACAATGTTTATGTCAAAAAGAGGATATACATCAAATAATTTCATAAACTCTTCTTTATTAAAAAGCAGACGGTTTCAACCTCAGCCCTACGGTTTCTTCCAGATTGAACATGAGATTCATATTATGGACCGCTTGTCCGCTTGCCCCCTTCAACAAGTTGTCAATGCAAGAGATAACCAGCAGTTTATCGCCATGCTTCTCCAAATGAATCAAACACTTGTTGGTGTTCACCACCTGCTTCAAATCTATATTTTTGTCTACAATATGAACGAAAGAATCCTCGGCATAATAGTCTTGATACATCTTCACCAGTTCTTCCAGTTCCACCTTGCATTTGACTACCAGAGTAGCAAAGATACCACGCGGGAAATCACCCCGGTAAGGAATAAAATCTATTTCAGCATTAAAGCTGTTTTGCAACTGTTTCAATGATTGCTTGATTTCGGGAACATGCTGATGAGAAAACGGTTTATAGATGCTCATATTATTATTACGCCAGCTGAAATGGCTGGTAGCACCCGGTTTCACCCCTGCCCCTGTACTTCCGGTAATGGCATTTACCATTACATCCTCGTTCAGTAACAGATGTTTGGCTAACGGCAATAAACCCAATTGAATACAAGTGGCAAAACATCCCGGATTGGCCACGTGCTTGCTATGGCAGATAGCACGACGGTTCAGTTCCGGCAAACCATAGATGAAGTCATGGTCATCACTCTTGATACGGTAGTCCATACTGAGGTCTATGATTTTCAAATCCTCGGGTACATTGTGACTATCCATAAACTTCTTTGTATCTCCATGAGCCGTACAGAAGAACAATACATCAATCTCATCCAGAGGAAGTTCGTCGGTAAAAACCAAATCCGTTTCACCATAGAGTCCCTCATGTACGTCGGTAATCTTATTGCCGGCGTTACTGCTGCTGTTTATAAACTTTATGTCTACATCAGGGTGATTAATCAGCAGACGAATCAATTCGCCCGCCGTATAACCTGCCCCACCGATAATTCCTGCTTTAATCATACTTATTAAATTTCTTCGTCCTTGTGGTTATTATAATAAACACGCAAAGGTGTAGAAGTCACTTTGATAAAGCCTTTGGCATCTTCTGCTGTCCATCCCTTCTGCATTTCACCATATTCACCGAATTTGGTCTTCACCAGGTCGTCTTTCGATTCAACACCCACAGTAGAGAATGAAAGCGGACGGAGTTCCAAGATAGCTGTACCGTTTACATTACGCTGAGATTCCTGCAACATTGCCTCAATATCGCGCATTACCGGTTCCAGATACTGACTTTCATGCAAGAACATTCCATACCAGTTGGCAACCTGGTCTTTCCAGTATTGCTGCCACTTGCTCAACGTATATTTTTCAAGGAAACGATGGGCTCCGATAATCAGCATAGGAGCAGCAGCCTCGAATCCTACACGCCCTTTGATACCGATAATGGTATCCCCAACGTGCATGTCACGGCCGATACCATAGGGTGCACCGATCTCTTCCACTTTCTGAATAGCCTTGATAGGATCATCAAACTTCTCGTCATTAACAGCCTTCAGCTCACCTTTTTCAAATGTAAGACGAAGCTGTTCGCTTCCTTCCTTGGTCACCTGTTTCAAATAAGCACTTTCGGGCAAACCCTGCGCAGAGTCCAATATTTCCCCACCGCAGATAGAAGTTCCCCAAAGACCTACATTATAAGAATATTTCAATTTTGTAAAGTCAGCGGCAAAACCATGTTCATTCAAATAATCAATTTCCTGCTGACGGCTTAATGCCATGTCACGGGTCAATGTGATGATCTCAACCCCCGGAGCCAATACCAGAAAAGTCATATCGAAACGAATCTGGTCATTACCCGCACCAGTCGAGCCGTGTGCGATAGCATCCGCACCTATTTCATTAGCATAACGTGCTATGGCCAACCCTTGGAAGATACGTTCAGAACTTACAGAAATAGGATAAGTACCATTACGGAGCACATTACCGAATACCATATATTTCAAGCTCTTCTCATAGTATTCCCGGGTCACATCCAATGTCACATACTTCACAGCACCCAGTTTGTAAGCGTTCTCTTCGTTCTGCTTCAGCTGCTCCTCACTGAAACCACCCGTATTTGCACAAGCAGCATACACTTCATACCCTTTTTCCTTAGCCAGATACATTACAGTGAAAGAGGTATCAAGCCCCCCGCTGAATGCTACTACTACTTTTTTCTTT
>ENA-UESL01001070-UESL01001070.1-human-gut-metagenome-genome-assembly--contig:-NODE-1070-length-12751-cov-10.896086_pt1 | contig 12751 bp, 7 predicted proteins | sample MGYA00243008_ERZ508009 | MGnify/ENA primary metagenome ERZ508009 (study PRJEB26167, sample SAMN06115396) | human gut metagenome | host: Homo sapiens | place: China:Guangxi | collected 2016-06-08...
GATATTGAACTTGCCATCTGAGAAAATTGGCGCCGAAATGTACGAGCTTCTGACGATGGCTAATCAGACTACGGAGGATGTGTTTTCATTGCTGGATAACCTGCTGAAATGGACAAAGAGTCAAATCGGTAAGTTGAACGTGGTTTATCAGGATGTGGACCTCGTCGAAGTGACAGACGGTGTCATTGAGATTTTCAGTATGGTGGCAAGCCTGAAGAAGATAAGAATCCACGAGATGAAACCGGAAAAAATGATGGTCAACGCTGATATTGACATGCTGAAGACAGTGGTCCGTAACTTGTTGAGTAATGCCATTAAGTTCAGTAAGGAGAACTCAGAGGTACTGGTGAAGATGGAGGAAGTAGATGGTATGGCAGTTGTCAGCGTTCAGGATTATGGCTGTGGCATCAGCGAGGAGGGGCAGAAGAAGTTGTTGCATACTGATACGCATTTCAGCACGTTCGGCACGAACAACGAAGAAGGCTCGGGACTGGGCTTGTTGCTATGCAAGGATTTTGTCGTGAAGAATGGCGGTAAACTGTGGTTTACTTCCAAGGAAGGCGAAGGCTCCATATTCAGCTTCTCTATTCCGGTGAAGAAGTGATAACGAAGAAAATAGAACGGATGGTCCGTTGAAGTAAAACAGACCATCCGTCAGACTCAAATAGACCGTCTGTTACGGTCGTGCAGACCATCTGTTTCTTATGAACGGATGGTCTGTTTTTTTATCTCTTACACAGACTGCGGAAATCGCAATATTCACATTTCCGGGTATCCTCTGTTTGGCTGAATGTTTCTTCTTGGCTGAATATCTCCTGCAGGAGTCCGTGCAGCCGTTCGCGAAACTCGTCTTCGAAGAAAGCGAAGTTGTTGACCGGTACCTTGGGTTGTCGCGGCGCTCCCATTTCGATGACCGGGGAGTAGCTTTCGGAAGCTGCCCGGTGGATGTAAAGTAGGGAAGGGGCTACCTTCAGCGATTGCTTGCGGCAGAGGATGGCGGCGTACAGAAACGTCTGGAAAATATAGTTGGGACGGTTGTCGGCGGGAGTAAACAGTTGTTCTATATTTTCAGGAGTCTTGGGAGTACCGCCTGTCTTGTAGTCCACGATACGTAGCGTGTCTCCTTTGCTGTCCAGGCGGTCGATGGTACCGCCTATCTGTAAGGCAAGCTTTCCTTGCGGAGTATCTATTTCCATCATTTCTCTGACGTCCTGTTCCATACCCTCCATACGGAACGGGGCATATTGCAGGTCATTGCGCAGAAGCTGGCGCAGGTAAGAGGCAATGACTTTGGAATGGATAAGCTGCGTACCGTTATATTCCGGTTGCTCCGTAAGGGGCACATGGAAGAACTTTTCTTTAAAAGCATTGTCCACATAGGCTTGCAGGCGGACATCGTCTTTCAGTAACTGTTCCAGGTCTTCTTTACGTATTTCCCGTCCGTTGGTTGTCAGTTCGTTGTACACCAGTTCGGCAGAACGGTGGAAGATGGTGCCGAAGAGGGTGGAGTCTATCTCGGCGCTTACTTCATCGGGAGCTTTCAGGCCGGCTACGTATCGGTAGTAGAATTTCAGGCGGCAGTCCAGATAGGCATTGAGGGCAGAGGGGGAGAAGAACGCTTTGGGACGTCGGTGGATGTCGTAGGCGTCGAACATCTGTTGCAACATCTCCGGTGTCTTGTGAATCTCAATTTCCCGGGCTTGCTGTGGAGATTGTCCGGCTTCAAGGTACTCAAGGGAGATGTTGTGCGGCGACTCTACCAGGAATTGCAGCATGAAGCGGGACATTTCCCCGCGGTTCAGTCCGTCCGAAGAGGTGTTATATAATAAGGTGACGTTTTCTGCCCGTTGGATGAGGCGGTAGAAGTAGTAGGCATAGACGGCATTCTTGTGCTCTATGGTGGTCATGCCGAAGGCTTTCCTCAGGTTGTAGGGGATGAAGGAGGAGTCGCCTCCGGCTTTGGGCAATTGCCCTTCGTTGAGGGAGAGCATGATGAGGTTGCGGAAGTCGAGGTTACGCGTTTCCAGCACACCCATTACTTGCATGCCGATGGCGGGCTCTCCGTGGAAGGGGATGTTGGCAGAGGTAAGCAGCCGGTTCAGCAGTCGCTTCAGCGTGTCTGTGCGCACGCCACTCAGTTCGCCGGTCTCTATCAGACTGAGCAGGCGATTGACGAGGGTGTAGCTTTTGAACAGAGACTCGCGGTACAGCTGGTTGAAGATGTCTTCCACGTCTTTTTCCTGGCGGTAGAGGACGGCCACTTCGCGAAGCAGTTCGGTGAGGTAGCTGCATAGGGCGGCGATGCCGTTCTGTGGTGTAAAGACTTGTTCAAGGAATGCGTCCTGCTTCAGCTCCGAGGGAAGGGGATAGAAGCGGTTGTCCCGGGTAAGCTGTTTTTCCAGTGTTTCGGCATTGGGGGAAAGTTGCCGGGTGTAAGGGTGTTTCAGCAGCGTGATTACGGTTTCGTAGATGTATCGTCCGGTACCTGTGTGGTAGCCGGTAGTCTGTAGCTCTACAAGGGCGTTGATAAAGCTGTATACCGGAGTTTGGGCAAGGGGGAATCCCATTGTGATGTTGACGTTCTTTACATCTGCCGGAATGGAGTGGAGGACGGGAAGCAGTAGGGATTCGTTACAAAGGACAACGGCAGTGTCTTTGAATGAAGAAGGGGTTCTTAATTTTTCATTCCCCCTAATCCATTGCGGCAAGTAGCGGGCTTGTGCATTTTCGGTAGAAGCGGAGATAAAGCGTACGTTCTTGGGTTTCCGCAGTACATCAAAAGAAGTTTCGGGCAGTTGGTTGGGAAACAGCTTTAGGTTGCGGAGGATGAATTCGCCTGCTTCGTGGGTATAGGGCGGCTTTTGCTCAAGGGGAAGACGGGTGTAGAACACGTCGTAATCCCAATAGAACATTGCTTTCCCGGCATCCTGCAAGAGCTGGAAGAAACGGGTTTCTACTCTATTTAGCACGTTGAAGCCGACAAATACATAGCGGTCGTAGCGCAGTCGGTCGGTGTCGAGTTGCTCCATGACATTGCGGTACATCATGCCTTCGTAGGCGATGCCCAGTTCTGTAAGATTGCGGCGGTAGTGGCGGTAGATGTCGCCCAGTTTATCCCAGAGGGAGATGAATTTGGCTTTCAGCTCCGTGCGCTTTTCTATGGAAAAGTTCTGGAAGAACTGGCGGATGGCTTCTTCTTGTTCTTGGTCGAGGAAGTCGTAATTGTCCATAATGTTCTTCAGTTCTTGCAGGTTGCTGAAGAGTTTGTCGGCATCTACAAGGTTTTTGTCTACGTCATCGAAATCGCTGATGAGCAGTTCTCCCCAGAAGTAGAAGTCATCCAGAGTTTCTTCGCTGCGGGTCTCTTCGCGGAACACCTTATACAGTTCGCATACCAGGCGGATAGGGTCGCCGGACTTCAATGGAGAGAGTTGCCGGAACAGTTCGCTGATGCTGACGTAGGCAGGCGACCACAAAGGGCGGTCCGTTTCAGTTGCCAGATATTCGTTGAAGAACAGACTGGCACGTTTGTTGGGGAAAACGATGGCGGTGCGCGAGAGGTCGTTTCCTATTTTGGCGTAAAGGTCGCGGGCGACCAGTTGGAGGAATGTTTCCATGATTTAGTTGATAATTGATAATTAATAGTGGATGGGGAGTGAGTTATACCGGTTCTATGTTGTTCTCCTCTACATACCACAAGTAACCCCGTATATTTTCTGCGACATACCCCATGCGGACCAGCAGTTGCATGTATCCCTGCACCTGCTTGTTGTACTTCTTGTTTGGCTTTCCGAACTTGAAGTCCACCACTACGATTTCTTCGCCACGCATCATCACGCGGTCCGGGCGGCGTGTCCGCAGTTCACCGTTTTCCTGCCAGATGATGTCGCATTCATTGAATAGCTGCCACGTTCCTGAATACCAGTCCTTGACTTGAGGCAGGGAGAAAGCGCGTTGGGTGAGATTGCGTATTTCTTCTTCCGTCTCACTCCGTCCAATCACACCTTCAAAGACGAGCTGGCTGATGGCATTGTCAATGTCTTTTTCCGTTTCGATGGCAGAGAATAGGGTATGCAGCAAACGTCCCCGGTTGATGAAGCGCTGGCTGGACTCTGCTTCGTCCACTCCTGCTATGAAGTCTGCCGAACGGTTGGATTGCCGGAACTCGATGTCGTGGAGCATGCTCTCCATGTGGACGGGCAGTTTGACCGGCTTTTGCGAAAGTCTGTTGACTGGTTGCTGTTCGTAAACCTCAGGTTTACGTTCGCAGTATAGAGGTTTCTGTTCGTAGTATAGAGGTTTAGCTTCGTCGTTAGCAGGGTTGTCTGCGTCATGCTGTGAGACGGGGACGGGGGAAGGGCAAATTTTGCCGTTCTCGTATATGGAAGCCTCTTCGTCCCAACTGCCTGCTCCGTCTTTGGCTATGTGGGGCAGGGTGTTGGCAAGGAGTTCGGACATGGTTCCCTTCTGTTCCTTCCGGCTCCAGAGGATGAGGTTCTTGCCGGCACGGGTAAAGGCCACGTACAGCAGATTCAGATTGTCTACCCACAGCTGAAGACGTTCGTGCAGATAGTCCTGCCGATATATGGATTCCGCCATGGTGGTGGAATAGTTCACCGGCACTAAGCTGATGGCATTATAAGGCTCTTCCGGTGGGACGCACCACACCAGCTGGTTGTTGGTTTCGTTCTCCAGCTTCCAGTCGCAGAAGGGAATCAGTACGGTATGGAATTCCAGTCCTTTGGACTTGTGGATGGAGAGGATGCGTATGCCGTCCATCTCACCGCTGGGGATGGTTTTGCTGCAAAGGGTTTCGTCCCAGTAGCGGATGAAGCTGGCCAGTTCGGAAGAATTGCTTTGCAGATACTCCGTCACAGCATCGAAGAAGGAGAAGAGGTAGGCATCCTGCTTTTCAATGCGGCTCATGCCGAAGATGCTGAACAGTTCTTCCAGTAACTCATACAAAGGCATCAAGCGCAGCGTTTCCCGTCGGGAGGTAAAGGTTTCGGGCAGGGGAGTGGCTATGATGAATCCCGACTGCTCGTCATTTGTCATTTGTAATTTGTAATTCTCCATCAGCGCAGCCTCCGCAATCTTGTTCTCCGGATTCGATAGGCAGCGCAGGGCATCCATCAGCATGCAGATGGCAAGGGAGGCATCCAGACGGAAAGCTTCGTCGGACACGACAGAAAGATGCAGTTCTTTGTCAAAATAGTCGGCTATCGGCGGGATATTCTTGTTCTTGCGGACAAGGATGGTGATATCATTCAGTGTTACGCCCTCTTCCAGCAGCCGTTGCACCTCTTCTCCTAAAGCGAGAAGGGTCTGCTCTGTATAGTTGTGTTCATCGTCCGGTTCAAGGAAGGTGGCTTTTACGTAGCCGTACTCCGTGCTCTTGGGCGATTCCTGCACTACGTCGGCATAAGCGCGTTTCAGGGGTAGGCAATCCTCTTTCAGTTCGTTCAGGTGTAGCGCATTGAGGTAGTCTATGGCAGCGGTAAATACTTGGTTGTTGAAACGGATAATGTTGGTTTCGCTACGCCGGTTTGTTTTTAGGGTTTCCACACGGACGGGGAAGGAGTTTAAGTTTAATTCTTTATTTCCCAAGCTGTTCAGTATTCCCCAGTCCCCGTTCCGCCAGCGGTAGATGGACTGCTTCACATCTCCCACAATCAGACTGTCAGCTCCTTGCGAAAGTCCTTCGAGCAACAGCAGACGGAAGTTGTCCCATTGCATGCGGCTGGTGTCCTGGAATTCGTCAATCATGACGTTGCGTATGTTGGCGCCGATTTTCTCGAAGACGAACGAAGAGTCACCCTCGCGCACCAATTTGTGCAGCAGGGCGTTGGTGTCCGAAAGTAGAAAGCGGTTATGTTCTCGGTTCAGTGTACGTACCTCTTCGTCAATATGGTTGAGGAGTTGTAGTTTGTTGAGATGCTGGAGCGAGAGACGGCAACTGTTCAGGGTGCGGTTGCGTTGCGGACGCATTCTTTCGGCTTCCTGCAGTAGAGGTATCAGGCTGGTTTTTGCCAGACAGATGATGTCGTCCTTCCGTGAGGATGTTTTCGTTGCCCAGTTTTTTGCATCTGCCAGGCTGTTTTGCAGGGTGGCGTTCAGCACATCTTTGTCAGACAGTCTGCCGTCGCGCAGTTTGCGGAAGTAACTGCCGATGCCTCGGGCACCTCCTTTCAAGTCTTCGGGAGTGAGGGCATGCCCTTCCAGTTCGCCTTCAAACTGGTCGTAGAAACTTTTCATCTGTTCCAGAGCCTCGGTTTCCATATCGCGCAGCACATCCCGGTAGAGTTTCAACGTGTTCGGAGTACGAAGGCATTGCCGTAGTTTTTCGCCGCGTTCTATGTAGCTTTCATCGAAGATGTTTCGTCCGAAACTTTTCACCTCATTCGATACGTTCCAGCGTTTGTCGTCGCGGATGCGCTCGTCGATGTAGTCCAGCAGCCATGCCAGCACGGGAGAAGTGGGGGTAAGCTTCTCGATGAGGCTGTCTACGGCATCACTCAGCACTTCACTGTTGTTCAGCTCTATGTTCAGGTTAGGACTCAGTTCCAGTTCGCGGGCAAGGTTGCGCATCACAGATTGAAAAAAGGAGTCGATGGTTTCCACGCGGAAACGGCTGTAGTCATGCAGCATGTATTGCAGTGCCATGCCGGCCCGTTGACGAATCTCCCCGTCCGTCAATCTGTCCCCGCCTTCTCCTTTAATTTTTAATTTATAATTTTTAATTCTCTCCAAGTATGCTTCGGAAGAAGGTGCTCCCTTCCAGATACCGTAAAGCTGTGTCAGTATGCGCTCCTTCATCTCTGCCGTAGCCTTGTTGGTGAAGGTTACGGCAAGTATCTGCCGGTAGGCGCGTGGATTGATTATCAAATGCTTGATGTATTCCACAGCCAGCGTAAAGGTCTTGCCTGAGCCGGCAGAGGCTTTGTATACTAATAATTCCATGTAAATTGCTGCATTGAGTATGTATCTGCAAACGTACACAAAAATAATGAGAAAAATAAATGCTTCCCTGCTTTCTCTTATAGAAAGAAGTGGGAAGCATCCATTATTGAGGGGCTATGTGTAGGGGCTGTGCTACATTACCGGCGTCTGGAAAAGAAATACAAATCCTTTGCTGTCTTTCAAATCCTTTATGGCATCTCCGGCATAGATTTCTCCGTTTGTCAGTGAGAGTTTCTTGATTCCTGCATTCGGGCTAAAATCGATTTTTTTCAGGTCGAGCCAGAACAAGTTAGGGGTCAGTGTGGACTCAAAATAATATACTTTGTTCTTCTGGTCGGATACAGAACGCCAACGGGTGGAGGAGATATGGGGCTTGTCCGGTGTGGTGATACCGAACGGTACAGAAACATTGCGCATTACGCTCAATACACTGGGTACGGCAATCTTTGCATCCGCTGTTTGCGGAATGGCATTGATGTAGAACGATGCGCGTACAAAGCGGTCACTGGAGCGGTTGGTTCCCGGCAACATATTCAGCCCGCCTACCTCTTTCCAATAGTCGTTGATAGCCAGCTGGAGTTCATATTTGGGAGAGTTGGTCATTACTTGATACTGCTTGCCTTCATGTATCTCAAGGTTTCCGTCTATGTATTCCAGGATAGCCGTGTTTCCGGTTTCATCTGTGATGGCCAGATGCAGGGTGGAAGCGGCTCCGTTGGGCAGGTCTGGTGCATCAATGCGGAAGGATTCTTTTTTCAGTTCATCCACAGCTTCGCGTACGGTTGCAAAATTGTCGAGTACGTATTGCGTCCAGATACTGATGCCCATAATCGGGCGGTTGTCTCCCGGGCGGTGGTAAACGGACTCCGGAAGGAAGAGCAGGCTGGCAACCAGACCTTTCTCGTTCATACCGTCGCAGGTACCTATGTCATAACCGGCGGCAATGACGCTACCGTACTTGGAAGTCCAGTTCACTGTATTCCCTTTGTTGTAGCCTGCCCTTTGCATGCCTCTTGGGAATACATAGATGTTACTCATAAGGTCTTCTTTCCAGTCCATCGTACGTCCTGTAATGACTGTATTGTCAGGACCGATGTAGGTGGCTCGGGTACACGCTTCTGTTTGTTGCACACTCATGGAGGCTATGGCAGCCAGTGCAACAGCTATTGTCTTTATTGGTTTATTCATCTCGCTTTTGTCTTTATGAATTAATACTCTGTTTCATAGAATAACAAAAGGAGGGGAGTATAGTTTGAGAAAAAGAGGTGAAATCCCTTACTCGTCTTTTTCTTTCAGCAATTCCTCCATCTTCAACACCTCGTCCCGATACTGTGCGGCTTCGATAAAATCGAGTTTCTTGGCAGCCTCCTGCATAAGCTTCTTGGTACGTTCGATACTCTTTTCCAGTTGCTTGCGGCTCATGTACTGTACTATAGGGTCGGCAGCCATCGTAGATGTACTTTCTTGTTCCACATAGGGGCGGGGAGTGCTGGAAGTGAACTTCTCGCTGCTGAGGACGGCTTCGCCGGAAGCCTCGTTGGTGGCAAACACATTGAGGTTCTTGGCTTTCTTGATTTGCTGTGGTGTGATGCCGTGCTCTTCGTTGTACTTCAACTGCTTCTCGCGACGGCGGTTGGTCTCGTCGATGGTCAGTTGCATGCTGTCCGTTATTTTGTCGGCATACATGATGACCATACCGTTCACGTTACGGGCGGCACGTCCGGCAGTCTGTGTCAGTGAGCGGTGGGAACGAAGGAAACCTTCCTTGTCTGCATCGAGAATGGCAACGAGAGAGACTTCAGGCAGGTCGAGTCCTTCACGCAGCAGGTTGACACCAACAAGTACATCGTAAACGCCCTCGCGCAAGTCACCCATAATCTTCACACGTTCCAAAGTGTCTACGTCGCTGTGGATATAATTACACTTCACGTTGTTGTTCAGCAGATATTCCGTCAGTTCTTCAGCCATTCGTTTGGTGAGGGTGGTGACGAGGGTACGCTCGTTCTTCTCGATGCGTACTTGGATTTCTTCCATCAGGTCGTCTATTTGGTTGTGGCTGGGACGCACCTCAATAATGGGGTCTAACAGTCCCGTCGGGCGGATGACTTGTTCTACTACGATGCCTTCGGATTTCATCAGCTCATAGTCTGCCGGTGTGGCGCTGACGTAAATCACTTGTTTGGCCATCTCTTCGAATTCATCGAATTTCAGCGGGCGGTTGTCCATGGCAGCCGGCAGGCGGAATCCGTACTCCACTAGGTTTATCTTGCGGGCGCGGTCACCTCCGTACATGGCACGTATCTGCGGGACGCTGACGTGGCTTTCGTCAATGACTATCAGGAAATCTTCGGGGAAGAAGTCCAGCAGGCAGTAGGGGCGGGTACCGGCAGCACGTCCGTCAAAGTAGCGCGAATAATTCTCAATGCCGGAGCAATGTCCCAATTCGCGTATCATTTCCATATCGTAGGTCACCCGTTCCTGCAAGCGTTTGGCCTCGAATGGGCGGCCTTCGTTTTCAAACCATTGCACCTGCTTGTGAAGGTCATCCTCTATTTCGTGTATGGCACGCAACGTGGCTTCCTTGGTGGTCATGAAGAGGTTGGCGGGATAAATCTTGTAGGCATCGAACTTGGCGACGGTAACGCCGCTCATAGGGTCCACTTCCTCAATACTGTCTACCTCGTCTCCCCAAAAGGTGACGCGCAGCAAGTTGTCGGCGTAAGCCAGATAAATGTCCACCGTATCGCCTTTCACGCGGAAATTGCCGCGGTTCAGGTCAATGTCGTTGCGTACATAAAGACTGTCCACCAAGCGTCGCAGGAAGACATTGCGACTGAAATTCTTGCCTTGCTGTACTTCGATGACGTTGTTGTAGAAGTCTGCCGGATTCCCCATGCCGTATATGCACGAAACGGAGGATACCACCACTACATCTTTCCTGCCCGAAAGCAGGGCAGAGGTGGCGGCAAGGCGCAACTTGTCTATCTCGTCGTTGATGGCGAGGTCTTTTTCTATATAGGTGTCCGATGATGGCAGGTAGGCTTCGGGCTGATAGTAGTCGTAGTAGGACACATAGTATTCTACGGCATTGTTCGGGAAGAATCCCTTGAACTCGCTGTACAACTGGGCAGCCAGCGTCTTGTTGTGGCTCAATATCAGCGTTGGCTTGTTGATGTTGGCAATGACGTTGGCTATGGTGAATGTCTTTCCGGACCCGGTGACACCAAGCAGTGTCTGTGCGGGAAGTCCCTCGCGCACGCCCTCGGTCAGCTGTGCGATGGCCTCCGGCTGGTCACCGGTGGGCTGGTAAGCGGATGTCAGTTCGAATTTGTTCATTTTCTCTTCTTAGGAGCGGCAATATTCGGTAAAATCTTTGAGATAAACAAAATTTTTTTGTTTACTTTGCAGCTATATTGATAACAACCATTAATAATTGTAATACAACGAAGAACATGATTTGGAATGAAAGCATCGAATGCATGGATCGCGAAAGCCTTCGTAAAATCCAGAGCATTCGTCTCAAAAAGACTGTGGAGCGTGTGTATCATGACACTCCTTTTTATCGTAAGAAAATGCAGGAACTGGGAGTTACTCCCGATGACATAAACAGTATAGATGATATTGTAAAACTGCCTTTTACTACCAAATACGACTTGCGGGACAATTATCCCTTCGGCCTCTGTGCCGTACCTATGAGCCAGATTGTGCGTATTCATGCCTCTTCCGGCACAACCGGAAAACCCACTGTGGTAGGCTATACCCGAAAAGACCTTTCAGCATGGTCCGAATGCCTTTCACGGGCCTTTACCGCCTATGGTGCCGGTAGCTCGGATATTTTCCAGGTGTCCTACGGTTACGGACTTTTTACCGGCGGACTGGGTGCGCATGCCGGTGCCGAGAATATCGGCGCTTCCGTCATCCCGATGTCCAGCGGCAATACGGAGAAGCAGATTACACTGATGCATGATTTCGGTTCTACCGTACTTTGCTGCACGCCCTCATACGCCCTCTATCTGGCAGATGCCATCAAAGACTCCGGTCTTCCCCGTGAAGAGTTTAAGTTGAAAGTGGGAGCTTTCGGCGCCGAGCCGTGGACCGAAAGTATGCGTCGGGATATTGAAACCAAGCTGGGTATCAAGGCATTTGATATTTATGGGCTTAGTGAGATTGCCGGTCCCGGTGTAGGTTACGAATGCGAGTGCCAGCACGGTACCCACCTCAATGAAGACCATTACTTCCCCGAGATTGTAGACCCGAAGACCCTCGAACCGGTTGCCCCTGGAGAAACCGGCGAATTGGTGTTCACTCACCTTACCAAAGAGGGGATGCCGCTGTTGCGCTACCGTACCAAGGACCTCACCGCCCTGCACTATGATAAGTGCTCCTGCGGACGTACACTGGTTCGTATGGACCGCATCTTGGGACGTAGTGATGACATGCTGATTATCCGTGGTGTCAACGTGTTCCCCACGCAGATAGAGTCCGTTATCCTCGAAATGCCGGAGTTCGAGCCTCACTACCTCTTGCTGGTAGACCGCAAGAACAATACCGACACCATGGAGTTGCAGGTTGAGGTTCGTCCCGAATACTATTCCGATGAAATCAACAAGATGCTGGCTCTGAAGAAGAAGCTTGTGGCCCGCCTGCAGAGCGTACTCGGTCTCGGCGTAGATGTCCGTTTGGTAGAACCGCGCAGTATTGAGCGCAGCGTAGGCAAAGCCAAGCGCGTCATCGACAACCGCAAATTGTAAATCGCCAAATTGTACATGGTAAATCGTAAATCGTCAAATAGTAAATAAACCTATGGTAGCAAAACAACTTTCCATTTTTCTGGAGAACAAGTCCGGTCGCCTCACAGAGGTGACTGAAGTTCTTGCAAAAGAAGGTGTCAACCTTTCTGCTCTATGTATTGCAGAGAATGCCGATTTCGGTATCCTTCGTGGCATTGTTTCCGAACCGGATAAAGCATATAAGGCTTTGAAAGATAATCACTTCGCAGTGAACGTAACGGATGTAGTAGGCATCAGTTGTCCCAATATCCCCGGCTCATTGGCGAAAGTGCTCCGTTTCCTCTCCGATGAAGGCGTGTTCATCGAGTACATGTATTCCTTTGCCAATGGTGAAACGGCCAATGTCATCATTCGTCCCAACGACATGGATAACTGTATCCGTGTATTGACAGAAAAAAAGGTCGATTTGCTGGCGGCAAGCGAACTCTATAAACTGTGAAAACGAAGGATTAGGGAGGAAGGATTAGGGATTAGTGATTAGTGACTGTGCTATCAACCTGCATAGTCCTCATCCTTAATCTTTCACCATTCATCCCTAATTCCTGCCCGTTCGTCTGGTTTTTGAAAAATTAAGGCTCGTATCGTTGCTTTATTCGATGCGAACCCCTATCTTTGCGCATTATTTGAACAAAAGTAATGAAGAAGAACATCCTAATAACTCTGCTTGCAGCATTGCTGCTCTCCTCGTGTGGAGAATACAACAAATTGCTGAAAAGCACAGATTACGAATACAAGTACGAAGCGGCAAAAAATTACTTCGCAAAAGGCCAGTACAACCGTGCTGCCACTTTGCTCAACGAATTGATTGCCATTCTCAAAGGTACTGATAAGGCAGAGGAATCCCTCTATATGTTGGGCATGAGTTACTATAACCAAAAGGATTATCAGACTGCTGCGCAGACTTTCATTCACTACTGCATCTAACATTTCCTTGCAGCTTTCAAAGTCGGAAACATTGCACTGAACTGCCTGTCCGTTTCCTCCGGCTGCCTGGATTTCTT
>ENA-UESL01001079-UESL01001079.1-human-gut-metagenome-genome-assembly--contig:-NODE-1079-length-12708-cov-11.237748_pt1 | contig 12708 bp, 9 predicted proteins | sample MGYA00243008_ERZ508009 | MGnify/ENA primary metagenome ERZ508009 (study PRJEB26167, sample SAMN06115396) | human gut metagenome | host: Homo sapiens | place: China:Guangxi | collected 2016-06-08...
GTGTCCGACTTCAAGCGTGGCATGGTGCAGGAACAGCAGTCCAGACAGACGGGACGATTGGAAAAGCAGGAACAGCACAAGAAAAATATCGCTGACAAGCGTATGGAGCTTCAAAAGGCACAAGAAGCAAGGCAGGCACAGCGAAAGGCTGACGGATCAGCGACAACAGGAGCTACCCGTCCCCATGAGCGACCAGCCACAGCTTCAAAGCCGAGTGCGGAAAAAATGCAGGAAGTCAAACGTCCTGCCACAGCGACCACTTCAAAAGCAAGTGAGCCAGTCAAGACAAATGTTATCAAAGAGCGTCCGTTATCTTCTGGTGCTTCTGATAGGAAAGCGACCCAGTCTGCACAGCCAGTACATAGGCAGAATGTAGAAAAAGTGGTATCGCAGGAAACACGCCAGAATGACACCAAAGACCGCAGGATAAAGGTTCAGCAGACGCAGACCGTCCAAAAGAACCAGCAGACCACAGAGAAAAAACTCCACTAAAAAGAAATGATCAAAGAAAGTTGAACGGGTAAAATAGAAATCTAAACAACAGAAATAAAAATCACTATATTTGTAAAGTAAACCGAAGACAACAGTTCCGAAAGGGATTTTAGGTTCGGGGAATGAGCTTCTGAAATTGATCCCCATCGGCGTACTCCTCGATAAAAAGAGGCCGATGGAATCAGAGGGAATTACTTGAATAAAAGGACATAAGGAAAAAGAAGGTTAGACTTTCGTTTTCCGCTCCAAACAGACAATTAAATCCTTGCGACAAGCGAATCAGCGAGTTGTGAGGATTTTTCTTTTATGCCCGTCGGCGGGTCTTTTGCGCCCGCCCGGGGAGTTACCTTTTCGGGATGAACAGCCCGGACATGTTCGCCTGTTCGAGGGTGAGGAGCCCGACCTTTTTAGGAATGCCGCCGGCGTATCCCGTCAGGCTGCCGTCGCTGCCCACGACCCTATGGCAGGGGATGATAATGCTGATCGGATTGTGCCCTACGGCACCGCCTATGGCCTGCGCCGACATGGTTTGCTTTCCCTGTTGCCGTGCGATTTCTTCCGCAATATCCTTGTAGGTAATTGTTTCCCCATACGGTATTTGCAGTAATATTTTCCATACGGCCTGCCGGAAGGGCGACCCTTCGGGGCGCAGCGGGGGTGTAAATCCCGGGTTTTTCCCGCTAAAGTAGCAGTCCAGCCACCGCTGTGTCTGGTCGAATACGGGGAGCTGCTTCTCTTCGTGTGCTGCCGGCAGTGTGGCGGCAAAGTATTTTTGCCCGTCGAACCAGAGTCCGGTCAGGCTGTTGCCGTCGGCGGAGACCGTTATCCCGCCGAGGGGCGACTGGTATTTACAAATGTACTGCATGGTGTTATCGGTTAAAGTAAAGGTTGGAATCTTCCGGGGCTTCTTCTCTCGAAGCTATCGTGCAACAGCCCGGGGGCGTAGTACGATTACATTTGGCATGGTTTCATCGGTTATGGGTTTGTCGTTCTGCCTTCGATATTCGGCAGGAAACCCGTGATTATCCCCAACAGGGGCAGCAGGGTGCTGATCCGAAAGATGAATTCGATGCTGGTCTTGTCGGCCAGCCAGCCGAAGAAGGCCGAGCCGAGGCCGCCGAGGCCGAACATCAGCCCGAAAAAGATCCCGGCGACCATCCCGACCTTGCCGGGCATCAGGTCGGTGGCGTAGACCAGGATGGCGGAGAATGCCGAGGAGATGACGAGTCCGATGATGACGGCGAGCGCGATCGTGCAGGTCAGGTTCGCATAGGGCAGCAGCAGGGTGAAGGGCGCAGCCCCGAGGATGGAGCCCCAGATCACGTATTTACGCCCGAAACGGTCGCCCAGCGGCCCGCCGGCGACCGTGCCGACAGCCGATGCCCCGAGGAATGCGAAGAGGCAGTACTGCGACCCCTGCACCGAGATCCCGAATTTATCCATCAGGAAGAATGTGAAGTAGTTGGTCATGCTGGCGATGTAAAAGTATTTCGAGAATACCAGCACGCCCAGGATGCCCAGGGCGAGGCGGATTTTGCGTTTTCCCAAGTGGTGTGCCGGGGCCGCTGCGGCTGCTGCGGGGTGGTTTGCGGTGACGGTGAGGCGAAGTTTATACCAGTTCCCGATTCTCGTGAGGATGAGGATGGCGAGGATCGCGGCCAAAGCGAACCAGCCGATCGAGGCCTGCCCGAAGGGAATGACGACCAGCGCGGCCAGCAGCGGCCCCATGGCGCCCCCGGCGTTGCCGCCGACCTGGAATATCGACTGTGCCAGTCCTTTCCGGCCTCCCGAAGCGAGTTGCGCCACCCGGGAGGATTCGGGGTGGAAGACCGAAGAGCCGCAGCCGATCAGCCCTACCGCCAGCAGGATGGGTACGAAGCCCGGGGCGACGGAGAGGGTGAACAGCCCGAGCAGCGTGAAGCACATCCCCGCGGCGAGCGAGTAGGGGCGCGGATGGCGGTCTGCATAGAGTCCGATGAAGGGTTGCAGCAGCGACGAGGTCATCTGGAAAACCAGCGTGATGATTCCGATCTGGGCGAACGTGAAGCCGAATTTCTCCTTCAGGAGCGGGTAGACGGCCGGGATCACCGACTGCATCATGTCGTTCAGCAGGTGGGTGATGCTGATCATGAACAGTATCGGGTAGACTGTTCCGGTCTCCGTGAAGCGCCGCAGGCGTGTGTCCGTGGGTTTTGTAAGCGTCTCCATTGCTGCGGGCTATGGTTCTTCGAGTATCCGCGTGATCGCCTCCCGGGCATTCCGCACGTCCCCGGCAAGGATGTATCCGAGTAACTGCCTGTGCGTGGGCTGGGAGGCGAGCAGGCACTCCGTGTCCCTGTATATATTGCTGAACCTTTTTTTCAGGTGGACGGCCGTCGAGCGGTACAGTTCGCACAGGATTTCGTTGTGCGTGGCCTCGGCCAGGGCGATGTGGAAGTTGACGTCGGCTTCGATACAGGCCTGCAATGCCCCGGCAGCCGCGGTCGCTCCCCGCTCTGTGAGGTGTTTTTCGAGGACTGCGGCGTCGTGTGCCGTTCGCCGTTCGGCGGCTTTTTCGGCGATCGCGGCTTCCAGTATTTTCCGCACTTCGTCCAGATCGTGCAGGTCGGCGCGTCCGAGGCGCCGCTCCATCGGTTCGTCCGGGGGCGTGAGGCGTTCGACAAATGTTCCGGCACCTTGCCGTACCTTCAGGAACCCCATGTTGGACAGGATCCTGACTGCTTCGCGCACGGTCGAGCGGCCAACCCCGAAAATCTGCATCAACTCCGGTTCGGGCGGCAGTTTTTCGCCCACCTCGAATTTTCCGGACATGAATTGTCCCTGCAACCGGCCGGCCAGCTCTTCGGCTAGCGATTTCTTGCTGAGTTGCATGTTCGATCCGGTTTTCATCATATCATCTGATGTTTTGCGCGAAGGTAGGCATTAATTCCGAACCGGCAAAGTTTTCCGGGATCTTTTGCGTGCGGAAAAAGGCCCGGCAATTTTTGCACCGGCCGATAGCTGAGAAAAGCGGGTGCAAGTGGCGATTTTTCATGTGCGGCAATTTTTGCATGTTATTGGTGAAGAACGGGGTGTTTTCAGAACGGACAAATATCTAATTTTGTAATAATGAATATAGATGAAGACGATACGAGACTTTTCAGGCCGCTTGAGCCGGGGAAGTTCGGTATCTATACAGAGCTTGACGAATTGCCGGTATCCGGTTGTCCGGTATACCTTATGAAGGGGGTCGGAGGCATCTGCCTGTCGGGTACGGCTACGGTACAGGTTTTCGGCCACCGTTTCCGGATCGTGCGCGGGATGGTGCTTGCCCTGTTTCCCTGGCAGTTAATTTCCATCAAGGAGGTAAGCGACGATTTCGGGATCAGGTTTTTCCGCATATCGCACGATATGTTTACCGACACCCTCAGCTCCCTGTGGAGACCCAGGCCCGGTTTCTTTTTTTACATGCGCACGCATGTCGCCTCGGAGCCGCGCGAAGAGTATGTCGGGCGGTTCCTGAATTTCTGCGACTTGCTGGCCTATCGCGCCGAAAATGCCCCCGCCATCTGCTGCCGCGAGTCGGTGATGCAGCTTTTGCGGGTGTTCTATTGGGACATCTACGCCATCTATCTCAATGATCCGCAGGCCGAGAAGACAGCCTATACCCACAAGGAGGAACTGGCGTTCCGTTTCATGCAGACGATCGTCGAGGAACATTCTCCCAACAGGGACGTGGCGTATTTCGCCGAGAGGCTCGGGATCACTCCGAAGTATCTGACCAACCTGATGAACGAGATCAGCGGGCAGTCGGCACGGGACTGGATCGTCTACTTCACGATTTTCGAGATCAAGGCGCTGCTCCGGGAATCAGCGATGGACTTGAAGACGATCGTGGCGCGTGTCAATTTTCCCGACCAGTCTACCCTGAGCCGCTTTTTCCGCAGGTACACGGGCATGTCCCCGTCCCGGTATCGGAAGAATATTCATTTCTGAGCTTTAAGCCGGGCGGAAGCCCGGCTTCTTTTTTTGTTGGATAAGAGGGCTGAAATGTTTTGTGTCTTAGTCGTATTTGTTGCGATTTTGGTGTGTATTTCACCAATAACATGCGATTGTCGCCCGAATTTGGGCGAAATAAGGTTTCTTTTTACATTTGCCAAGACAGAAATGCGGGCTTCTGCGGAACTATACTTTCGCAGGGCGGAACGGTAGGTGCGGATGGCTGTCGGAAAAGGATGTGATAAACCAATTTTTTCTCATATGAAAAATTTACGATACCTGTGCCTGCTGTGTGCCCTCGCAGTATGCACCATGTTACCGACCGGCTGTATCGAACGGCCGGATGAAGTTCCCGGCCCGGATGACACGGCCCAGGGCGGAAATAAATACGATTACGCCACGACGCGGGATATTCCTCTTAATCTGGACTATGCCCGCAGGGGCAGCAAGGCGCTGTTTGAAATTTATGCCCAGAACCCTGTGAATGCCGTGGACGGTGCGTTTACCCTGAAACCCGGCGTAAAAGCCTTGCTCAGGGCCTATACCGATAACGACGGTAAATATTCGGGAGTGGTCAACCTCCCGACTGCCGTAGGCAAGGTGTACGTGTATAGCGAATCCTACGGTTTCCCCGCCTGTATCGAGGCCGACGTGACTGCCGGCGGTATTTCGTGCAACGTGCGGCAGTTCTACGAAAAGGCGGCCGGGAAGGTCTCCGGCGCCGCGGTTGCCGACCGGGTTGCGGCGACCCGTGCCGATGCGGCCAATCCTTATAACGTGCAGCAGCTCGGCGACTGGACTTGGGAAGGCAAACCGCTCTACATCCTCGGTACAGTGTATGGTCAGAAACCCTACCTGAATATCGCACCCGATTACGCACAGACACCTGCGGGGCTGATGAACCGCATTCAGAACGTACTGATGCCGGGCGTCGACAATTCGAAATACGCCATGCCGACCGGGGTGGTCAACCTCAATGTGACGAAGGATGCCCATCTGACGCTGGTGTTCGCCGCAGAACTGGCAGCATGGCGCAATGCCATCGGTTATTATTATTATGATACGCAGAACCCTCCCCGGACGCAAACCGAGTTCGATGCGCTGCCCAAGTACGTGGCCTTCCCCAACTGCTCTTCCTTTACGACCAATTTCGACGACCCGGATGATTTGGGGTCGGGCGGCGGCGATTGGACGGCACCCCTGTTTTTCGGCGAACAGCTGCGGCTGACCTGTTTCAGGGGAGGCAAGGCTACTGACATTTTTCCAGCCGGTACGACCGTGGGCTGGTTCATGCTGCCCGATGCGTATGAAATTTCGGCTTATGACTATACCGGAAAACTCGATATCACCGGTTCTAAACACCCGGCGCGCTATTCGAACAATGAGTTCAATGCGGGGAACGGCCGCTATATGGTCAGCCTTTACGACAAAGTGAGCGGCAAGACCGTGCTCGGCTTCGAGGATGGCGGCGACAACGACTATAAGGACGTGCTTTTCTATGTGGACTCCGATCCTGCCGATGCCATTTACGACCCCGACCGCCCGACGACCGACCCCGGTGACGAGAAGTATCCCGACGTGGCGGGCGACCCTGTGGTCGGCACGCTGGCTTTCGAGGATCTGTGGCCGAGCCAGGGCGATTACGACATGAACGACGTGGTGGTCGGGTACAGCACGACCTTCACGGTCGACAAAGACAACCGGATCGTGGCGATCCGGGATGTCGTCACTCCGTTGCACAGCGGCGGTAAACTCCGGAGCGCCTTCGGTTACCAGCTCGACATTCCCGTAACCGCCGTCAAAGGCGTGAAGATCGAAAACGGGTCTTCGACGGCCGGACTCGAAAAGAACCAGGATAAAGCCGTGGTGATACTCTTCGACGACATCGAGCAGGCCGTGGCCCGGGGGCCCGTTAGCGTCGAGATCGAACTGGACGGGAGCCTGTCGATGGACAAGGTGACCCGCAAGTCGCTCTACAACCCGTTCATCTGCGTGAGCGACAAAGGGTTTGTTCCCGGGGCCGTCCGCAAGGAAATACACTTGACCAACTATCCGCCCACGTCGCTGGCCGACCCCTATCCTTTCGGCCGCAACGATGACAAGAGCTCGCTGGACAAGGCGGGGAATCCCATCGGGCCCTATTATTATGCGACTTCCGAGTTGTATCCTTTTGCCATCGACCTGCCCGTTACCGATTACCGGATCCCGGACGAGATGGTGAAGATCGACGTCTTCTATCCCGATTTCGCCGGTTGGGTGAAGAGCCGTGGCGAAAAACACAAGGAGTGGTATAAGAACTCCGTGAAATAGACCCGGTATTGCCGGTTCGCACGGCGCCCCTGCATCGCGGGGGCTCCGTGTTGTATGGGGCTGCCGGAACGATATGTGGAATTATTGTGTTACCTTTGCCGAAAAGAATGAACGAACCGAATGGCAAAGATTCTTATTATCGACGACGAGGAACAGTTGCGCAAGCTGCTGGCCCGCATCATCGCTCTGGAAGGTTACGAGGTGGCCGAGGCCGCCGATTGTGCCGGGGGGCTCAGGATGCTCCGCCGCTATGAACCCGATGTCGTGCTGTGCGACGTCAAGCTGCCCGACGGCAACGGTGTCGAGATGGTTGGACGGATCAAGCAGGCCATGCCTTCGGCCGAGGTCATCCTGCTGACGGCCTACGGCAATATCCCCGACGGCGTGCAGGCCATCAAGAACGGGGCATTCGATTACATAACCAAGGGCGACGACAACAACAAGATACTGCCGCTGCTGAGCCGTGCCACCGAGAAAGCGCAGATGCAGCGCCGGCTGGCTCGTCTCGAGGACAAACTCTCCGAAGAGCATTCGTTCGACCGCATCATCGGTTCGTCGGAATCCCTCCGCAGTGCGGTCGCGCTGGCACGCAAGGTCGCCGTCACGGATACCTCGGTGCTGCTCACGGGTGAAACCGGAACCGGCAAGGAGGTTTTTGCGCAGGCCATCCACCACGCCAGCCCGCGCGCGAAGGGGGCGTTCGTCGCCGTCAACTGTTCGGCTTTCTCCAAGGAACTGCTCGAAAGCGAATTGTTCGGCCACCGTGCCGGCAGCTTCACGGGTGCCACCAAGGATAAGAAAGGGTTGTTCGAGGAGGCCGACAAGGGGACGCTTTTTCTCGACGAGATCGGCGAGATGCCCGTCGAGCTGCAGGCCAAGCTGCTGCGCGTGCTCGAATGCGGCGAGTTCATCAAAATCGGCGAGACCCGCCCGACCAAGGTCGACCTGCGGATCATCGCCGCCACGAACCGCGACCTCGAAAAGGAGATCGTTTCCGGGAATTTCCGCGAAGACCTCTTCTTCCGACTTTCTGTTTTCCGCATCCACCTGCCGTCGCTGCGCGAACGGCCGGGCGATATCGCCGAATATGCCCGGTTCTTTGCGGCGCAGTTCGCCGACAGGATGGGGCGCCGGATCGACACGATCGACAAGGGATATATCGCCGCACTGGAACGCCATGCCTGGCACGGCAACGTCCGCGAACTGCGCAACGTCGTGGAGCGCAGTCTGATCATGGCCGAAGGCAACGCCCTCACCGTCGGCTGCCTCTCCCCCGAATTCCATGCCGCGTCGTGCGACGGCTCCGTGCCCGACTCGATGGCGCTCGACGCCCTCGAACGGCACCACATCCTTAGGGTACTCGAATACACGAAAGGCAACAAGGCCGAGGCCGCCCGCCTGCTGGGCATCGGCATCGCCACGCTTTACCGCAAGCTGGAAAGTTACGGCATGAAGCCCTGACGCCGGCGCCAGGCATATCATTCTGAGACGGCCGCCTTATCATTTTGATAGGGCGGCCGTTCTTTTTGGCAGGTATGCCAAAGTCGCATCTGTTTGACAATTAGTCGCATAGTGCCGAAATTCCTGTTTTGGCACTCCCTTCGTATTCCTTTGGACACAAACCGAAAGAAGAAATCGACATGGTAATCGTGATCCTGATCCTGATATTCTGCGGCGCAATGCTGCTGCTGTGCCGGATGCTTTGCGGTTTTACAAAATTGTTGTCTAACTCAAAAAAAGAAGCGTGGAACTGCAATATATGATATTAGGGGAGTCGGATACAGCCCAAAATGAAAAAAAGAGCTAAACATCTGCAAATATAATCATTGATATACTGTATTTTATGTGGTATCAGATTCGGGAATGACTTTTTAATTTGTCTTAATCCGTTGCAAGTTTCTTCGGGATATATGGGAACATTTACGGGAATTTATTATACCTTTGCCGCATAACCGAAAAAGCAACGCAGATGAAAGTTACCGTCTATCTGAAAAAGTCTTCCCCCGGGGCCTCGAACATCTGTTTCAGGGTCAGGGATAAGAATGTGGACATAAAGGTTGTTTCCCCGCTTGAAGTGCAAGACAAGTACTGGGATTCCGACACCCTCAGCTACAGGCGCACGACGGCTGTTCCTGCCGCCGAGCAGAAACGGCTGCCGGAACAGATCGCCGCCATCATAGAGCGGGCGGAGAAGACCTTTTCGGACAAGGCGGACAGCAGGTGGATGAGGCAGGTCATTGAAGATGTGCTGTACCCTGCCCGTGCCTTCGAGCGCAACCACCCGAACCTGCTCGCCCGTGTCCACGAGTATCTGGAGAAGTTTGACGGTGCGGAGAGAACAAAGGAGCATATCGTCCGCTTCGAGCGCAAGATGACCCGCTACCACGACTACCGCCGGGAGATACTGGGCGAGGCGGACTTCACCCTCTTCGTGGAGACCGTCACGTTGGAGCAGATGAACGCTTTCCGGGATTATGTGGTGAACGAACACCTGCTGCGGCAGGAATATCCCGACTTCTATGCTCCCCGCCTACTCATCAACCACCGTCCGAGGCCGCTTTCCGGTACGACCGTCATCAACATCATGAACCTTTTCTGCACTTTCCTGCACTGGTGCAAGAAGATGAAGTATTCCGACAACGAGGTCTATGCCCTCTACGGTTGCAAGGAGCCTACCTACGGCGACCCGTTTTTCCTCACTTCCGAAGAAAGAAACATCCTGTATGACGCAGACCTGAGCGACAACCCGAAGCTGGCCGTCATCCGTGACATCTTCGTGTTCCACTGCTATGTCGGCTGTCGCGTGGGTGACCTTTACCGTCTCACAAGGGACAATATCAAGGACGGTTTTCTGGAATACATGCCGCAGAAGACGAAGAAATGTCAGGCGAAGACCGTCAGGGTGCCGCTGCACGAAAAGGCGTTGAAGATACTGGAACGATACGATGCCAATTCCGACAGACTGTTCCCGTTCAGGCAGATACACACCTACAACCTCGGCATACGGGAACTGCTGAAGCGTTGCGGCATAGACAGGATGGTCACCATCCTCGACACGCACGGCTACAATACCGTGCAAAGACCCTTGTACGAGGTGGCCACGAGCCACACGGCACGCAAGACCTTCGTGGGCAACCTATACAGGCAGGTGCCCGACCCAAACCTTATCGCCTCCATGTCGGGGCATGTGGAGGGCAGCAGGGCGTTCAGCCGCTACCGCACGATAGACGATGACATGAAGCGCAGGCTTGTGGACATGATAGACTAAGACAGAAAGGAGGACATACATATGAAAGTGACCGCATTCATCCGGAAGACCGCCGCCAAGAACAACATCACCGACCAGGCACGGATCTATTTCCGTGTCCGTGACATCGGCGGCGTGGACATCAAGGCCGCGAGCGAACTCTCCATCAACCCCAACCACTGGAGCCCGGAAAGGCAGGGCTACAAGCCCCGCGTGGCTCTGGTGTCGGAGGAGAAGAAGATGGGCTTCGACAAGGACGTGCAGCAGATTACCCACCTTATCACGAAAGAGTACCACCGGGGCGTGGACGGCAACTGGCTCAAAAGCCTGATAGAGGAATACCACCATCCCAACATCAACGCGAGGGGCGGCAACAGGGCCGACGAGTACCTGCTCTCGTACCAGATACGGAGATACATCGAGGGAACACCGCTCGCGGACGAAAGCCGCAAGCACCACCTCGACAATCTCAACAAGGTGCTGCGCTACGAGCGTTTCCGCCACGAGGTGCTGCATCAGCGGGGCTTTCACCTCTGCATCGATACCATAACGGCTGACGACATCAGGGACTTCAAGTTGTGGATGCAGGAGGAATACAAATATGTGGACATGTATCCCGTATTCTACCGGAACGAGAAGCACCGCGATGTCGGGCAGAAGCGTTCCGAGAACAGCATGTCGGGCTCGCTCTACCGCATCCGCACCGTCGTCAAGTGGTGCATCAAGCGCGGACTGACAAGGAACAATCCCTTCGACCAGTACCAGATTGCCCGGCCGATGTACGGCGACCCGTTCTACCTGACACTTGAAGAGCGTGACAAGGTGTACTATGCAGACCTGAGCGGCATGGGGCCTACCTATCCGGTTTACCGCGACATCTTCATGTTCCAGTGCCTGATAGGATGCCGCGTGAGCGACCTGAACAGGCTGACCAAGGCCAACATCGTGGACGGCTTCGTGGAGTACATCCCGCAGAAGACGAAGATGGAGCATGCCAATACGGTGCGTGTACCGCTCAACCAAAAGGCACGGGAGATACTTGAACGCTACAAGGATCTGGAGAACGCCCTGCTCCCCCGGTTCTCGCACTTCGGCTACAACAAGAAGATAAAGGAGATACTCAAGTATGTGGGCATCGACCGCAAGGTCATAGTCCTCGACCCCAAGACAAGGGAGGACGTGGCAAGACCCTTGTATGAGGTGGCATCTACCCATACGGCACGCAAGACCTTCATCGGCAATCTCTACAGGCAGGTCAAGGACCCGAACCTGATAGCCTCTATGTCGGGACATTCGGAAGGAAGCCGGGCCTTCGCACGGTACCGCAAAATTGACGACGAGATGAAGAAGGAGCTGGTAAACCTTTTAGACTGATAATTTCCCTGTTTCCCCTCCACAGACAATGCAATATGAATATGGACGAGCAGAAATTGACATACGAACAGTTCAAGGCTGACATCCTCCAGTGGAAGGACGCGCACAGGGAAGAATACCGCCGCTTCGCGAAAATGATGGCGGACGGGAACGAGGTGCAGTACCTTGCCGTATGCCGTGCCATATTCAGACAACTGCCCGGCATCAAAAAGGAATGGCAGATGTCATGGTGTGACGACAGCACGGACGGCTTTAGAAACATAGACCTCCATTTCAAGGAGAACGCGGTGCCGGGGAAGATCGTGGAACTTTACAGGAAACAGAGGGAAGAAGACACAGCCCCGCCTCCGACCACATTCTGGGGCAGAATGAAATACATTTTCAGACAGAGCCTGAGAAAACGCTGCGTGACCTTGTCCGCCCCTCTTGTATTGAGCTGGCTGTATTACGGCAAGAGCTTCGAGGCCATGGTGGACATGGTCAGCAGGCAGGCCGGGCATCCCAAGGCAGGGAACGCCGAGAGGATGGGCTGTTCCATTGTCGTCAGGCAGATTATCGAGGTGTCCATAAAGAACGGCTTCCGCACGCAGGAGGACTGGAACAGACACTTCGCCATGAAGGACGCGATTGAGAAAGGCGGCATCGGCGAATGGGCTTTGCAGTCCGTAAAGGACAAGATGGGCGGTAATGATACCGGAAGCATTCAGACAAGCACAACGGGATCCGGTATCGGCACGGCACCGCAAGCGTTGCGGACGGCAGGAAAGAAAAAGATACAGGAGCGACCACTTGCGGATTATCTCAAGTGCGGAAATAAAGAAGCGGTTATACAATGTATCCGCCGTTTCGTTTCCATAAACACGAGTGCCGTCCATCAGGCACTCCCGTTCTATGTGCTGAAAGACCTGCGGCTGGTGGCCGGAATGCACGCCGCGAAGGAGTACAGCGTGGGGATGGCATTGCAGTTTCCCGACCTGCCATCGCTGAAAAGCGAAAGCGCCATACGGCAGGCGGTCGGCTTCCTGAAGGCGGCAAAGCATGTCATCAAGGACGGGAAAGACCAGATGGCACCTCTTATCGAGAGTGACGAGAACCGGGAACTGTACCGGACACTGGCAGCGGAAATCAGAGAAATCGCTGCCGATGATGAAGCGGAAACTGCGGCCGGATAGGGTAAAACGAGCCGTTTTACATGGTCATGCAGACTTGAATGGTCATGACAATTTAAGACAAGATATTCTGTATCAATTACTTTTAACTCCTATATACTTTTGCACCGTCAATCCTTTCCCGAGGTTTGGCGGTGC
>ENA-UESL01001091-UESL01001091.1-human-gut-metagenome-genome-assembly--contig:-NODE-1091-length-12531-cov-18.434800_pt1 | contig 12531 bp, 12 predicted proteins | sample MGYA00243008_ERZ508009 | MGnify/ENA primary metagenome ERZ508009 (study PRJEB26167, sample SAMN06115396) | human gut metagenome | host: Homo sapiens | place: China:Guangxi | collected 2016-06-08...
TTATTATAACACTGCCGCCGGCAACGGTTAAGCAATATCAGCCGCAGTTTTCTTCAGCATTTAATTTATGTTATAATGTGAACAGTTAAGTGAGCACCGTTTAGTCACGAAGCGAATAAACGAAATTGCGAACTTAGCCAAAAGACGCGATTGTATAATGAGCGTCGCGGGTTTCCTTTTCCGACGAAGTCGGCAAATATATTTTCGAGCCTAGTGAGAACATATGCCCTTGCGGTATCGTTTGATTGCTTAATGAGGTTTTTTCGAATTTAGCACTCATACATACCCTTGTGGTATAATAACAACATCATATACCAGCACTGAAGGAGAATCTCCATGAGCCGTACACCCTTCGTTCCTGCTGAGCTTTTAAGCAAGCTCTGGCGGGCTGTAATCGAATTTGATATGCTGCAGGCAGGTGACAGGATCCTGATCGGACTTTCCGGCGGGAAGGACAGTATGTTTTTGACTGCCGCACTGGCCGAGATCCAAAAATATGCCCCTGTGCCGTTTGACTTGGCCTGTTATACTGTTGACGCAATGTTCTCACCTGCTTTTCCCAAAGCAGAGCTGGAAGCTTTCTGCGGATACTATGGTCTGAAACATTACAGCGAAAAGGTCGATGTCAACTCTGCCTGGCAGAATAAAGGCAATACGCCCTGCTTCACCTGTGCTTATTTCCGCCGTGCCGCTACCACCGTACGGCACTGGAGCTTGGTTTTAACAAAGTGGCCCTGGCCCACCACCACGATGATGCCGTAGAGACCTTTTTGATGAACGTGCTCACCTCCGGTCAGCTGCGTACCTTTTTACCGGTCACACCACTGTCCAGAACAGGTCTGACCGTACTGAGGCCGCTGCTGTATTACCGCGAAGCAGAAATCATCGACATGGTCAGGCAGCTTGACCTGCAGCCTCTGCGTAATCCCTGTCCTTACGACGGTCATACCAAACGCCAGGATATCAAAGAGCATATCCGCGAACTGGAAAAGCGCAGCCCTGAAGTCTACGACCATCTGGCCGCCGCTATGCGCAATGCTCCCAATCAGGAGCTGTGGCCGGAACAGCTGAGTCAAAAACAGCTGGCCGATAAATTCCATAACTTTTGGCGTCAGAAAAGTAATTAAAATAATCCGACTTAAGCTGCTGTCTGTGTTATCATTAAGACAGCAACAGTGATATTTGTATTTATCTGACGTTATATAAAAGGAGGAATCTTTATGGATTTCCAGGAAATGTTTTTCAGTTTTGACGGCCGCCTGAACCGTAAGCCCTATATCCTGCGCTTTTTACTGCGTAATGCCATCATCTGGTGTCTAGGCTATCTGATCGGCAGTCTGTTTGCGCCAGACGGAACGATGTTCCAGATACTGGCCTTTGCTTTGACCTTTATCGCCGCGCTCAGCTGCCTGTCGCTTTACGTCAGACGTCTGCATGACCTTGACCACGGCTCGCTCATGGTATTGCTGGCCTTCATTCCGCTGATCAGCTTTTTCTTTGCTGTCTACCTGATGTTCTTTCGCGGCACGATCGGTCCTAACAGCTACGGACCCGATCCGCTGGCTGACGGGCGCGGTATCGACGCTTGGTAAACAATGATATAAAATAAAAAGACGCAGCCTGAGCTGCGTCTTTTTTTATGCTGTTTTTCCGGCCGCAATACTGCGGGCCAGGCTGTTGATACTGTCCGTCAGTCTGTCCAGTCTGCCTTCCATGCGCACCAGCAGATACCACGACAGGACCATTGGGAAACCATAATTAGCGACCTGGGGCAGCAGTGTTTCCATATCCATCTTATGCTAAAACATTGACTTCCGTAGTGCGCACACGGGCTTCAACAGCTTCAGTCAGACCGATACCGTCCGCTGCAAAAATATCGGCAGCAATGACTGTCTCCATCGCTGTTTTTGCTTCGTCAGCAGTAACATCATCGCGGGGATCGGTCACGCTGAAAACTTTTTTGCTGCCATCGGCTTTTTTAAATACCAATTGTAAAACTTTTTCCATTCATTCCAGCTCCTTTCTAATAAATATACGTTCTGTACCTGTGCCCGCTTTTATTGAGCAAGCTCGGCTTTTTCAGTCACAACAACGCCCATCAGTTCATGACTGATAAGAGTGCCAAGAGCAGCAGCAGCCTGCATGATAGCCGCAGGTTCTGCTTCTGGACGTACGCCGGCATAATTATGACCTTTAGTTTTTGCAGCCCCCTGACTGTTGACACCGTCTTCAACATTCAGTGTCAGGGTCTGTTTGGTAACAGTTTTAGTGATCGCCATTTCTTTCACCTCCTTTGTCTTAAAATTTCGCTGAGATACCACAAGGCTTTACCACGGATAACATACCCGCCCGGTTTCAGAACGCTGTCCAGCGGCAGGTCAGGCAGATACCACAGATCCCAGCGCAGCTGCGGATCGCCGCTGTGCGGTCCGTAACCGTCAAACAAGGCCGCTTCGCAATGAGTCGTCACTGTCAGGACATTGATCTCCAACTCCAGACAGGCCGTCAATACCGCAACGGCTTTGGCCAGTGTTTCTATCTGCACTACTGTCGGCGGCTCGCCGCCAAAATCAGTATCCCGGCCGCTGCAGGCCTGCGCCTCGGAAGCGCAGCACAGCGCGATGCCGATACTGCCCGTATTACGGTGCCAGGTATGCTCCTTCACTTCTGTAAATGTTTTGCAAGTCAGATACATCTCACCGCCGGGGCCGATGTTCAGGTGATAATCATCATAAACATCTTCGTAGTGACCTGCCGTCCAGTGCAGATAAAGCCTGCTGATCCTGCCCTTAGCCTGCATGGCCAAAGCAGCCAGCTCACGGTTTGTAACAGTTTGCGGATTGACAACGATCATTTTTTCACGACCTTTCAGCCCTGTAGTCGCAGCCGCTGCAAAAAAACGGAACCGTGCCAAAGATCCCGGCCTCAGTTCCGCTTTCAAGTGCCGTCGCTGACTAAAGGTGTGACGATTCTTTTCTTGCTCTCTCTTTTTCTTGTTTTTCTCTCTCCTTCTTTTCTGGCGCTCTTAAAAACCTCCTTTGATTTGGGTTTTATCCTTTTATACAACACCTTATTTATACCGCTTTTATTATTCGATTTTGTTGGTATTTGTTTTATCAAAATTAATATTATATAATAAATATATATAATGTTTTACTCTTTAAAACAACAGGTATCAACAAACCATAACCTGGGAAAGCTGGTTTCTTAATGGATCACCTGCGCTCAATTTTCCAAAAGAACAAAAATCTGCTCGTTTTCTGCTGCTGCCTGTTCTTGCTGCTTTACCCTTTCAGCGCCGCTGCCACTGGCATGCGCCCTCATCCCATCAGGGTCGGCTACACCGACAGCCCCGGTTTTATCGAAAAAACCGCAGCCGGAACCGTCGACGGATACGGCGTTGCATATCTCAACGAAATCTCGCACTATACAGGCTGGCGTTATGAATATGTTTATGCCACCTGGCAGGAATGTCTGGAGCTTTTAGCCAAAGGCGAGCTTGATCTTTTAGGCATGGCCCAGTACACGCCTGAGCGTGCCGCCAGCTACGAATTTGCCTCGCTGCCCAGCGGCGTCGAATACATGGTCATGTACGTGCGCAATGACGATAACGAAGTTTACTATAACGATTACCAGAACTTCAACGGTCTGCGGATCGGCGTTCTCAAGGGTAACTTCCAGACAGAAATTTTAAGCGATGTTGCCCGTAAAAATACATTTACCTATCAGCCTGTACTTTTTGATTCCAGCAAAGCTATGGTCGAAGCGCTGCAAAATAAACAGATCGATGCCGTAGTTACCGGCAGCATGCCCTTATATAAAGATCTGCGGTTAGTGGCCCGCTTTCAGGCCGACCCGATCTATTTTATTACGACTAAAGGCAATAAAGCCGTCCTGCAACGTCTAAACGATGCTTTGATGAACATTCACGCCAATACGCCTGAATTTGAAAATACGACTTATGCCACCTATTACGAACAAAGCTCCCTGCTGACGCAGCCGCTGCTTACCAAAAAAGAACGAGACTTCCTGGCGCACCGCGGGCCGATCACCATCGGTTTTCTCCCTAACGACGAACCGCTTTCAGCATTCAGTTCCGAAACTAATCTGCCGGCAGGTATCCTGCCCGGAATAGCCAAAGAGCTGGGACGCTTATCCGGTGCCCAAGTCATTTTAAAGCTGCTGCCGGCAGGTGCCCGCCTGGACCAGAGCCTGCAGAAAGAAGGTTTTGACCTGATCGCCGGGATCACGGATTACGAGCCTTACCGAAACAACATTTCGATCCGGCTTTCCAAGCCCTTCTTTCAGGGGCGCGTTATGGCTGTCGCCAATAAAAATAATTTTATCGACATCACCAAACCGCAGAAGGTAGCTTTGCCCTTTAATTATATTGCCTATAAAAATCTCATTTTAAATAACTATCCCCATTTTTCCATTATCAATAAAGCCAATACCAGAGACTGCCTGATGGCAGTAGCGGACGGAGAGGCCGACATTGCTCTGCAGAACAGCCATATCATCAGCTATCATCTGCAAAATCCCCGCTTTACCGATTTAAAGATTTTATCTTTATTTAATTTCCCCGATAATCTCTGTCTGGCAGCAGCTAATAATGCCGACGGCAACCAGCTGCTGACTATTTTCAACAAATGTATCGACACGCTGAATCCTAAAACGCTGGATAACATAGTGATGTACGAGACCGTACAATCGCCTTACCAGCCTTTACTGTCTGATCTGGCCTATAAATACAACTATCTGATCGCTGCTTTGCTGGCCGTGCTGATCATTCTTTTTACCGCCTGGCTTTATTTCACTTTGCAGCGGCAAAAATATCTGGAACTGCTGGAAGCTAAAAATCTGGAGCTGGAAACTGCTGCCAAACAGGCGCTGGCCGCCAGTGAAGCTAAAAGCAGCTTTCTGTCGCGAATGAGCCACGAAATCCGCACGCCGCTCAACGCCATCCTGGGCTTTACCAGACTGGCCCTGCAGCCGGAAAAACAAAGCCGCAGCACTGAATATCTGCAGAAAATCAGCTATTCGTCCGAGCTGCTTTTAGGTATCGTCAACGATGTTCTCGATATGTCCGCGATCGAAAACCAAAAACTCAAGCTGGACAATTCTCCCTTTAAACTTTCTCAAGTACTGCGTGAACTCCAGAGCCTTTACAGCATCCAATGCCGCGAAAAAAATATCAGTTTCATACTGAACAGCGAAGCCTTCAAACACGATATCCTGCTCGGCGACAGCCTGCGTCTGCAGCAGATTTTAAGCAATCTGCTGTCAAATGCCGTCAAATTCACTGCCACCGGAGGACAGATCACGCTTGACATTACTCAGCAGCAGGCCGACAGCGCTGATCAGACTGTCCTGACAATGGTCGTTACAGATACCGGCTGCGGTATGTCGGAACAAATGCTCGCTCAGGTCTTCCAGCCCTTTGAGCAGGAAGACGGCAGCACCGCCAGAAAATACGGCGGCAGCGGCCTTGGACTTTCTATCGTCAAATATTTAGTTGAATTGATGGGCGGCAGCATCAGCGTCAAAAGTGCCAAAGGGAAAGGCAGTACGTTCACCGTACAGCTGACACTGCCTTACGCCGAAGAACTTGCTGAAAAAGACAGCACAACGGCTGAACAAAACCTGCATGGTCTGCATCTGCTGCTGGCTGAAGATAATCCTCTCAATCAGGAGCTGTGTCTGGAGCTTTTAAAAAGCCGCGGCATCAGCAGCGACTGCGCCGTCAACGGCAAAGAAGCACTGGAACTGTTTACAAACAGCGCCCCCGGCACCTATGCTCTGATCCTGATGGATATTCAGATGCCGGTCCTGGACGGTTATCAGACAACGCAGGCGATCCGCAGCAGTACGCACCCGCAGGCACAGACGATCCCGATCATCTCGCTTTCGGCAGATGCTTTTACAGAAGATATCAGGCGCGCTTACGCCAGCGGCATGAACGACCATGTCAGTAAACCCATCGTTCCTGAAGAGTTATTTGCTGCGATCACCCGCGTCCTTAAAACACTTAACTAAAAAGAAAACGCTCAGAGCCTAAGCTCTGAGCGTTTTCTTTTTAAACAGCACTACCTCAATAAGTCAGTACTTCGTTGCCGGTTTCCGTAATCAGCACCGTATGTTCCCACTGAGCGCTCATGCCGCCGTCCTGAGTATAAACAGTCCAGTCATTGCCGGCATCAACATAAACCTCGCGCTTCCCGGTATTGATCATCGGCTCGATCGTAAAGATCATGCCCGGTACCAGCAGCATTCCTGTCTTGCGTTTGCCTACATGGCAGATGAAAGGTTCCTCATGGAAATCAACACCTACACCATGCCCGCCGAATTCGGTAACGACAGAATAACCATGCTTATGTGCAAAGCTGGCTACGGCCGCGCCGATATCGCCAACGAAGCCCCATGGCTGTGCTGCCTCAAGCCCGCGGCGCAGGCACTCTTTAGTGATCGCTACCAGATCCTGTTTCTTTTTATCGACTTTGCCGATCATAAACATTCTGGAAGCATCGGCATAGTAGCCGTTATAAATAGTCGAAACATCGACATTAACGATATCGCCGCTTTTCAAAACGTCCTGTGCCGACGGTATCCCGTGACAAACCTGATCGTTGATCGAGGTGCAGACACTTTTAGGATAGCCGCAGAAATTGAGCGGTGCCGGGATCGCACCGTGACTAACGGTATATTCGTGCACGATGGTATTGATCTCTTCCGTTGTCATGCCCGTTTTGATATTTTTTTCTACTTCATCCAAAACTGCAGTATTGATCTTACAGGCTTCTCGAATGCCTGCGATCTGTTCCGGCGTTTTGATCATTTCCCTGTCAGGCACTTCGTGACCGGCCTTGCGGTACAATTCGATTTTAGCGTCTATTTCGCTGTGACAGTCGGCATAAGCTTTGCCGCTGCCGCACCAGCATAAATCAGTTGTCATAACTTCACTCCTTTTTCATAAAAAACTATCACCATTATCACAGATGCGCCCTGTGAGGGCAGGCTGTTTGTGACTGCAGGTCAGCATCAGGCGAGATCATTGCCGCACCGGCAGCTTGATTTCCTTTCGCTTTACGATATTGTCATTATACCACATCCGTCTAATTTTCTCATATCAAATTCAGGTATTTTATGATAAAATAAACTTAGTTTTTTGCGAAAGGAAGTAACCTCTGACAATGGAAGCACTTTATACTAATTTTTTCGATTACATCCTGCACTTTGACCGCTACCTGCCTCTTGTCATGGAGCAATACGGTCACTGGATCTACGCGATCCTCTTTACGATCGTTTTCTGCGAGACCGGACTTGTTGTGACTCCCTTTCTGCCCGGCGATTCACTGCTTTTTGCCTGCGGCGCCCTGGCAGCTACAGCAGGCGGCCTTGACCTGACGACGCTCGTGATCATCTTTCTGGTTTCCGCAATTTTAGGTGATGCCTGCAATTACATGATCGGCGAAGAATTCGGGCACCGTATCCTGCGGAATTATCCGAAACTCATCAAACCACAGCATATCCAGAAGGCTGAAGCCTTTTATGCCAAACATGGCCATAAAGCGATCTTCCTGGCCCGCTTTGCCCCTATCGTCCGTACGCTGGCGCCTTTCGTAGCCGGCATCGGCAGTATGCATTACCGTACTTTTGCTATCTATAATGTAACCGGTGCTGTGACCTGGGTCTTTTTATTCGTCGGCGGCGGTTATCTGTTCGGCAATATGCCCTGGGTCAAAAACAATTTTTCCCATGTTACGCTGGGCATCATTATTTTCTCCCTACTGCCGATTTTTTACGAAACACACCTTAAAGGCTGGCTGGCCAAACGGAAAAACAAGTAAAGGAAGTGGCGCGATATGTATTATTTTACCAGCGACTACACAGAAGGCTGCACTCCTGAAATACTGGAAGCACTGGCAGCAACTAATTTTGAACAGACCGGCGGTTACGGTATCGACCCATACTGTGAAACAGCAGCCCTGCTGATCAAAAAAGAATGCGGCCGCAGCGATATCGACGTACATTTTATGACAGGCGGCACGCAAACCAACCTGACGATCATCTGCGCAGCACTGCGCCCCTTCCACGGCGTTTACGGTACTGTACAGAGCCATATCAACACGCACGAAGCCGGCGCGATCGAACGAACCGGCCATAAGGTAATCGACCTGCCGACATCTGACGGCAAAATCACAGCTGCCATGATCAGACAGCAGCACGAGCTGTATTTAGGCGACCCCAGCCGCGAACATCTGGTCCAGCCCAAAATGGTCTATATCTCACAGCCGACAGAGATCGGTTCCCTGTACCACAAAGAAGAGCTGGAAGCGCTGTATGCCGTCTGCCGGCATTACGGACTTTATCTTTTTATCGACGGAGCCCGTCTGGGCTACGGCCTGACAGCTCCTGACAATAACCTGACACTGGCGGATATCACAAACAACTGCGATGTCTTCTGCATCGGCGGCACCAAATGCGGCGCGCTTTTCGGCGAAGCGGCAGTTATCATCAATCCGGCTCTAAAAGACGATTTCCGCACGATCATGAAGCAGGGCGGCGCCGTACTGGCCAAAGGACGCCTGCTGGGCCTGCAATTTGAAACGCTTTTTACAGACGGACTTTATTATAAGATCTGCCGGCACGGCGTTGAACTGGCTCTGCAGATCAAAGCAGCTGTCCAGGAACGCGGCCTGAGCTTTGTGACCGATTCCACAACAAACCAGCAGTTCATCATTTTCCCGCAGGCAATGTACGACAAACTGAGTAAACAGTTTGCCCTTGCACCCTGGGAATACATGGACGACGGCAGGATCGCCGCCCGTATCTGCACCAGCTGGGCCACAGACCCAACTCAGGTCGACAGACTCTGCAGCATGATCAAAGCACTTTAAGACAAGCTTATAAACAAAATGACCCGTACGGATTTTATCGTACGGGTCATTTTTTATTCGCTTTCCGCAGCGGTTATCTGCGACATGAACGGTTCATTTTCCAGCTCTTTACTGTAAATGACACAATTATTTTTGCCGCGCTTTTTCGCCTCATACAAAGCCTTATCTGCTTTATATAAAAGCACTGCATCATCTGCACCATCTACGGGATAAAACGATACGCCTACGGATATCGACAGCGGCACCCGGACATCAGCTTCAAGTCCCAGTTTTTCGATGCCTGCTCTCAGCTCATCCGCTTTCATCAGCGGCAGACGGCTATCCTTAATGTTACGCATAATGATCAGAAACTCATCGCCGCCGATGCGGCAGACGATGTCGTCGATCCGGAACTGCTTGCTGATCTCATTGGCGATCCGGCAGAGAACCTCGTCACCGAACAAATGCCCATGCCTGTCGTTGACCATCTTAAAATTATCAACATCCAGGAACATGACCGCAGCCTTTTCCTTCTGCGGTTCGCAGAGCATCTGCTGCAGCAGGCGCTCGCCATAAGCCCTGTTGCCAAGCTTGGTCAAAGCATCACTCTCAGCCTGCCTTTTCCAAAGTCCGATCTCACGTTTCATTTTATCGATACTGACCATCCTGCCCACGATACTGAGCATGACGCCATAATTTTCTTTATCCCAGATCGAATTTATATGGATCCTGTACCATTTTTCTTCGCCGAACTTATTGATCAGCCGGACATCTTTAACATAACCGCTGTTCTCTTCTGTCAATGCCTTGGTCAGCTCCGCCAGCTGCTGCAGATCCTCCTGTAAAATAGGCATACTGCTGTAAATGGCCTCTTTTGCGTTTGTAACAACACATTCACCGCCAAAAATATTTTTATATTCATCCGAGAAAATGATCAGGTCTTTTTCAAGATCATAGTCAAAAATTATATCGCCGCTCATGGCAAACAGCGCCTTCTGTTTTTCGCGTTCTATTTCCAGCAAACGCGCAACGCGGCTGTTTTTATCCATATCACAGCTATAGCATTTTTTACCGCTGAATTTCTCGGTATTGGGATGCTGATAGTGATACACTACCGCCGGCAGCCCGTCGTCTGACTGTAAAATTTCCGGCAGCCCCGGAGCGATTTTCAGAAAGCACTGCAGAAGATCGGGGCTGAATGCGCCGCATTCGCCTTTTTCAATCATTTGCACCGATTCTTCATGGGTAAAAGCACCTTTATAACAGCGGACACTGGTCAAAGCGTCATAACAGTCGGCCAGCGACACGATCTGCGCATAAATAGGTATCTCTTTGCCGATCAGTCCGTCAGGATAACCGCTGCCGTCCCATTTCTCATGGTGCCAGCGGCAAATATTGTAATGATAGCGGTACTGCTCTTTATTCTGCTTCAGACTGTCGATACTTTCCAGAATCTCACAGCCGTACAGCGTATGCTCCTTCATAATTGCAAATTCTTCTGCCGTCAGCCGGCCGGGTTTATTCAGGATATAGTCCGGGATCGCGATCTTGCCTATGTCATGCAGTGCCGCCGCCATCGAAATATCCTCGATGGTCTTATCGCTCATTTTATATTCGGCATTCTGCCGTCCCAGCTCCTTCAGCATGATCTTGGTCAGCTGACGGATACGCTGGACATGCTGTCCTGATTCGCAGTCGCGGAATTCAACGATCGTACTCAGGGTATCGATCATAGCCACGTTGAAATTACGCAGCTGTTCATTCTGCTTTTCGATTTTCGTCATCTGTTCCTGGACCAGCTTTTCCAGTTTATAACGATAACGGTACAATTCGATGATATTATTAACGCGCTGGCAAATATTATCTGGGTTGAACGGTTTTAAAACGACATCAACCACACCCAGACGAAAGCCTTTGGAAATAGCATCGTTGGACGATTCGGCCGTGATCAGAAAAATAGGCGTTTTCTCAGTCAGGCCTTTGCCGTTCATAATTTCCAGAGCTTCCAACCCGTCCATGATCGGCATCACGATATCCATCAGCACGATCGCTACTTCCTCGTGATACTGCTCCATCAGATCTACAGCCGTTTTACCGTTATCTGCTTCCAGTATTTCATAGTCACCGGCAAAAAGCTCACACAGGATCGCCCGGTTAAGCTCAACGTCATCGACTATCAGGATTTTATCTTTCTGCCTCTCCAAGCCTGTCTGCCTCCTTTTGCGGTTACTTATATCACAGATTGCAAGCAACTGTAAAATTCATAATCATCACAATTCTATATGTTTTATTATATTATTTTTTTGCATTTTACACAATAAAAACTTCTTTTTATAAATAAAAGATCACTATTCCTTCAATAATTGCTGCAGCTGCAGTACCTTCTGCCGCCAGTCATCGCTGTACGCTCCGCCGCCCTGAGCAAAATGCTGCGACCCGCCGCCCCTGCCGCCAAACAGCTCGCCTGCCTTTCTGCAAAGACTGCGGCAATTAGCCTGCGTCTGTTCCCCGCTTCCCAAAACGAAATTGATCCGCTCACCGGACCTGTACACGACCGCAGCCACAGTACGCCCGTCTGCCAGCAGTTTATTCAGCAGCAGTCTGGCATCGGCGGCGCTGCAATCCTCCTGTGCCGCCGCGACATATTTAATGCCGCCCTCATCGACAGCAGCCTGCGCTAAAAGCTGCGGCGCTAAAAATTCATATAATTTAGCGGTCTGTGCTTTTAACCGCTCATTCAGTTCCGTTACTTCTTCCTGCAGCTTTCTCAGTCCCTGCGGTACGCCCTCCGGCTTCATGGAAAGCAGGCGCCCGGCCTGCCAGATATATTCATTTTTGCGGCGTGCGTCTTCCAGTGCCCAGCGCCCGCATAAAAACTCTACTCTGATCCCGTCCTTATGTTTATCAAAACGGTTGATCCGGATCAGACCTATCATACCTGTACGTAACGGATGCGTACCGCAGCAGGTACAAATATCCCCGTCTGCCACCGTCACGATCCTCAGCGTGCCTGTCAGCTTTTCATTTTTCTTACGCATCACTAGCGCTGACAGCTCCGTATGCGGCAAATAACTGACCGTGATCGGCTTATCCTCCCAGATCTGGCTGTTGGCATAATCCTCGGCCTGCTTCAGCTCAGCCGCTGTCAATTCTTTATCCAGGTCAATAGTCACCAAACGTTCGCCCATATGAAAACCAATATTATTAGCTCCGAACAGCTTCCAGACCGCATGCGAAAGAATATGCTCGCCGGTATGCTGCTGCATATGGTCCAGCCGGGCCTGCCAGTCCAGCACCGCTTCGACCTGCGCCCCAACCGTCAAAGGCCGCTCACAATAATGCACTACTTCGCTGCCGCGCTGCGCAGCATAAATCATCTTCACGCCGCCCAGCGTTCCGCAGTCACTCAGCTGACCGCCGCCCTCCGGAAAAAATACCGTCCTGTCCAGAACCACGGCATACCCGCGTTTATCTTCTGCACAGCTCAGCACCGTTGCCAGGCAACTTTTCAGCATCGAATCCTGTTCATATAATTTTTCTGTCATCTTAAAAACCCCTCGTCAATAAAATTTATATTTTTATTATAACACTGCCGCCGGCAACGGTTAAGCAATATCAGCCGCAGTTTTCTTCAGCATTTAATTTATGTTATAAT